>Ga0079223_10000154_pt1 | contig 27787 bp, 25 predicted proteins | sample Stecom2011_FD_75072 | JGI IMG/M metagenome (GOLD analysis project Ga0079223, IMG submission 75072) | Agricultural soil microbial communities from Utah to study Nitrogen management - Steer compost 2011 | ecosystem: Environmental > Terrestrial > Soil > Agricultural land | place: USA: Utah...
GCGTTGCTGAATGTCGACAAGAACCTCTTTAGCTACTGGCCGTAAGTGCTTTTTCGCAGCGTCGGCGTCGAAACCTGTGACTGGCGCATAAAAATAGCAGCTTATGTCTGCCATTTCCTTAAGCGTTTTTACCCGCTCTGCCTGTAGTTTGACTACATCGACCAGTGCTGGTCCGTCCTCAGTTGACACCCCTAAGTTGTCAAAGTGCCAAACAAGTGCAGCTGCAACCTGCTCTGCAGGTAGTGTTTTCATATAATGTTGGTTCAGCCAATTCAGCTTTTCCGTGTTGAACGCTGAAGCCGCTTTATTAATGTCGCTCAACTTAAACAGCTGAATCATTTCTTCGCGACTAAATACTTCCTGATCACCATGAGACCAGCCCAAACGCACCAAGTAGTTAATAACAGCTTCTGGTAAATAACCATTATCACGATATTCCGTCACACTTACGGCACCATGACGTTTAGAAAGCTTCTTGCCATCGTCGCCTAAAATCATGGCAACGTGAGCATATTCAGGTAATGGCGCACCTAAAGCACGCAAAATGTTAATTTGTCTAAAGGTATTATTAATATGATCTTCACCGCGCACCACATGAGTAATGCCCATATCCCAGTCGTCCACCACCACACAGAAGTTGTAGGTTGGAGTTCCACCGGTGCGGGCAATAATTAAGTCGTCAAGTTCTGTGTTGGCAATTTCAATCCGGCCACGCACATGGTCGTTAAACACCACACTACCTTCCAGCGGATTACGGAAGCGAATCACAAAGGGCTGCCCTGCTTTCTCCGCATGCTGCTCCGCCGTTAATCCACGGCACTTGCCGTCGTAACGCGCTTTCATACCTGCGGCCATTTGCTCTTCCCGCATGGTTTCAAGGCGCTCTTGCGAGCAGTAGCATTTATAAGCTTTGTCTTCACTCATTAATTGTTCAATAAGTTCGCCGTAGCGTTCAAAGCGTTGAGTTTGGTAAACAGGCTCTTCGTCCCAATCTAGGCCAAGCCATTTCATACCTTCAAAAATAGCGTCAATAGCTGCTTGGGTCGAACGCTCACGATCCGTGTCTTCAATACGCAGCACGAACTTACCGCCCGCAGCACGGGCCACGAGCCAAGCATAAAGAGCGGTGCGCGCACCACCGACGTGTAAATAACCAGTTGGGCTTGGAGCAAAACGAGAGACAACAGACATGAGTTATATTCCTGCTTCGGGATTTAAATTCGATGATTCAAAAATTAGCGAGGATTATAGCAGAAAAAAAATGGGGCCAGCGCATCTTATCTGCTCTGACCCCATCTTTATTTTGGTGGATGGTACTGGGCTTGAACCAGTGACCCCCGCCTTGTAAGGGCGGTGCTCTACCAACTGAGCTAACCATCCGAATATGTACCACCATGTAGAAATTGGTGGATGGTACTGGGCTTGAACCAGTGACCCCCGCCTTGTAAGGGCGGTGCTCTACCAACTGAGCTAACCATCCATCCGGTGCTATTCATTCCCTGAACAACGAGCGCTATTATAGGGTGGTAAGAAAATGTGTCAACTATTGAAACGTTCTTTTTCGTTGCTTTTCGCTCACTTGCTGAAAAAAGGAACACAACGGCTATAATTTAGGCACTCTAAAGTTTAACTACCGTAGGTTTTCAGTGCTTCACGCAGCTCATGTAATTCGTCACGCATGGCTGCAGCTTTCTCAAACTCCAAGTCTTGTGCCGCTTTATACATAGCGCCTTCTTGCTCTGCAATTTTAACCAGGAGTTCCTTTTCAGTTCGATAAGTGCGCATGGTGACAATTTTACGCGCTTCTTGTTCACGCTCACGGCGTTTTTTCCGGTTCGGATCGCCGCCCATATCCATGACATCAATAATACGTTTATTTAATCCCGTTGGTGTAATGCCGTGGGCTTCATTGTGCGCCACCTGTTTCTCACGTCTACGGTCCGTTTCATCAATGGCCTTTTGCATTGAGTTGGTAATACGGTCGCCATATAAAATAGCTTTACCATTCAAGTGCCGCGCCGCTCGACCAATGGTTTGAATTAATGCACGTTCAGAACGTAAAAAGCCTTCTTTATCGGCGTCTAAAATAGCCACTAAAGAAACTTCCGGCATATCTAAGCCTTCACGCAGCAAGTTAATACCAATAAGCACGTCGAACTCACCCAAACGAAAGTCGCGAATAATTTCCATTCGCTCCACAGTGTCTATGTCCGAGTGCAAATAACGTACTTTAATACCGTGTTCGTCTAAGTAATCCGCAAGGTCTTCCGCCATACGCTTAGTTAATGTCGTAATAAGTACCCGCTCGTCTTGTGCTGAGCGTAAGCGAATTTCCGACATGACGTCGTCTACTTGCGTGGCCACTGGGCGTATTTCTATTTCAGGGTCAATTAAGCCTGTTGGCCGCACCACTTGCTCAATAATTTCATCACCGCAGCGTTCCAATTCATAGTTACCCGGTGTGGCCGACACATAAATAGTTTGCGGTGATATAGCTTCAAACTCATCAAACTTAAGGGGGCGGTTATCCATGGCCGAAGGCAAACGGAAACCATAGTTCACTAGGTTTTCTTTGCGCGAACGGTCACCTTTATACATAGCGCCTATTTGCGATACGGTTACGTGCGACTCGTCAATAATCAACAAAGCGTCGTCGGGTAAGTAGTCCATCAGTGTTGGTGGTGGCTCGCCAAGCGCACGGCCCGACAAATAACGCGAGTAGTTTTCAATGCCCGAGCAGTAACCAAGCTCAAGCATCATTTCAATATCAAACTGAGTTCGCTCGCGAATACGCTGCTCTTCCACCATTTTGCCCGTGCTCATGTATTGCTCGCGGCGCTCTTTAAGCTCGTCTTTTATATGCTCAATCGCATCAACAATCTTTTCTCGAGGCGTCACATAGTGCGTTTTCGGGTAGACAGTATAACGCGCTAAATCACTTTGAATAATTTGTCCAGTTAGCGGTTCAAAAATAGAAATGCGTTCAATTTCATCGTCGAATAATTCCACCCGCACAGCTAACTCTTCCGACTCAGCTGGGAAAATGTCAATAATCTCACCCCGCACCCGGTACGTGCCACGGGCAAAGGCTTGGTCGTTACGGGTATATTGCAAGGTCGCTAAACTTCTCAGCATTTCGCGCTGATCGATAATGGCACCACGGCGTAAGTGCAGCATCATTTTCATATACGACTCAGGATCACCCAAACCATAAATTGCCGATACAGAGGCAATCAGCACAACATCGCGACGTTCCATAAGTGCTTTCGTTGCTGATAACCGCATTTGCTCGATATGTTCATTAATGGCTGCGTCTTTTTCGATAAAAGTGTCAGTGGTGGCCACATAGGCTTCAGGCTGGTAGTAGTCGTAGTATGAAACAAAGTATTCCACGGCATTATTAGGAAAAAACTCTTTCATTTCGCCATAAAGCTGTGCTGCTAGCGTTTTGTTGTGCGCCATAATCAAGGTTGGTCGCCCTGTTTGGGCAATCACGTTAGCCATGGTAAAAGTTTTGCCCGACCCCGTTACTCCAAGCAGTACTTGGCCAGCTAAGCCTGCATCTATATTATCCACCAACTTGGCAATCGCCGCAGGTTGGTCGCCCGCAGGTTGATAATCAGACGTTAATTCAAACGGACGTGCCTCTTCTTGTGATAATTCCACTAAAGTGCGCTCTTTGTTCGCTTTTTTCTCGTCTTTATTCACTTTGTTGCCACCTGTAAGTTACCTAACTCTGCTTCACTCACCCGCATAAACCAGCGGTAGGCCACCACAGCCGTAATGACGTTCGCTACTACGCCACCAATAAATAAGCCTTGTAACCCTGCCAAGGCATTACCAAGAATAGATAAAGGTACAAAGGTCAGGAATAAACGCACCATGCTTAATGAAAGCGCCTGCATGGGGTTATGTAAGGCATTTAACGATGAGTTTGTTAAAATAATCCAGCCTTGCAAACCATAACCCAAAGGCATAATCCAAATAAATATGGCAAGGACATTTGCTACCTCTGCGTCACGCGCAAACGCGTACTGTATACCGGGTAACAGTGCGAGTAACAAAAGGTAGATCAGCAGCTGGAATGCAAGAATAAAAAACAATGAAGTACGATAAGCACTACGCACCCGCTCCATTTGTCCCGCACCAAAGTTCTGGCTAATAAACGGCGGTAAACTCATGGATAGCGCTAGAATAACCACACTCGCAAGCGATTCCAAACGAATCCCCACGCCAAAGGCCGCTACTGCGGGCGCGCCATGGGTTGCCACAATCGCAGTCAGTACTGCCATGGCAAGCGGCGTTAACATATTCGCACCAGCCGCAGGTAAACCTATGGCCAATAAGCGTTTGCACGAGCGAATAAAAATAGCCAGTACAGGTGGCCGGCCGTCGATCAACTTTCTACGCCATACCAACCAATAAATAATTAAACTAAAACCCACTATCCAAGAAATAACACTGGCCAATGCCGCCCCCTGAATTCCCAGCGCAGGGAATGGGCCAAGGCCAAAAATAAGTAACGGATCGAGTATCGCATTCAACAAACCACCCAACCCCATAATGAGCGACGGCGTTTTGGTGTCGCCTGAAGCCCTCAACACACTGTTGCCCACCATGGGCACCACCAAGAGCACAGCACCGGCGTACCAAATATACATATACTGTTTAATAAGTGGCATCAGCTCGGTGGTTGCCCCAAGCGCTTTAAAAATAGGGTCAGTTAATAAAAATAAGAGGAACGCCAAACAGCCCACCAGCAAGGCTGCTAAATAAATAGCACTACTACCTACCTGCCGCGCGCCTTCGTCGTCATTACTGCCCAGCTTTCTCGCCATAACCGCCGACGTACCAATACCTAAACCTATAGTTAGGCTCACCACAGTGAAACTCACCGGAAAGGTAAAGCCAACCGCAGCTAATTCTTCAGTGCCGAGAAAGCTAATAAATAACGTATCGACAAAATTAAAACTAATAAGCGTGGCAACACCAAAAATAACTGGCCAAGTCATCGACCAAAGTGTTTGGCCAACAGGGGCGGTCAGCATGGCGCGAGGCGCCGGAGCTGGAGACATTCGAATTCCTCGATAAAAAAGGGCAAAATCAGAGGCTGCTATGGTACTGAAAAGAGCCTCTAAATACCAATCAAAACACTTGCCTGACTAGACTTTTTCGGCCTACAGACTTATAGTCCGTAGTGCATTTTCACTGGGTTTTCAGCCTTTCCAACCATCAACTACGTAGTTAGGTATCTTTGTGGATTACAAACTTTCTCACCGTGTAAACGCTATTCAACCTTCCCCTACTCTTGCTGTCAGCCAAAAGTCAGCCGAGCTTAAGGCGGAAGGGCATAATGTTATTGGCCTTGGCGTGGGCGAACCCGACTTCCCAACGCCAGACTTTATTTGTGAAGCAGCAAAAGTAGCTATTGATAAACGCTACACGCGCTATACCGCTGTCGATGGTATTCCGGCTTTAAAGCAGGCCGTTATCGACAAGTTCAAACGCGATAATGATCTGGACTATCAGCTCAACGAAATTTTAGTCTCTGCCGGCGGCAAGCATTCTATTTTTAACCTGCTCTCCGCTTGGATTAACGACGGCGACGAAGTTATTATTCCTGCGCCTTATTGGGTGTCATACCCAGACATGACCATATTGGTTGGCGGTGTACCTGTTATTGTCGAAGCCGGCATTGAGCAAGCTTACAAAATAACTCCTGCACAATTGGCGGCAGCTATTACACCAAAAACCCGCATGTTGTTTTTGAATAGCCCTTCAAACCCTACCGGTATGGCTTATAGCGCAGAAGAACTACGTGGCTTAGCCGCGGTTTTACGCGAGCACCCACATGTTTTAATTGCCACAGACGACATGTATGAACACGTACTCTGGAGCGATGAACCTTTCCACAACATAGTTATGGTCGCCCCTGATTTAATGGACCGCACTGTTGTTCTGTCTGGTGTATCAAAAGCCTATGCCATGACAGGCTGGCGAATTGGTTACGCTGCAGGCCCAGCTCCCATTATTGCTGCCATGAAAAAAATTCAATCACAAAGCACTTCGAATCCATGCTCCATTGCTCAACACGCAGCATTGGCAGCCCTTGAAGGCGATCAAAGCTTTATTGAAGAAATGGTCACCGAGTTTAAAGGCCGCCACGAGCGCTTAGTCAAAGGTTTGAATGCTATTCCTGGTATTAAAGCTATTCCAGCAGACGGTACCTTCTATAGTTTCCCTAATATTGAAGGCTTAATGTCTGCCAAAGGGGTTGCGACCGACGTAGAACTTTGCGAGCTACTGCTCGAAGAACAAAAAGTTGCGCTCGTTCCAGGTACAGCCTTTGGTGCGCCTGGGCACTTCCGCTTATCTTTCGCGGCAGCGCAAGATGTACTCGACGATGCGGTGAAGCGCATTGCGGAATTCGCTGCTAAATAACTTTTCAGAAAGCTTACTAGGCACTCTCTGACACTTCATCAAAGAGTGCCTAACTTATTGAAATAAAGCCTCCTTGCGCCCAATAAGGGCTAAACAGCCACTAAACACACTCAACTTGTGGATATAGAGCCGTTCACTTCCACCTGACTGTATTTCAATCGACCCGCTTTATTACTTATTCCATGAGTCAGGGCAACTTATAAATAGTTGCATTTGTGTTAACAAGACATAGCGTGATAGCGGTCGCTTACCCGCTAGGCTCGCGTAGTTTTCCACCGAAGCGCTGTGATAATACACAAATTCATAGCGAATCCTTTCACCTAAAGCTAACAACGGCTCATTCCTTGACCGATCACCAGCACCATTTTAAGCGATTGATTATTAAGGAAAATAAAATACATGCCAGAATTTAACCAATTTTTAAATTCAGCTATATCCCGCACCAGCACTAACCTCCCACAGACTTAACCACAAAGTTATCCACAGAAACAGTGGATAAGATCCGCTAAGCCACATGGGTCATACGTTTAGCCTATTTGTGGATAAAAGGTGATGAAAAAAACAGCGCTATGACAAAGTGAATAAAAACAAGGACTAGAAAGGAAAGTGCAAAAGTAGGGCTTTTATGGTCAAAAATGCGCCTAACTGCTGAAACTGTATGTTTTTCCCTCGGTTGATTCAATTATTATCAATTTATTATGCTTCAGTGGTTGACAGTTTTACTCTCTCCCTTTAACATTCTGCCCCGTTAAGCGATTCCCCAGTAGCTCAGTTGGTTAGAGCGGTGGACTGTTAATCCATGTGTCGTTGGTTCGACTCCAACCTGGGGAGCCATCGCTAACGTAATAATAGCCTTCGCCAAGAAGGCAAAGAAAATGCTTCCAGCAATTCCCCAGTAGCTCAGTTGGTTAGAGCGGTGGACTGTTAATCCATGTGTCGTTGGTTCGACTCCAACCTGGGGAGCCATTTTCTTAGCAAGACTATTCTTACTTTAATTTCCCTACTGAATCAGTGTAATGAACAGCACGCCAATGCTCGTGCCTAATACTGCGCCCGCAATCACGTCGCTAGGATAATGCACACCAAGTGCCACCCGCGACATAGCCACTAACACCGCCCATAAATACACCGCACTCGACCAAATGGGAAAGCTAGTGACGACAAGAATTGCAAAAAGAAACGCCGCTGTGGAATGCCCTGAAGGAAAACTAAATTGATCTGCTGGAACAATGACGGGTTTGAACGTTGGCCGTATGGCCGGTCTGTCACGTTTCAATGCTTGTTTTAGTCCAATAAACAACGGCACTTCAACAGCAAAAGAAAATAAAAGACGCTGAACAAATAGCCAACTTCCTTCAACTGTGGCAATCACCGCAAATAATGCGAATAATGCATAATAAGGGCCGTCGCCGCTGCGAGAAAACCAAAAAGCCAAACGCGTTTTACGCAAAGCTGCCGTTTTGTGGAATAGCCAATAGAACGCCGCTTCATCAAGTGCACGCAAGCGTTGGAATAAATGAATCAGAACAAGCTCCTTGATGAAAAAAAATTAAGCCTCATGGCTTTTTTTTAAGATAATCTTAAGCATTTAACCAAAACCAACTTTTAGAATGTTTGAAAAAGCAGTTAATAGTAGCGAAATCTTTCCTAAAGCGCTTGTGTAAAAGCTAAGACTTACCAAAAGATTGGTATAGTAAGTTGTTTATCCGTGCTTAAAAAAGGATAATAGCCACATTCACTTTCTGAGGTCTTATTCCTCTTCAATAGCGCGAATTATGTAGCTCCATGACTGAAATCTTGCTTCTTCTTATAGCGACAGTGTTGGTAAACAACTTTGTTTTGGTCCAGTTTCTTGGGCTGTGCCCGTTTATGGGGGTGTCTGGCAAACTTGAAACCGCCATTGGCATGTCTGCAGCAACTACTTTTGTGCTCACACTTGCTTCTGTGTGTAGCTACTTAGTAAACCACTATATTTTAATCCCCCTCGACTTAATGGCATTACGCACACTCAGTTTTATTCTAGTCATTGCCGTTGTTGTGCAATTCACAGAAATGGTAGTACATAAAGCCAGCCCTACTCTCTATCGTTTGTTGGGCATTTTCTTACCCCTGATTACCACCAACTGTGCGGTGTTGGGCGTTGCTTTGCTAAACATTTCTGAACAGCATAACTTCGTCCAGTCTATTTTTTACGGTCTTGGTGCTGCCATTGGCTTTTCACTCGTTCTTATTTTATTTTCGGCTATCCGTGAGCGCATTGCCGCCGCCGACGTGCCTGTTGCTTTCCGTGGCGCTGCCATTGGCATGATTACTGCGGGCTTAATGTCGTTAGCATTCATGGGCTTTACCGGGCTGGTGAGCTAGTTATGATTTGGTTAACCGGCATTATTACCTTAGCTATTATGGCGCTCGTGTTTGGCCTTATTTTAGGCTTTGCCGCTGTGCGCTTTAAAGTTGAAGGCGACCCTTTAGTTGATCAAATCGACGAAGTGTTACCACAAACCCAGTGTGGTCAATGTGGTTACCCCGGCTGCCGTCCTTATGCTGAAGCCATCGCTAACGGTGACGATATCAACAAGTGCCCGCCCGGTGGTGAAGCAACAATTCAAAAATTAGCTGACATTACTGGCCGTGAAGCAAAGCCTCTCGACGCCGCACATGGCGTTGAAGACACCAAAAAGGTTGCTTACATACGCGAAGACGAATGCATTGGTTGTATGAAATGCATTCAAGCCTGCCCTGTTGACGCCATTATTGGTGCCACTCGGCAAATGCACACGATTATTGCTGACGAATGTACCGGCTGCGATCTCTGCGTTGAGCCATGCCCCGTTGATTGTATTGACATGATCCCAGTTGAAGCAAAAACTGAACGCTGGCGTTGGGACTTAAATAGCATTCCCATTACCGTGGTGAACACGGTCGAAGCAAAAACAGCCGCAGCGAAAAACGAACAGGAGCAGCCATGAGCCAGCATAATCCTGTAAAACTTTGGCGTTTCCATGGTGGTGTGCACCCACCAGAGCGTAAGGAGCTTGCCAATAGTACAGCTATTCGCAGCTTACCTTTACCCACCGTATTATATATACCGCTACGCCAGCATATTGGTGTTTCAGGCAATGTATGTGTAAAACCGGGTGATCGTGTACTCCGCGGCCAAGCCCTTACCGAACCAGGCGTTTATGGCGGGTTACCGGTACACGCACCTACTTCAGGTATTGTTGGTGAGGTTATTGAACACCCAAGTAACCACCCCTCACAATTACCTGAGCCCGTGTTGCCTATTTCCCCTGACGGCCAACACGAAGCAATGAGTTTCCAAGCTTTAACCGACGCCATGTCGTTAAGCCCGCTTAAACTTATTCAGCATTTACACAATTCCGGCGTTGCCGGATTAGGCGGAGCAGGTTTCCCCACGGCACAAAAGCTCAGCCAAGCGCGGAACATAGAACTCCTTATTATTAATGGCGTGGAATGTGAGCCTTATATCGTCTCCGACGACCGCCTTATGCGTGAACACGCCGAAGGTATTATTCGGGGTGTCACCTTGCTTCAGCACATTTTGCAGCACGAACAACAGCAACCTGAAGCTATTATTGCCGTTGAAGACAACAAGCCCGAAGCGATTTCTGCTTTACGCGCAGCTCTTGGCGAAACACACAGTAATATTCGAGTGCAGGTTATTCCCACCTTGTACCCTTCCGGTGGTGAAAAACAGCTCATTCAAATTTTAACTGGAAAGCAAGTGCCCGTTCGTGGTTATCCCGCTGATATTGGCATATTAATGCAAAACGTCGGCACCGCCTTTGCTATAGCCGCCGCTGTTGATAAAGGCGAACCCTTTATGGAGCGCGTGGTTACTCTTACTGGTGAAGCCTTTCAACAACCAGGTACTGCTTGGGTATTGCTCGGTACGCCTATTCAACACTTGCTTGAGTGCGGCGAACTCAACCCAAGCGAGCAGCAACGCATTATTGTTGGTGGCCCTATGATGGGTTACACGGTAGCCGACCCGCTCACTCCTATTATTAAAACCACCAACTGTATTTTAGCGCCAACCGCGGTGGAATTGCCGGCAGCAGAAAACGAAAGCCCGTGTATTCGTTGTGGTATGTGTGAACAAGTGTGCCCAGCCTCGTTATTACCACAGCAATTACAATGGTTAGCCAAAGCAAAAGATCACGAAGGCCTGGCAAAACATAATTTAGCCGACTGCATCGAATGCGGTGCTTGTGCTTATGTCTGCCCAAGCGAAATTCCTCTGGTACACTATTACCGAAAAGCAAAAGCAGAAATGCGCGAAGAACGAATTGAACAGCAGAAGTCTGAAATTGCGCGATTACGCTTTGAAGCACGCCAAGAACGTCTTGAGCGCGAAAAAATTGAACGTCAAGAGCGCCATAAAAAGGCTGCAGAAGCTCGCGAAAAAGCCCTCGCTGCCCGTGAAAAACAAGCGGCTAGCGACGACACTACGCCAGCGGCCGATAAAGGCGCCAGCGACCCTATTAAAGCAGCTTTAGCCCGCGCCAAAGCAAAACGTGCATTACAACAAGAGCAGCAACAAGAAGCGCAACAACCCGCTCCAGCCGCCACAGACATTGATCCACAAAAGGCACGGGTTGCTGCTGCCATTGCGCGAGCAAAAGCAAAACGAGAAGCCATGGCCGCCGAAGCATCGAACGCAGCCAAAACAGAGCAACCAGGGGACAATAACGAGTCATGAGTTTTTATATCGCCTCCTCACCCCATAGCCACCAAAGGCGCACTACTCACGATATTATGCGGTTAGTGCTACTTGCCATGGTGCCTGGCGTTATCGCCCAGTTATATTTCTTTGGTTGGGGCGTGCTGTTCCAACTAACACTCGCCATTAGCGTGGCCTTATTAGCTGAGTCGGCCGCTTTGTTATTACGCGACCGCCCAATAAAACCTGCCTTACATGACTATTCAGTGGTTGTTACCGCCGCTTTGTTAGCCATTAGCATTCCGCCTTTAGCGCCTTGGTGGGTGGTTCTAGTAGGTACTTTATTTGCTGTTTTAGTGGTGAAACACATGTTTGGCGGTATTGGCCAAAACATTTTTAACCCTGCAATGGCCGCTTATGTCATGTTGCTTATTTCTTTCCCGGTACAAATGACGGCTTGGATGCCACCCGCAATTGAAGGCTATACAGCTCCCGGTTTTATGGACAGCTTATGGCTGTTTCTCACCACATTTACCACCGAAGGCTATAGTTTAGAACAAGTCCGTTTAGTCGAACTCAGTGGCAGTTTCGATGCCATGGTGATGGCCACTCCTTTAGATTACATTAAAACCGAGCTCAGCCAAGGTTACACCTTAAGCGAAACACTACAAAGCCAACTGTTTTCAGTCTTTGCAGGTGCAGGTTGGCAATGGGTAAACTTTGCTTACTTAGCCGGTGGCATATTCCTTTTACAACAACGTATTATTACTTGGCATATACCTGCCGCGTTATTAACAACACTCGGTTTGTTTGCCATCATTGGCACCTTAGCAGCACCCGACACTCTGCCCGGCTTTAATATTCACTTACTCAGCGGCGGCGCTATGCTGGCAGCCTTCTTTATTGCCACCGACCCCGTGTCTGCTGCCACCTCAAACAAAGGCAAGGTGCTTTACGCCGCACTTATTGGTGCACTTATTTATATTATTCGCACCTGGGGTGGTTACCCTGATGCCGTCGCCTTTGCTGTATTACTGGCAAACCTATGTGTGCCTGTTATCGACCAATACACTCGCCCAAGCACCTACGGCCACGGGGGAGCAGCCTAATGATTGTGCCTGCCATGCGCCGTAACGGTTTAATTTTAGCCGCCTTTGCTTTAGTCGCAACGGGGTTACTTATGTTTACCCAATACCTGACCGCCGACCGAATTGCCGCCCAACAGCGCAACGAACTCATGCGCACCCTTAGCGAACTCATACCTAGTGAAAGCTATGACAACGACTTATACGGTGATTGCACTGAAGTAACTGAGCCTAAAGTGTTAGGTAGTAAACTGGCACAACCGGTTTATCGTGCGCGTATGAACGGCCAACCCGTTGCGGTTGCAGTGCGTACCACAGCCCCAGACGGCTACAGTGGTGATATTCACCTATTAGTAGCCATTGCCCTGAACGGTTCTGTACTCGGCGTACGGGTATTAGAACACCGTGAAACTCCCGGTTTAGGTGACAAAATAGACGTTCGACGCAGCAATTGGATTTTATCTTTTACCAATGAACGCGTCCGTGGCGCCGACGATTCACGCTGGCAGGTTCGCCGTGACGGTGGTGCTTTTGATCAGTTTTCTGGAGCAACCATAACGCCACGGGCTGTTATTAATGCTATTCAACGCACTGTGGTTTGGGCAACTGAACATCAGCAAAGCTTATTTAGCGCCCCACGCCAGTGCGCTGGTTCAGCCATGGTCGACGAACAAGAGGAGCAAGCCAATGAGTAATGTAAAAGCGCAGAATGAATTTAAAACTCTTGCTCGCGACGGTTTATGGGAAAATAACCCTGCCCTCGTACAGTTGCTCGGCTTGTGCCCCTTATTAGCAGTGACCGGAACGATTACCAACGCTTTAGGTTTGGGCTTGGCCACTTTACTGGTATTAGTGGGTTCAAACATTACCGTGTCTTTGGTGCGTGACTGGGTACCCAACGAAATTCGTATTCCCGTATTCGTTATTGTTATTGCTACTTTCGTTACTTTCGTTGAACTCGTTATGCACGCTTTTACCTACGGACTATTTACAGCCCTTGGTATTTTCATTCCTCTTATTGTCACCAACTGCGCCATTATTGGCCGCGCCGAAGCTTATGCTTCGAAAAACCCTTGGCATAAAGCAGGTTTCGACGGCCTAGTCATGGGCAGTGGCTTTGCTTTAGTTTTGGTTCTATTGGGCTCAATTCGTGAAATTATAGGCCAAGGCACCCTATTCGACGGTGCCGAATTATTATTAGGTGATTGGGCTGCAGGGCTGCGAGTTGAAATTATTCAGTTCGATTACCCACTGTTACTTGCTGTATTGCCGCCAGGCGCATTTATAGCTATGGGTATGATTATTGCTGTAAAAAATATAATCGATCGCCAACGTAAAGAGAGAGCAGCACAAAAGCCGGTTGAAAAAGCACAGCGTGTGCGTGTTACTTCTCAGTAGAAAGGTATTTCAAACAATAAAATGAACAAACAGAAACGCATAGAAATTCTTACGCGCTTAAGAGACAACAACCCCAACCCCACCACGGAATTAAATTTCTCCAACCCCTTTGAGCTGCTCATTGCGGTGTTATTATCCGCACAGTCCACCGATGTAGGCGTAAATAAAGCAACTGGCCCTATGTTTGCCGTTGCAGACAACCCAGCTGACATGCTTGCATTAGGTGTTGACGGCGTTAAAGACTATATAAAAACTATTGGCTTGTTTAACACCAAAGCCGAAAACGTGATTAAAACTTGTCGTATTTTGGTCGAACAACATAACAGCCAAGTACCGGAAAGCCGTGAAGCTCTAGAAGCTTTGCCGGGTGTGGGCAGAAAAACGGCGAACGTGGTGTTAAACACCGCCTTTGGCTGGCCGACCATTGCTGTCGACACTCATATTTTTCGAGTCAGTAACAGAACAAAATTTGCGCCGGGGAAAAGTGTAGATCAAGTCGAACAACGTTTACTGAAAGTGGTTCCCGCCGAGTTCAAGCTCGACGTGCACCACTGGTTTATCCTGCATGGCCGCTACACCTGCATTGCGCGTAAGCCGCGCTGTGGCTCGTGTATTATTGAAGACTTATGTGAATATAAAGACAAAATAGAAATCGAGTAGCCCCAGCCTAGCGACTACTCAATAGGTTTTGGTCAAACGGGCGGCTTATTTGTACGACCACACGGCGGTTTTGACGGCGCTCTAACTCGTTTTCATTACCCGATGTATGCCGCATTTCACCATGGCCTTTAATCGAAATTTGGCTTTCTTCTAAACCTTGCTCAACCAAGAAGCTTTTCACTGCTTGGGCGCGCGCAACCGACAGCTCTTGGTTTTCCTCTCGGCTACCATAAGCGTCTGTATAACCAGCTAATAACACCAGTTCAATATTCTTATCGTGGCTTAAATATTCGCCCACACGCACTAACTTACGCTTCGAACCGTTCGTTAAATCCGTCGACTGTTCTTGGTAGTTCAGTACTGTAAAAGCAATATCGTCAAAGCCAAAAGGTAATAGGCCGGCCACACAGTTCATAAAGTCGTCATAGCGCTGATGAAAGTTTACCGCTGAAATACTCACCTGCACCGTATCCGCTTCATTATGCCAATCGGCGTAGGATATGGTCGGCATCATGCCTTTATCTAGCTCAGTTAATAGCACCCACGACATTTTTTTACCCAATTCACTGTCGTACTGGCGATATAAAGGCAAGGTGCCAATACGACGCGGTGCTTGGCTCGCACGCCAACTGGGTGCCATGCTATACACTTGCGCTTCACTATAGGTGTCTGGCAAGCGGCGCATACCCAGCACCACTCGCATATTTAATTCGCGACTCGCTTCGCTTTCAAAACGAACTTGACCATAACGAGGAATATCATGCTCTAAAGTACATTGTAACGGCGAATACTCGCTCACCCGCCATTCTGAACGCTCAAAACCGGCACCATACGAGCGTGCCGCAGCATAAGCGTCAGCCACCACCAAATACGGCATGGTTACAACCATAGTTGCTAGCAGCATCGTTCGAATTCGCATGTCATCCCCTTTTTATTTCAATCTTGTACAGGGTATCGGCATTTGTGCCGTGTCCTTTAGCTTTCAGAACACCTTTCTGTCATACTTCTTAAGCAATTTTAAGGAGTACGCATGGCTCAACACGAACAATTGATGAAGTCGCGATTTCGCGGCTACTTACCCGTCGTTATCGACGTAGAAACCGGTGGCTTTAACGCTAAAACCGACGCCTTATTGGAAATTGCAGCTGTATTGCTTGATTTCGATAGCAAGGGCAACCTCCACCCGGTTGCCACTCATCATGCCCATATAGAACCCTTTGAAGGCGCCAATATAGAAACCGCCGCCATTGAGTTTAATGGTATTCAGCCCGACAACCCATTACGGGGTGCGGTACCTGAAAGTGAAGGCTTACGCGACATTTTTAAAGCCATCCGTAAAGCGCAACGTAATGCTGGCTGCCAACGCTCGGTATTAGTTGGTCACAATGCCACCTTTGACCACGGTTTTGTTATGGCTGCAGCTGAACGTGCTAGCTTAAAACGTAATCCATTCCATCCGTTTGTTACCTTCGACACGGCGGCTCTTTCTGCTGTTTCCTTAGGGCAAACCGTACTGCTTAAAGCGTGTCACGCTGCAGGAATTGCTTTCGATGCCAAAAAAGCGCACTCAGCTATTTACGATACCGAACGTACAGCCGAGCTTTTTTGTTGGATTGTAAATCAATGGAAAGACCGTGGTGGTTGGCCGCTCGAACAAGATAAAGAAAACCCGGCATAAGCCGGGTTTTCTTTCGTAGCAGAAGAATTAGCCACCGCAAACAGTGCCTAACGCCGCCTGTATTAAAGCTAAATCGTCTTCGTCGGTCACACCATCAAAATTCACGTCATACCAACTTGAACCCTGCCAACCACTTTCCACAATGGCATGGTAATTAGCTACATCTCGTTGATCCACTTTACCGTCGCCATTACCGTCTGCTGGGCAGTCCGGTTGCGAGGCAAGAATATCAGCAAGCGTATCACTTAAGTCGTTATATACTTGCTGCAAGGCGTCACTCAGTTGAACAACCGCAGCTTCGCTCTGCCCTCCTAACAAGTCACTCTCTTCCGTATCTAACTGCGGGCTTTCAGCTTGGTCAATGGCATATAATTCAGTGCTAAAGACATCTGTATAGCTATCCGTTTCAGGAACATAATCTAATGCATGATTACGCACCAGTTTATGCTCATCATTACGAATTGCTTGGTAACGTGACCACGCCATAGCCAATTTATTCGCTTCATAACCACCAGGGTCAGCATTGTAAATCGCTTGATTCACTTCCCAACATTGTAATAACTCGCCCGACTGGTAGGTATCAACCACCACGGCATCATCAGCACCTTTACCCCACCAAACTCCGCCATTATCTTCACAAACAGACTTACTCGTAGGTGTATGTGAGCACAGCGAAGCAAAGGCACAAGGGCCATTTCTGCCATCGTCCTGCTGAATATTTAATGCGCCTTGAGTAAAGTTATAATCGCGCAAGCTCGGCTGGCTTTCATCTTCAAGGTAGGCCAACAATCCGAAACTATCTGGGGTGGCTGCAGTAACCACAGAACGGTCGATACCCGCTACTTCAGCAAATAATGCATACACGTCTGTCAGGTTTACCATGTGCTCAACATTGCGATCTGGGTTAATAACCTGCTCTCCAGCCACAATAAGCGGCACCCAAACCCCCGTTTGGTAAGCTGTGCCTTTTGCCCGTGTAGTATCAAAAGGTAGTTTAACCGTTGGGCCGAAAGAGCCGTTATCACCCACCACCACAACCAAGGTGTTACTGGCTGGGTTGTATACAAGTTCACCCGCTGCATTTTCAACGCCAATACCCGTTTCTATCATTAGCTTCGCAAGGGCCTGATCTAAACCTTCAATCATGGCATCGGCTAAATGCCTGGTATTGACTAAGTTTTGCGGGCTTAAACTACAGTTCGCTAGTAACTGTTGTTGGCGATCGGCACTCAATAACTCTGCCGGCGGGTGTTGCAACGGCGTATGGGGCGAACTAAAGCTGAGTGTGGCCATCCAGGGCGTATCGCCTGAGCGGCTTTGAATCCATTTGCTAGCGGCTTCTGCCTCAATAATGGAACGAAACCCACGGCTACGGCTATCGGCTAAGGGCACATGCTCCACGCCAGCGGCACTGGTAATAATAAGCTCCGACACATAATGGGCATTTTCTCGTTCAAAGGTAATATATTCTGGGCGCTCAGCTTGGCAACTTTCTCGCGGTACTAACACCCCTCCTTTTGCTAAACACTGCAAGCCTGCCGAGTCACTATGAATGCCCCCTTGCAACTCTTCACAATTGCTTGGCGTATAACAAGCGCCACTGTTTGCGCCATGAATGGGGTCTTGTGCTAACGAAGGAACAAAACCACAACTATAGGTGCCCGCTTCCGCAACGCCACCGGCAGTGGTGTCGAGCGAAGCAGGTAAGCCTCCCAGCCAGCCGTAAAAGAAATCCCAGCCAAGTGCGCTTGGGGTGTCGAACTCAAAGGGGTTGAGCTCTGGGCCACCAAGGTGGAATTTACCAAACATGGCATTTTCATAGCCTGCCTGCTGCAATAACTTTGGCACCGTTAGTGTATACGGTGACATTTGCGAATTGGCTAAATCGTTTGGCCCCAAAGCCTGAAACATATTCGTTCGCAAGGGGTATTGGCCTGCCAACAAGGCGGCGCGACCTGGTGAACACTCGGGCATAGACCACGCATTACGAAAACGTACACCCGCTTTTGATATAGCTTCTATAGAAGGCGTTGCCGGTGGTTGTTGGCCGCCGTAACCCATTAGCTGCATTTGGTCGATACCTACATCGTCCATAATCACTAACAATATATTTGGCTTAGGTTGTTCAACCACTACCTCTTCTTCCTCTGCAATCGGCCGTTTACTGTCGTTACACGCCACAACGAATAACAGGCTCATACACATAAAAATTAAATGAATACTCTTCATAGTGAACTCCTATTTCCCCTGCGAATTCTCGAGGAAAGGATCAAATGGATTAATGAGCTGTAAGTCTTTGAGCAGCTTTTCTCGCTCTTCGCTATTGCGGCTATACTGCAGTAAAACAAAGCGCAAATGGCGTTGATTCGGGTTGTTGGCCAACGCAGTACGCAAAATTTGAAGCGCCTTTTGCTGCGCTCCACTGTCGTAATAGGCCACCGCCAATACATAAGCATATTGGCTATTTAAAGGGTCTTGTTCATAGGCTTGTTGCAAGTGTTTCATGCCTGCAGGCATAAACCCTTGGCGTATCTGGCTCAGTGCCAAAGCATAGTGCAATGTCGCCGTGCCTGCTTGTCCTTGTAGTTGTTGGCGCTGCAGCTGTGCTTGTAAAAACTGCGTTGCAGCCCCTGGGCTGTTAGTTTCAAGCCATTGCGACCAAGCAATAACTGCCGGTAAATAATCAATGTTACGTTCTAATGCTTGCTGCAGGGCCTCTGCCGCCCGCTCTTCGCGTCCAGTAAGTTGGTATACACTGGCTAAATTAAAGTGCGCTTCCGCAGTCGCCAAATGGCGCTGTTGTAGCTGTTCATATTCAGCTAATAAACGAGGCGCTAACGGCTGTTGCAAACCCATTAACTGCTCCGCGGCAACCACTCTTACGGCAGTAGTTTTGTCCTCTAACCAACGAGGAAATTGCCCTTGTAGCCAAACAACGGGCATCAATACGCTGGCTGTTTCTATAGCGGCGCGGCGTAATAATGCATTCGCGTGCTCTGAGTAACGCACCACGAGTTGCTGGGCCGCGTCAGAAGGGTAGTTAACTAGTTCTGTAAGCAGTACTGCTAAACGTATAGGGGGTTGTTTTTCCTCTTGCAACTGTGCAAGCAACGCTTGTGCTGCCCCCTCAAGGCCATTTCGTGCCATAAATAATGTTGTGGCGTAGCCCTCGTCGCGGGCTTTAGCGTTCGGGTACCACTGCTTAAATTGCGCAAGCGTTGCCTGTGCTGTTTGCTCTTGATGACAACCTAAGCAGGCATCTGAGTGGTCTAAAGCTATGGCCTGAGCCGGATTTGGCGATGAAAAACTATGATCATGGCGATCGTCATTACCCATATAGGTACGGCTTGGCATGTGGCAGCTTGTACACTGGGCGCCCACCGAATCAGACGCATGAAAATGATGCTCGGCACTATTATAGTTCTTACCTTGTAGTCGTTGTGTTCTTAATTCCTCTACTGGCAAGCCCACACGCGCAGGTTGCCCTTGTGGGTTATGGCACTGGCTGCACACGGCATTTCCCTCTGCTCGCAGCTCACCGCTATGGCCATTGTGACAATCACTACAAGTTACCCCTGCTTGGTACATTCGGCTTTGCACAAACGAACCATATTCAAACACTTCGTCTTGTATTTTGCCGTCTACTTCATATAAGTCAGCACTCAGCGGGCTCACCAAGAATTGGTCGTGAACATCAGCCTCCGCGGTAAAGTCTGTTAACTCAATCCGCCGGCTATGACACTGAGCGCAACTATTAAGCTGTGGCTCTGCTTCTCGAAGGGAAATATTAAAGCCTTTGAGGGCAAGATTTGACGGGGCTTGCGCCCAACGTAAATGCGCTGAAGCAGGCCCGTGGCAACTTTGACAGCCCACACCTAAGGCTTGCCATTGGGAGTTAAAACTGTCGCTTGGCAAGTCATAATTAGCTTGGTAATTACTCACATGGCAGCTAATACATTGGCTATTCGCTGTATGCGGTGGCTGTTGCCAGTGCAAAGGGTGCCCAGGCTCACTCGCTTGATCTGGGTATAAAGAAAACCATTGTTCTTTTTCCGTGTCCCAAGCCAGACTAAACGCTTGCAACCGCCCTCGTTCTGTTTCCACTAAATATTGTTGTAGCGGCTGCCAACCAAAGGTGTACGCCACCGGGTAGTGTTTTTCCTCGCCATTCGCAGTGGCAGCAGTTAGCCAATAGCGCTGGTTTTTTTGATAAAACTGTTTGCTACCGAATGAACGACTGTCGAACTGTGCACGCACAGACTCGGCACTCGGTTTAGCCATCGCCATAGCGTGATGAGACTTTTTCCATTGCTGGTTTTGCTCTTGATGGCAGGTGCCACACTGCTGCTCGTCAACCCACTCCGTTGTTCTTACCCTGGAGCTTTCGGCTGCATTTACTGCAACTTTTAGCACTGGTTTCTGAGCAATCACATACCCGCCAATACACACCACAAGCAGTGCTAGCAACAGTATTATCACTGTTCGATTTCTATTCCAAATAGCTAGCATGGCGTTTCTCGTCACCCTTAAACAAAGCGGTTGTTTTTTGAACACTTAGTAAAACTTCTTATCCGCCGTAAGTCAAACCATCTCGCCATATTGCGGTTAGAAATTCTGTTATAATGTTTATCTAATTAATCTATGCGCGAAAGCTCCTTTAAAACGTGCCTTAAAGTTGATCAAATACTCATGCCTGAAGCAATGTCCGCCCAACCATTATTTTCTGAACTCGCACTAAGCCCAGCGTTACTCAACAGCGTTGCAGAAGCTGGCTTTCAGCACATGACTCCTGTGCAAGCGCTCAGCTTGCCAACTATTTTGCAGGGGAACGACGTTGTGGTTCAAGCAGAAACCGGCTCTGGCAAGACCGCTGCGTTTGCGCTTGGCATGCTTAGCAAGCTCGATTTAGCGCAACTGCTACCACAAGCCTTAGTGCTTTGCCCCACCCGTGAACTTGCCGAACAGGTGGCTGAAGCTATTCGGGGCTTGGCAAAAACCATGGCCAACGTAAAAGTGCTTACCTTATGCGGTGGTGTACCATCACGCAGTCAAGAAGCCTCCCTCGAACATGGTGCGCACATACTCGTCGGTACACCCGGTCGCGTTTTGGACCATATAGGCCAAAACAGAATTGGTTTTTCAAAGTTGCACACTCTGGTGTTAGACGAAGCCGACCGCATGTTGGAAATGGGTTTTCAAGATGATTTAACCGCCATCATTGCTAAAACTCCGGCGGCACGGCAAACGCTTCTATTTAGCGCCACCTACCCTTCAGGCACCCAGCAGCTCACCAAGGGCGTAACCAAAAATGCAGTGCATATTGAAGTGGCTACAACACAAGTACAGCTCAACATTACTCAGCGTTTTTACGACTTAAATGATATTTCCGCAAGTTATGCCGTCGAGCAACTTTTGCTCGATCAACAACCCAGCAACTGCATTGTTTTTTGCAACACTCGAGTGGAAACCCAAGGTATTGCCGATCGGCTAAAAGCCAAAGGCTTTAGCGCCCTCGCATTACACGGCGACCTTGAACAGAAAGATCGCGATCAAACTATGGTGCAATTTAGTAATGGTAGCGCACGCATTCTAGTGGCAACCGATGTGGCCGCACGCGGGCTCGACATTGCTGAACTCGACTTGGTCATTAGTGTGCACATGGCCCATGATATAGACACGCACACCCATCGCATTGGCCGTACTGGCCGTGCGGGTGCCGAAGGGCTAGCGGTTACTTTAATTGGTGCCAAAGACGACTATAAAATGCGTTTATTAGAAGACACGCTTAGCGCACCTATTCAGCTTCAGCCTCTACCCACAGCAAGCAGCTCAGCAAAACCGTTACAGGCTGAATTTGTAACCTTGCAATTAAGTGGTGGTAAGAAAGACAAGCTACGGCCAGGAGATATCGTTGGCGCGCTCACGCGCGATGGCAAGCTCAGCATGGCTGATATTGGTAAAATAAAGGTTCAAAGTAACTGGGCTTTTGTTGCTATCAAAGTGAGCTTTGCTAAACAAGCGCTGGCCCTACTCAATAACGACCGTATTAAAGGTAAGCGTTTTCGCGTGCAAGCGCTTTAACTGAACAAGCTAAACAAAAAAACCCAGCCTAGGCTGGGTTTTTTAATCTTTAACGCCGATTGCTTACAGCTTGTCAGCGTTCTTCGTTAAGTATGCAGCAACACCAGCAGCGTCAGCTTTCATACCTTCGTCGCCCGCTTCCCAACCTGCAGGGCAAACTTCGCCATGTTCGTCGTGGAAGTTTAACGCGTCAACCATACGTAGCATTTCGTCAACGTTACGGCCTAGTGGTAAGTCGTTCACTACTTGGTGACGTACAACACCGGCTTCGTCGATTAAGAAAGACGCACGGAAAGCAACACCTGCTTCTGGGTGCTCAATGTCGTAAGCTTTAACGATTTCGTGCTTCACGTCTGCAACCAGTGGATATTTCACTTGGCCAATACCGCCATTTTCTACAGCGGTGTTACGCCATGCAGTGTGGCTGAACTGTGAGTCAATTGAACAACCAACAACAACTACACCACGCTTTTCAAACTCAGCTAAACGTTTGTCGAAAGCAATTAGCTCTGATGGGCAAACGAAAGTGAAGTCGAGTGGGTAGAAAAACAATACTGCTTTTTTGCCTTTAATGTGGTCGCTAAAAGTGAAATTTTCAACAATCTCACCATTACCCATTACGGTAGCAGCAGTAAAATCAGGGGCCTGACGGCCTACTAATACAGCCATGTTTTATCTCCATGTTTATATCGTTAGTGTTAAGAAAGTATTTTTTAGTATGCAACGCTCTGCATATTACTCAGCAGCTGGCTCTTCTGGCGCTGCTTCTGAAATAACGCTTTGCAATTCACCTTGCTGCGCCATTTCCATAATTATATCGCAACCGCCAATAAGTTCACCCTTAACCCACAGTTGCGGGAAGGTAGGCCAGTTGGCAATTTTTGGCAATTCAGCGCGAATATCTGGATTCTGCAAAATATCTACGTATGCAAATGGTTTACCACAGTTCATTACTGCTTGCGATGCCTGCGACGAAAAGCCACAGCTAGGAAGATTCGGCGAACCCTTCATGTATAAAAGAATAGGATTTTCATTAATTTGTTCTTTAATGCGTGCGTGCACGTCTTGCACTTGTTCAGCAGTTTCGTTTTGCATCTCTAATACTCCGCTTTGAATCAGTAACAGCCATTAGTAAACGACCATTATTGTATCACAGTGTATTTCTTATCGCGCCCTTGAAATATGCTCCCTGCGTCCTTATATCTAAAGAGGTACGCAAAAAAATATTAGCGGTAGAGAAGCACCCTTGGTGTGCGCTATACTGAATCACAATGGTCGTGCTTTTCAAGCTCGGCCCATTCATAAAATAACTAACGGATAACGGAGAGCAGATTATGGCTTTTGAATTACCCGCACTTCCTTACGAAATGAACGCTTTAGAACCACATATTTCAGCTGAAACTTTAGAGTATCACTACGGTAAGCACCACCAAACCTACGTGACTAACTTGAACAACTTAACAGCTGGCACCGATATGGCTGGTAAATCACTGGAAGAAATCGTTCGTAGCTCAGATGGTGGCGTATTTAATAATGCTGCTCAAGTCTGGAACCATACTTTCTACTGGCATTGCCTTAGCCCGAATGGCGGCGGCGAACCAACAGGTGCTTTAGCCGATGCAATTAATGCCAAATGGGGTTCTTTCGAGAAGTTCAAAGAAGCATTCACCACCAGCGCGGTAACTAACTTTGGTTCTTCATGGACTTGGTTAGTGAAAACTGCTGACGGCGGCCTCGACATTATCAACACCAGTAACGCGCAAACACCACTCACTCAAGAAGGTGTAACGCCAATTATGACGGTTGACCTGTGGGAACATGCCTATTACATCGACTACCGCAACGCACGTCCAAAATATATGGAAGCGTTTTGGGCACTTATTAACTGGGAATTCGCTGCGAAAAACCTAGGTTAATCATTGCGACTCGATGACAGATACAAAAAAGCGAGCTGAGGCTCGCTTTTTTATTCTAATTTTTTATTCCGTTGCTATTCCACTAAATTTTCAGGAATCGTATCGCGAATTTTTTGCCAAATTTCAGCGGAGTCGTAACCGTACTGGCGTACTAACTTCATGGCTTCGTTGTGATCCCCCGCAGCCGCTAAACTAGCAAGCTTAGCGTAGTATTGACGCGCAAGTTCACGGGCTTCTGGCTTTGAAAAGTAGAACTGGCCAATACGCGCATATAAGCCTTTAAAACCATTCAGCACCAATACATACACTTTATTACCCGAGGCATGCGCCAACTCTTGGTTTAACTTATAATCAAACTCAGCAAAGGCACGCCCAGTGTCTTCTAGGCCTTCGGCACCAGACAAGGCAAGCAAGGCTTGGTCTTTGTTATGGCGTAAAGCAGTTCGAATATAAATAGCACTAATATTGGTACGCGCCGACAATAAGTCGTCGATCAGATCAGGCATACCTTCTTCATCGAGTCGCGCTAAGGTTTCTAAAATATTTAAGCCTGACGTTTCCCAGAAATTATTCACTTGCGTTGGTTTACCATGTTGAATGGTTAACCAACCGTCGCGGGCTAAACGCTGCAACACTTCACGTAATGTGGTACGTGTTACACCAATTAATTCTGACAGTTCACGCTCTGCAGGCAATATAGAACCAGGCGCAAAATCGCCTTTCCAAATAGACTTTACAATGAACTCTTCAGCAAATCCGGCAGGGCTTTTTGCTTTTATAATCATATGTGCCAAAATTCAAATCCTGTAATGCTGCTTCGGGTTGGTCAAACGTGACTATCCGTCTGCAATCTCAAATTGTAACCTGTGGCGAATGGTCGGACAAGCTTTAAACCAGTATCGCGATATCACGGCTTCTATGCTATTTTCAGCGCCATTCTCTACATAAGACTATATAAGGGTTTCCCCGCATGAACTTCTTGCACCCGCTTCGGCTTGCACAATGGCCAGCACAACGCTGGTCGTGGGTACTTTTAGCCTTAAGTGCCACAGCACTTACCCTTACCGCTCTTTACTTTCAGCATGGCATGGGGCTTGAACCTTGTGAACAATGCATTTACCAACGCACGGCGGTTATCGCCATTGGCCTTGGCGCATGGTTTGCTGCAATACAACCACAGCGTCTCGCTTTCCGTTTAGTCGGCTATAGCAGTTGGTTATGGGCCGCTATTGCTGGTTTTTCAAGCGCCCATTACCACGTTTGGATTCAAACTGGCATTAATGCCATGTTTGTCAGTTGTAATTTAGAACCCAATTTTCCCCTTTGGTTACCATTACACGATCTAATACCCAGTGTTTTTTCTGTCACAGGGCTTTGTAGCGACGCAGATTGGAGTTTTGTAGGCCTTGCTATGAGCCAATGGATGCGTATTATTTTCGCTATCTACATCAGCTTAGCGGTTGTTGTCATTGGTTTTCGTTTGTGGAAACTACGCCGCTTTTAATATTTTGCAAAAGGCCCTATTTATGGAGCCGTAAATAAGGGCCATTTAATAATCAGCATATCGTCTTCGTCGACCTCGTCTGCATCGGAATAAAGCGAATAGCCGGTGGTAGCCATGCCTGCTTCCACCATAGGTATGCGTGAACCTTTATGTAACAGAGGATGCCACGAGGGTAGCGACTTACCTTCTTCTAAGCGCCGGTAAGCACAGCTTGCGGGCATAAAGTGAATGTCCTCTAACCGCTCTGGCGTAAGCACAACACACGAAGGCACATACTCTAGCCGTGTCGCATAATGCCGGCAACGCCCGCTTTCCGTGTCTAGCAACTGGCACGCCACATTCACATAATGCAGTGTGTCGTCAGCCCGCATAGGTGCGTCGTCGTCGACATCGTCGCGGGCTTCTAATATTTTGTGTAAGCAACATTTACCACAGCCATCACATAAGGACTCCCACTCAGTAGGTGTCATCTCGCGCAGTGATTTATGTTGCCAAAACTCGGTTACAGGCTTCATAGCTAGTTATTAACGACCCAGCTGAATGCGGTCAGCTAAGTGACCCACAACCGCAACAAAATAATTCGAACGGTTCCAGTCCATCAATACGTCCCAGTTTTTATAACTCAAAAACACACGGCCGTTTTCATCGTCTGGAATGACTAAGCCAGCTTTAAGATCTCGTATGGGTAAATCACTGCCATCGTAGCGACGCACACCTAACTCTTGCCACTCGGCAAGCGAACGCTTCTTATCACGCCCCGCAAGTTCAAGATCAAAGTTCTCAGGTAAACGTACTTGGCGGCCCCAAGTTTGGCTATTATCCCAACCAACCGTAGCCAAATAGTTTGCTGCTGAAGCAAATACGTCACCTTGGCTGTTCCAAACGTCTATTTTACCGTCCTTGTCGTAATCTACTGCATAGGCAAGAAATGAGCTTGGCATAAACTGCGTTTGGCCCATAGCACCGGCCCATGAACCACGCATTTGTTCCGGTTCAATGTGTCCGGCTTCAATAATCTGCAAGGCCTGCATCAGCTGCTTCTTAAAGAAAGCTTCACGCCGACCTTCATAAGCCATAGTGGCCAAGGCTGAAACAACTTTAAAGTTACCTGTAAAGCGCCCGAAGTTGGTTTCAACTCCCCATAAAGCAACAATAAAGCGTGGCTGTACACCATACTCTTCACCAATGGCTTCTAACAAATCTCGGTGCTTGTTATACATTTCAATACCTTGCTTCACCTTCCAGTCGGGCACAGCTTTGGGCAAGTAGGTGTCTAAGGTTAGCTTCATTTCCGGCTGGTTACGGTCGGCCGAAACCGCGCGTTCGTAAAAAGTAGCATCTGTAAAGGCCCGCTCAATGGTGTCAGCAGAAAAACCTTGCTCTTTTGCTGCAACTTTTAACTGTTCCACATAAGCTGGGAAACCGGCTGGATCAGCCGCAAAAGCCGTGTAACTAAATAGCAGCACCTGTGCAGCTAAAAACTTAGTAAACCAACCTTTCATGCGTTATTCCTCGTTTTTAGGGTTTTTGCGTGCCGAGTATTCCGGCGACGCCATAGGTAAAGGGGTATCGTGTGCCGGTGGTAATTGCACGTAATAACCAGGCTCTGCAAAGTATTGCAGTAACTCTGCTCCTGTAAACCGCGCCATTTTCTTTTCTGGCTTTATAAATAAAGTCATCGCCGTTTGTTGCGGAGTAAACAAATTTTGCAATGTCTCTGGCAACGCCTCAAAGTCAGCGTCTTTCGGCAGATACAAATAAGTACCTGCTTTTTTAGACGACTTTAATACCACACACAACATGCTTCATGTCCTTTTACTTATACTTTTAACTTATGTTTTTAACTACAGTGCATCTGCTAAGGCTAATACGGCTTTACCCGCCACGTCATAACGCCAGCTCGACAATAACTCAGGCTTAGGCACCTGAGCCTTCACTGCATCGTCTGTGTACTTGCTCCACACGAACACTTCATTTATTTGTTTGCGCGAACCCAGCAAGCTTGCAGCAAGCCCAGCCTGCTCTGCGTTTTCTTGAATAAGTGTTTTAGCATTTTTAAACCACTGCTTATATTGGCTGTGGTCGTCTAAACGTGGAATGCTACGTGGCCATTCTTGTTCAGGCACTGCCAACCCGCGGCGCACAACTGCAAGTATTTCTTTACCGCGTTGGCGTAATACCCGTGGGTGTAAATCGCTAATATTCGATAAAGCATGCATTGAGTCGAGCTTTTGCAAAGCAATTTCTGTCAACACTGGATCACGCATAATAAAGGGTAAGGCAATGTCTTCTTCTTGCGCACACTGCATTCGCCATTTCGCCAGTTCCGCCATAAGCCCA
>Ga0079223_10000156_pt1 | contig 27693 bp, 21 predicted proteins | sample Stecom2011_FD_75072 | JGI IMG/M metagenome (GOLD analysis project Ga0079223, IMG submission 75072) | Agricultural soil microbial communities from Utah to study Nitrogen management - Steer compost 2011 | ecosystem: Environmental > Terrestrial > Soil > Agricultural land | place: USA: Utah...
CTGATGCTTATATCAATATAACTATTTACCATAATAATTTTACAATGTTATGCAACCTGACCGTTATTAACCATTATTCTTCAAGGATCATCCCGGCAATTTAAAATTTGGATCGTCGGGCACACACCCCAAAATGGCAGCTTAGAAAAATCCGAAATCAGATAACCGAATTCGAAACAAAACCATAAGAATAATCAGAATTCAATCAGAAATAATTGGAAATAAATTACAAACAATCGGAAATAATCAGCTAAAAATAAAAAATTCGAAATCACAATAGCGAAATACGAAACAGGATAATCAGAAGTAATCAGACTCAAATCCCGACCTGTCCAGTTTGCAGAAATTTGAACAATTTGAATAAATGAACATACTCCGGGTTTTTAAAATTGTGATTTGAATTATCGGCTATTTGTTTGAAAAATTAATTCTTAATGGGATTTGGAATTGAATTATTAACCTCTTGCCTTAGTCACACTTCTCGCATCAATGTTCATTGATCACTGAGCACTGACCCTTTCGATTCACCAAGGGCCCCGAACTACCGGTTCCACGAGACATCACCCGGTCGGGAATACAATTAGAGGCTAAAATAATCAAATCCCGGCTTTGTCTGCGAATATCGGGGGGTATACGATAAAACATAAAATATTAGATATATATATCTAACGCTTATGCGTTATCTTACAATCTGATAACAGCCTTATACCTGCAATTCAATATCCCAATTGCCGAAGTTTGGTAAGGTAGGTATCTACATCAAATTCATTTTCCGGGTTTAATACTTTTCTGACAACTAGCATTACCACAAACGCGGTTGTTCCCCAAATTACAGCACGAATAAATGCAACCATATTTACCTCCATTCTGATTTCTATTGTATTATTCTGATTTATGAAAGTCAATATTATAAGTAATGAAAAACATTCAGTTCTCCTGCATATAGTTTAAATGACAACGACCGTCCGGATCAATCAAGAAGATTTAAGGCCCTGTCACAAATATTTGAACCTGTTGATCGTATTTAAATAAGGATTATAAGTTTTATACCGCTTTTACCTTTAGTTTCACAGGATAATGAAAATGTACACAAAAAAATTCAATAAAATTTCACAACCGGTTATAATTTTAATCATTTTCTTCTTTTTAATGAGCATAACAGCCCCGGTATTGCAGTACCTGTAAAGGAACTCACCGAGTATGCATCATTATTTGTTATTCTATAAAGAATATCATTGACTAAAGATCTCTGCTTTCCCCGCGAATTGGACAGACCCTCGTGATCTGCCCCGGACACCCTTATTGTGCAGCTTATGGCTTGGTACGGGGACACGCACGAGGTCTGTTTGCAGTAAGAAACATCAAATTACAACTTCTTTAAATCTTAATAATTTTATTTTACATGCATTACAATTCTGACATAATAATAGATCGGGATTGCCCGGTTCACCCGGAGTTTGCATGCCGGCTGCGCCTTCGATCCTCTTCCCGGTTGTTTGTACAATTAAGACTACAACAATCAAATCCAGTCTAACACGTCGGGGGTACAAATATAGCAATAATAATCAAATCGCAACATTGTCTGCAAAGTCGGGGCTTGTGGGCCTCGGCGTATGTTGATATCTATAATTTATCTATAAAAATCTGGACTTGAGCACCCGGCACATAATTACCGTTACCTTCATTTAAATATCACAATTATGGCAATAATTTATGCGATTATGTAATTTTTCCTTTTTCGGTAACACGAGCCAAAGGAATTTTATGAGATTTATTGGTTATTTAATAGTTTTAATCGGACTTGCCGGTATCCATATACACTGCACAAATGGAGAATCCGCCGTAGAAAAAGCAACTCAAAACAAGATCCTTCTTTTTGGTAATCAAACCGAACCACAGGATCTTGATCCGCACATAGTAACCGGTGTTCCCGAATTTCAGATTATTGAGTCTCTTCTTGAAGGATTAACAATCCTTGACCCCCAAAATCTTTCTCCCCTGCCCGCAACCGCTTCATCATGGGAAATTTCCGATAACAGTCTTGTCTATACCTTCAATATAAGAAAAAATGCAAAATGGTCAAATGGCGACCCCGTAAAAGCTTCAGATTTTGTTTTTTCCTTTCATAGGATCCTCTCCCCTGCACTGGGCAGTGAATACGCTTACATGCTATACTGCATTAAAAACGCACAGGAGTTTAACAAATCACAGATTGACGATTTTTCTGAGGTCGGGGTCAAGGCAGTCGGAGATTCAATACTGCAAATTGAACTGTGCAAACCGGTCCCCTATTTCCTCTCCCTTGTTGCACATCACTCCTGGTATCCTGTACATCCGCCAACAATTCTGAAATTCGGCAGTATCGATACCCGCGGTACTAAATGGACTCGCCCCGAAAATTTTGTCGGAAACGGTCCATTTGTTCTTGATTCATGGGAAATAAACAAAATCATAACAGTCAAAAAAAGCGGGACATATTACGACAATGAATCTGTTTCTCTCAATGGAATTAATTTCTATCCAATAGAGAACAATCTTACCGAAGAACGCTCATTTCGCACAGGACAACTTCACATAACATCATCCTGCCCTCTTAATAAAATCCGGTGGTATCGTTCAAACCAGCCTCAAAACCTTCGAATTGACCCTTACCTCGGAACCTATTACTATCTGGTAAATGTAAACAATAAACCACTGGACAACAAAAATGTCCGTAAAGCACTTGCACTAGCTATCGATCGCAAGGCACTTACAGAGCATGTCCTTAAAGGTGGCCAGCTCCCGGCTGCAAGTTTTACTCCGCCCAATGTAGCCGGATACACTTACGGCAACACGCTTTCCTTTGATACAACAGAAGCACGGAAACTCCTTGAAGAGGCCGGATATGACAAAAACAACCCCTTCCCTTCGGTGTCCCTTCTTTATAACACTCATGAATCTCACCATACAATAGCCCAGGCGATTCAACAGATGTGGAAAAAATATCTTGGAATCGATATAACACTTATCAATCAGGAATGGAAAGTCTATCTGGAAACAACTCAAAACCACAAATATGATCTAGCCCGCATGGGCTGGATCAGCGATTACAACGATCCAAACAGTTTTCTGGACTTGTGGATAACCGGTGGCGGTAACAACCGGACCGGATGGTCAAATTTGAAATACGATTCCCTTGTACAGGCAGCATCTTTGGCTTCAGATACAGGAAAACGGTTCAGGCTTTTCAGTGAAGCAGAAAGTATTCTTCTTGATGAGCTGCCGGTTCTTCCGATCTATTTTTATACAAATGTCTATCTTATCCATACGTCTGTAAAAGGTTGGACGCCCAATATTCTCAATAACCATAACTATAAATTTATTGATCTGGAATAAAATGGGAAAATTTATCCTGAAACGAATCTTTCTCGAAACATTGCCATCACTGCTGGTTATCATAACGGTAACTTTTTTTTTGATCCGGCTTGCGCCCGGAGGCCCGTTCAGTTCAGAAAAACAGATGTCTGCGGAAGTACTTGAGCAATTAAATTCTCATTACGGAATAGACAAGCCACTTTATACACAATATTTCAGTTACCTCCTGAATATTTGCAAGGGAGACTTCGGGCCATCATTTAAATATCCCGGAAGAACAGTAACAGAACTGATAAGCGAATCTTTTCCGGTTTCACTGGAGCTTGGATTATATGCATTGATATTTGCAATCCTGACCGGAATCCTGGCCGGAGTTATAGCTGCGTTAAAACCCGGCTCGTTTATGGATTATTTTACGATGTCTTTGAGTATGGCCGGGATTTGCATTCCGGCTTTTGTGCTCGGTCCGCTTCTGGTACTTGTTTTCTCGCTAAAGTTCGGGTGGGTCAATGTTTCGGGATGGAATACGTTTTCGGATCGTATACTCCCGTCAATAACTCTAGGCATGATGTACGTCGCGTATATAGCACGTCTTACCCGTGGCGGAATGCTGGAAACAATGGTTCAGGATTTTATTTATACAGCCCGTTCAAAGGGGCTCAGCGAAACAGCTGTAATATTCAAACATGCACTGCGGGGAGCTCTTCTTCCGGTGATTTCTTTTATGGGGCCTGCAGCTGCCGGAATGATATCCGGTTCATTTGTTGTAGAAACGATTTTTTCAATCCCAGGACTCGGGCGATTTTTTGTAACCGCAGCATTCAACCGTGATTACACAATGATCCTTGGCACTGTAATATTTTATGCAATTATAATTATCATTTTCAATACTCTTGTAGATATTATTCAAACGATTCTAAACCCACGACTCAGAAATTACTGACATGAGCGAAAAACCACAAGACATTAAAGCCATACCTTCGGGTAATTCCCTTTGGAAAGAGGGTATGGGCCGTTTTATGCATAATAAACTTGCAATCTTCGGATCGGTTTTCCTTTTCATCCTTGTCTTGTTATGCGTGCTGGCTCCTTTGATAGCTCCTTACTCATACGAAACACAGAATCTTTCGTATGGGTCTGAGCCTCCCGGCAGTTCACACATTATGGGAACAGACCCTTTGGGAAGAGACCTCTTTACACGTATTCTTTACGGCGGAAGAGTTTCGTTTTCAGTAGGCCTTTGCGCTACAGCAGTTTCGGTTCTTATCGGAGTGATATGGGGATCTTTTGCAGGATGGTTTGGAGGGAAAATTGATTCGATCATGATGCGAATGGTTGATATAGCATATGCGTTTCCATTTACAATTTTTGTTATCATACTCATGGTGTTTTTTGAACGCAGCATGCTGCTTCTTTTTGCTGCCATCGGTGCAGTAGAGTGGCTGACCATGGCCCGTATTGTCAGAGCCCAGGTAATGGCAATAAAACATCATGAGTTTATTGATGCAGCCAGGGGGCTGGGTCTTTCTACAACCCGGATAATCTTTCGCCACATTCTTCCAAATATTACCGGACCTGTTATAATCTATTCGACACTGACAATACCTGCAGTAATGCTTCTTGAAGCGTTCCTGAGTTTTTTGGGCCTTGGTGTACAGCCGCCTGCAAGTTCATGGGGGATTTTGATTCGTGAAGGTGCCGAAACAATGGAAGAATATCCCTGGCTTCTTGTCTTTCCGGGACTTGCCCTCTCTTTAACCCTGTTTTCTCTTAATTTTATCGGAGATGCTTTGCGTGATGCACTTGATCCAAGATCCTCAAGGGAGTAGACAAAATTGATTCTTGATGTCAGAAACATAAGCACTGTCTTTCATCTTCGCAGGGCAGATATTCATGCTGTAAAGGACGTTTCGTTTCAGCTTTTTAAAGGAGAAACTTTGGGAATTGTGGGAGAGTCCGGTTCCGGAAAAACTGTTTTATGCCAGTCCTTACTTGGTTTACTCCCCAAACCACCTGTAAAAATTTCCGGACATGCCTATTTCGACAATACGGATCTTCTTGATTGTGACAGCAAAAAACTGCGTCAGATCCGCGGTAACCAGATAAACATGATTTTTCAGGACCCGTCATCGGCTTTTAATCCCTATTTGAAACTCTCGGAGCAGTTGATAGAACCGCTGATTTCTCATGGGTATAAGTCAAGAAAAAACGCGTTAGAAAAAGCCCGGATAATTCTTTCCGAAACAAAAATCCCACAGCCCCAAAAAAGGTTATACCAGTATCCGCATGAATTCAGCGGCGGAATGCTTCAACGGGCAATGATTGGTATGGCACTTATTACAAACCCCAGAATTGTAATTGCCGATGAGCCTACAACAGCTCTGGATGTAACGGTTCAGGCCCGTATACTTCAGCTTATGAAAAGGCTGCAAAATCAGTACTCGCTTTCGATAATCTTTATTACCCATAATCTGGGGATTGTAGCCGGATTTTGTGACCGGGTTGTAGTAATGTACGCCGGAGTAGTACTGGAAACCGCATCAACAGCAGATCTTTTCAATCATACTGCACATCCATACACAAAAGCACTCATAAAAAGTGTTCCGTCAATAGATAGCAGTAAAGATTCCCTTTACATGATCCCTGGAATGCCACCAGATCCATCAGTTAAATTGAGTGGATGTCCGTTTGCGCCCAGATGCGGGTACAGAACCGACAAATGTCTGAAATCAGAAAACAGGCTCAGGGAAACAGGTAAAAATCATTTTACATCATGCATTCGTGTTCTCGAAAGTGAATTATCGCTTTAATTTGACCAGAGGAGTTTTTTTGATATCAACCCCATTTTTACATGTAAAAAACCTTACTGTCTCCTATAAAAAGGGTAAGATTGTTTTCACTGCAGTAAAAAATGTCAGTTTGACTCTTGAACAGGGTAAAACACTTGGACTGGTTGGCGAATCAGGATGCGGGAAAACTACTCTCGGGCGTTCCATACTGCAGTTTCATAAAAGTGACAGCGGTCAGGTTCTGCTTCAGGGAAACGATCTCTCAGCCATGAATACTGACAGTCTTAACCGGTACAGGCCGCTGATGCAAATGATATTTCAGAATCCTTACAGGTCACTTAATCCGAGGATGACAGTGCTTGACATTCTTTCTGAACCAATTCGTATAAAGGAAAGGATATCCCAAAAGAATTGTATTCAGAAAGTGAGCGAACTTATGCTTAAAACCGGTCTTGATCCGTTTATGATGCGCAAATTTCCACATGAGTTCAGCGGTGGCCAGCGCCAGCGAATTGCCATCGCCCGTGCTCTTGCCGCAAATCCGCTTCTTGTTATAGCCGATGAACCGGTGTCGTCGCTTGATGTCTCTGTTCAGGCTCAGATTCTCAATCTCTTGCGGGAGATTCATGAGAAAATGAATCTCAGCATGATTTTTATTTCACACGATCTTTCTGTTGTCAGATATATCTCGGACGATATTGCAGTCATGTATCAGGGGAAAATAGTAGAGAAAGGACCATGCGACCGGCTTTTTTCCAACCCGCTTCATCCGTACACAAAAACACTTCTGAGTGCCATTCCGGTTGCGGATCCGTCAAAATCGTTTTACACAAAAGTCGACATTGATAATGAATTTATTCCTGAAGAAACAGAAAATGGTTGTCTTTACAGTAACAGATGTCCTTTTATAATGGATATCTGCAAAGAAGCAGAACCTGCACTTGAAACTGTTGATAATAATTCAAACCATGAATGTGCATGCCATTTGATAAACAGCGGGTCTTGACTTTTCTCTTTTTTGCAAGAAGTGATATAAAAAATGCATGACCGCTCTTTGGTTAAAAATACTATATTATAACCTAATCATATCAATTTTTTACATGCAGGGTTAATTTTTACTGAATATTTCAGGAAAAAACCTGAATGATAAAATTTTATTTGTAAAATTTGTCATATCCGGATATTAAATTATGATTTTTTCAAACTCTGTGAGAAACATTTTCTTTTATTGGCTGGCTTTCATCTCTTTTGCAGCAAGTATTTACCACTTCAGTGGCATCTTTTTTGAAATAGATGATTCACCTGTCTGGTTTCACTGCATATTTGTTGCTGTAAACATTTTGGGTATATACGGATTCTTAAAAAGACCCAAAATCTATTTCTATTTTTTTATCTTTTTGATTATTCAGCAGTATTTTTATCATGGTCAGGATTTAACAGAATTATGGAAAGCAGAACAAAAGATACACTGGATAAGTCTTTTAACTCTGTTAATCTTGCCATTAGGATTAGTTTGCCTTTATGATGATTTGAGGCTGAATAAAAAGTAAAATTATTTTATGTTTGATGGTTATCAGGTTTTTCCTGACATTGCATGAACAGACCTATTAATTATTTTCCTTATTTTGTATCAGTTCTACAAGATCCTCAACGCTAATGATATCAACACTGTCCGGTGATTTTTCATCACTGCTGCATATAGCGCATTTATAAGTTGATGAAATATCATAAAGCCTGAAATACTTATGCGGCAATGTTTCTTTATGTAAAACAAGGTCAATTTTTTGGTTATCATATGGCAGAACCGAAAAAGAGTTCAGCGGACAGGAAAGCCCTTTTCCAATAGCTTTAATATAGCTCTCTTTTAAAACCCACATTTCAAAAAACAGATCATTGAACTTCTCTTTATTATTACATCCAAACAACATCTTTTTTTCAGAATCCGAAAAAAAACGGTTTGCAATTCCTTTATCCATCTCCCTGATTTTTTCAATATCAATTCCTGTTTCACTATCATCAATAACACACCCCACCCAGTCTCCTGAATGTGTAATATTAAAATGCAGTGAAGAATTCTCCAGAAAGGGTTTTCCTGTTTCAGAATCAATGCAGATATTCATTTCTCCTGCAATGCCTTCATGGTTCAGACAATACATTAAAAGAGATTCCGCGATAAGACTCCTGTAAGCATCCTCTTTTCTGTAAAATTTTGAAGCTCTGATCCTCCTCTGTTCAGAACAATTATTATACAGAAAATCAAACAGGCTGTCTTCAACAGTTTCGGCTCCACAAACAGCTTTTATTATTTTTTCCATTCAGATATCAAACCTTGATTATAAACCCTTGTAATATAATACATCATTCCATATCAACCGTATTAATAATTCTTATGCAAATAAATACAACTATCAACATATAAAAGAATATAAAAACCGGGTCTGATACAGTTAAACTAAACGATACAAGTTCTCTTATAATTGACATAACTAAATACAATATGATAATCATTAAAAGAAAAAACGGAAACAGGGCAAAATGTTTTCTGATAAGCAGCATAACTGTAAGAGGTAATGCCTTTGTAATCAAAAGAATTCCTGATAAATAATAAACAGTTTCCCGAAGAGGTGCAAAAACAATATTATAATTACAAAAATATTTTAAAAGAAATACAGACGAACTTAATATGAATGTAATGAATATTGGAAAAAGCATCATTATTATAAAAAACAATGGCAATATGTAAGCTCTTTTGACAGGCAGAATTAAATAAAACACAGCACTGCCGCAATATTCTCTGTAAAAATGCATCTGAAACAGTATCGTAGTTAATACCACAAGGGAAAGCATTGCAAGGTTGCTTAAAGTTAATTCAAAACTTCCTGAAGGTAAAACGAGGTATACTGCCCCACAGATACCAAGTATCAGATCCAACATAAGCATTCTGTATAAAAACAACTTATGCATATTTATAAAAAACATGAAAGGGAATTTGCTTTTTACTTCTTCAGTCATGAGCTCTGTCCAGATTCTTAAAAAAAAGCATCGCCTTTAAAAATAAACTTGTAAATAACATAACACAAATACCGGATATAATATTTCCATATTGATCAATCCCCTCTGTAATCAGAATCAGCTTCCTTTGCGGTAGAATTAAATCAAAAGCAACAAACAAACAAAAGAAAATAAATACTGTGTACATTATAAAATTTACACCAGTAAAAAGTATCCGGCCTTTTTTACGATTTCGCGAAGTCAAACAGGTATTAATACAATCATTCATAAAGAATAGAAAAACAAATACCGAAATAAACAATAACCGTCCGGTGTGAATCGGTGGTAAATCACTTAAATATTCAGAAACATATTCTTGCGGAATCTCAGACACATTTCCCGAAAATATTTCTTCTGGTGATCTGTTGTCTGTACCTGTTGACTGCAGAACCGAATCGGGGATACCATCTTTTAATATAATAATATCAGATGTAAGATACTTAAAAACCAGTGAAGCATTTATTGGTATCCTGTATCGAACAGCTTCAGGCAGGTCCAGACTGTCTGGAATCGTTATTATACCACCAACATATCTTGAAATTTCTCCAGTTTTTTGATTGTAATCAGTAATCATCTCTGTTGGACATATTGATTTGATGTCCGGAGGCACCTGGGAATTGATTCCAAAGAATAAGCAAAATGAAACCAGCACTGAAATATACACCGCAGCAGAAATCATATAAGCAGATATAAAATAGCTTTTTTTTTACAGGTAACAGGTTTGTGCACCTTGACAATAAACTTTCAGACGAATCCGAAAAATCAGTTGGTACTGCTTTCAGTGAAGAAATAAACCGGATTGAAACTGCACTGGTTATAAATAAAAATACAGTTTCAAGTTTTTCCAGATTACCACCAAAATATAACAAACATGCTGTTAACAGAAGGCAATAAAAGGCAGGATTGTTAACAGGAGATAAGAAAACAGTTTTCAGAAAGAATATAAACAGCGAAATTATCTTTTTCATATGATGTCAACCTGATATATCTTTGCTGTAATATTTTTCAAACACCGTCCCGGGTGACATATCAGAATTTTTTATCACATCATCGTATACTATTTCACCTGATCGTAATAAAATCATTCTGTCGGCAACTGATGAAAGTTCAGATAAAATATGTGTTGCATACAGTATGGTCATACCCTGTTGCTTCTGAAATTCCCTCAGCATATTCTGGATCCTTATTCTCATCACAGCATCAAGACCATTAAAAGGTTCATCGAGAATCATTATCTTTGGTTGTATTGAGCCTGCAAGAGCTATTTCTGCGAGTCTTTTCTGTCCCTTGCTCAATCTGTTTAGTCTTCTGTAAGGGTCAACTCTGCAAAAATCAATTAGTTCCAGGTATTTATCACGGTTCCACTGAGGATATAAAGATGAAAATAAACCGGCGATTTCATTTGTTGTAGCCCAAGGAAGAAAACCGGCATTATCCGAAACAAACCCTGTTTGTGCACGAATTTGTGGAGGAATATTCCTGCTATCAGTTCCCAGTACAGTACAGATCCCCTCCTGCGGCTTTAAAAGACCGAGAATAATATTAAACAGAGTGGTCTTGCCTGAACCATTGGCACCCACAAGAGCAACAGATTCACCCTCTTTTATTGTAAAGCTAACATCGCTTAATGCCTTGAGAGTTATGTAGTATTTTGTAATTTTGCTGCATATGATTATTTCATTATTCATTTTTTCTGACCTTTACACATAATCGTAAATCAACATGATCTGCGTATCACCAGATTACCTTCAACCTCAATACATTTTCCGTTTCGTCCGGTTTTGACAGTATGAGGTGCCAGTATAAAACGCAGTATCAATGAGATAATTCCATGATTGTTAAAATCGTATGATGTCAAATAGTTTTCCATGGCATCAAGGGTATTATCAAATGAAATAACAGACAGATCATCGGGAATATGTATGTTTCGTTCCTTCAGGTAATCGATTGCAATTGTTGCGGCAAAATCATTGGCTATAACCCATGCCGTAATCGACCTGTCCTCAAGAGCTTTGTCAAACATAGGTTTCATTTTCTCGAAAATTTCACCACTTGCACAATTACGTTCTGTAAAGTATTTGACCAGATTATAACCCAGATTTCCAAACCTCCTGAGAAACGCTTCATTGGCCTCCTTTTTCCAGTCCTGGTACTGATTGACAAGCTCCCGCAGATCTTCCTGACATTCACCATTTTTAAGATAATCCCATTTATAGGCATAATCACTGTAAACGAACGGAACCACCCCATTTTCAATACCAGCCCGCTCATACATTTCGGAAATCGTGTCGAACCGCTGCTGAGACCATAATGCCCTGTGAAATGGTGATATAAAAGCAATCTTTCTGTGACCTTTGCCAAGCAGATACTGTGCTACCCTTTTGGCTGGATAAGCTGATGCAGTTGCTGTAAAAAACTGCACCATACGATTCCCGCTGATACTGCGGGGAGTCTGCCACCCCCCAACAACATCAAGCACTGCAACACTTCTTCCAAGCCTTGACAACCGGTCGAGAACCTCTTTTGGAGTACCATCAAGATTGGCAACTACAAAAATATAACCGAGAATTGATCTGTCGCTTAGATCATATTCTTTTCTTGTACCGGTATGAACAAACCGCATGCGGCCATGTTCTCTATAGTAAACTATCAGATCGAGCTGAATATTCATTTTCATACACTCTGATTCAAGTGTTCGAAAATAACTTTTATCCTGGTAATCAACCCAGATTTTCCCATCCTCCCAACCGCACCCTATCGCAACAATACGCGCATGTCCGGTACTGCCTGTAAGTGATGGAATAAAGTAATTCTTGTTTTGTGATTCAATTATTCTCTGCTCAACAAGAATCTCCAGTGATTTTTTCATTGTCGCAAACGAAACCCCATAAAGCCTTTGCAATTCCTTGCATGATGGCAGCCGGGTGCTTCCTGAATATCGTCCTGTAACAATATCTTTATACAATTTTTCAGTCACATATTGCCAGGCACTGCTGCCTTTCTGTTTGCTTAAAGATTGAGGTCCACGAAATACTGTTTTTTCTTCATCTGTTTTCTTTAATGGTTTGTTACTATAAAAGCTGCGATTACCCTGAGAATCTGAAACAATTTCTCCTGTTTCTTCCAGATATTTCAGTGCTTTCCACATGGTTACAAACGATACACCCGAAGTTTTTGCCAGCGATCTGATTGACGGCAAAAGAGAAACATTGCTTTGTTTAATCAGATCAAGGTACTCACAGGCACGTTTTATTCCTGGCTTCTGTTTTTCCATAACTCATCAATTCCCGTTCTTCTTTGCCTCTGTAAATGTTAATTTTTTCAGGTTAATAATCTTACGCATATTTCAGGCTATTAAACATCCAATTTTCAGGAAATTACACTGGTTTCGTACTTTGCAAAAATTTTGCTTAAAAACCTGGTGATATCAAAAGATCAAGCGTGAGCTTCCTGAAATATGACCGCTTTGTTGTTAATGATATAAAACTATATCATTTTATGAAATTGTGTTAATAATTTTAAGCTTTTTGGAAATAATTAATGTTTATATTTTGTATCTAGTTGAATATTAGAAAATTTGATTGATTTCTTTGTTTTTTATTTATTAGCTGTGAACGGAGTATCTTAAAATGAGTATTGATGGTTATTTATTAGGATACGATATCGGTAGTTCATCAGTAAAAGCTGCTGTGATTGAGATCTCTACAGGACAAGTTGTTGCATCTGCTACATCACCAGACAGTTTTGAGCTGGAGATTCTGTCACCTGAACCCGGATTTGCTGAACAACACCCCCAGACATGGTGGACACATGTTCAAGATGCAACCAGTCAGCTTAAATCCTGCGGGAAAATAAGTTTTGATGATATCAGGGCTGTTGGTATCTCTTATCAGATGCATGGGCTCGTTATGGTTGACAAGAAACTTGAGCCGCTGGCACCTTCAATTATCTGGTGCGACAGCCGGGCTGTTGAAACCGGCCAAAGAGCATTGATGGAGCTTGGTGAACAAAAGTGCATGAATCATCTGCTTAATTCTCCGGGAAATTTCACTGCTTCCAAATTGAAATGGGTTGCTGATAACCAGAAAAACATCTTTGATAATATCCACTGTTTCATGCTGCCTGGTGATTACATCGCCCTCAAACTGACCGGATCAGCATCAACAACAGCTTCTGGTCTTTCAGAAGGTATTCTTTGGGATTTTCTGGAAAACAAACGAGCAGATTTTCTTCTTGAACATTATGGAATCGATCCTGCTCTCATTCCTCAAATTGTTCCCACTTTTGGTATTCAGGGAACAATCAGCAAAGAAGCATCATCTGTTCTGGGTCTTCCTGAAGGGATTCCGGTGTCATACAGGGCAGGAGATCAGCCAAACAATGCATTGTCATTGAATGTATTGCAGCCTGGAGAGATTGCAGCAACTGCCGGAACATCGGGAGTTGTATACGGTGTTACCGACAAAGCTTCTTATGATAATGAGGGCCAGGTAAATACATTTCTGCACGTTAATAACAGCAACGATTCGCCAAGAATGGGCATTTTGTTATGCGTTAATGGAACCGGAATACTTAACCGATGGTTTAAAACTCTTTTGGGGAGCTGGAGCAGCGATCCGATTTCTTACGCGCAGATGGATCAGGAAGCAGAAACTGCGCCACCATGCAGTAACAGATTGCGTATTCTGCCCTTTGGTAATGGAGCCGAGCGGACTCTTGGCAATCTTGCCATAAATGCATCAATACACAACATTGATCTTACACGTCATACCCGTGCTCATCTGCTTCGGGCGGCTCAGGAAGGGATTGTGTTTGCCATGATGAACGGAATCGATATAATGCGTTCCATGGGAGTAAAAAACAGTGTAATACGTGCGGGTGATGCCAATATGTTTAAAAGCAGACTGTTTACGCAGGTCTTTGCTACTGTCGCAGGTAATGCTGTGGAACTGTACAATACCGATGGAGCTCAGGGGGCTGCCCGCGGTGCCGGTATCGGGGCCGGTATTTATAAAGATGCCAGTGAAGCATTTTCTGATCTCAGGGTTATCAGGCAGATTGAACCGGATAGAGAAACTGGTTCTCAATATATAGATGCATATAATGAATGGCTGGAAATATGTAATTCAAGAATAAAACAGGAAAAGGAAAACCTTTTATCACAAAACAAGGATGAGATGTGTACAGTTTCCTGATTGTTGATTTAATTATCCTTTCAGAAAGATACTTTTTAGATTAATTTATATTAACACAGATAAGGAGTGCAGTTTAAAATGTCACAACAAAAATCACTTCACAGCATATGCAAATGGACTTTTCATGCTGGAAAAGGCGGTTTCACCCCTAATGATATGCGTAAACAGTGGGACAGCGAAAATCTGGATACAGTTAAAATCGTTGAGATTATCAAGGATAAAATTGCTCCACGTCTTCCTGACAATATTGAACTGGGGTATGAAGTTCATTACGATACAGAAATCAACGAAGCCAATGCACAGGCATGTGCTGATGCGCTCATTGATGCAAACATGACATTGGCCATGATCACCCCCGGTGCACATTCTCATTTCGCTTATGGCGGGATAGCATCACCAGACAAAAATGAACTGGCTGCAGCACGTGAACTCGGACTCAAAACTGTAGATCTTGCTTATGGTCCACTTAAAAAATCCTGGCATAAAGAAGCTGTACCTACATTTGTACTGTGGAACGGTTCATACGGATACGATATTGCATCAATCGGTGTACAGAAAATGTATCAGAACATGAAAGAGAGCGTTGCACAACTTTGTAAATATGAAGAGGAAAAGGGTGGCGAACTGTTCATGGCAATTGAGCCTAAACCCAATGAAGGGCATCCTGCCATGATGCTGCCTACTGTTGCAAGTGCTCTTGTTTTCTGGCACAAACTCGAAGAAGAGTTTGGTATTTCAAGAAACAAAAAAGGTATAAACAAAGAATTCGGCCATACGGAAATGATCGGTCTTGATCTTATTTACGATACTATTGAAGAGATTGATAACAATGCACTGGTTCATATGCATGTTAACAGCCAGGGTTTAAATGATGGTATTATACTTGGCGGTCCGGGCAAATATGATATTGACCATGGAGTCCGGATCAACGGTATAAATATTGCGATCGCTGGTTTGATGCGTCGTGCGGGCGGATATAGCCGCTGGAAAGGCCACGACATGCAGCCACGGGCTTACGATAATGAAGAGCAGAGCATTGATCGCGTAATAAGAAGCATACTTTCCTGGGAAGCATGTGATTATGCTGCACAGAATCTTGATGAATCATCACTTCTGAAGTACCTTGAGAACCGCGAAACTGCACGCGCCGAAGACATAATGCGTGGTGCATTGGTTGATGCGCAGAAGTATTTTGACAAAATTTACAAGTAAGTAAATTTCAACAGCCGTTTAAAATATTAAACGGCTGCTTTCAACCCAGGTCCTGATCAGGAGGAAAACAAATGAATCGTATTTTTAAATTAACCACTTAATAATCCTGATTATCTCTTCGATTCTGTTTTTACATTGAACAAAGAATTATAAAAGCACAGAAATTATATTGAATTCAGGATTTTGAAAAGGTATATCTGCAAATAAGTCAGTATGCTTAAATCATACATTGCAACGAAAAAGTTAATTTATCTCAGCCTGACAATTTTGTCATTTTTAAAATGCAAGAATTACCTGAATTAAATTTACACGGGGAGGCGAGACAATGCGGAAAACAGAATCAAGGAAAACTCTTTCTCTGACTTTACTGTTCCTTTTGGCTGTTTCATCATTCGGCGAAAATGGTTATGATCTATGGCTGCGTTATGTCTCTGTTGAAACATCACACTTATCTCAATACCAGAGTGCTGCAACAGAAATAGTTTTTGAAGGTACATCCGAAACCATGGAAGCTGCTAAAAATGAGCTTCTTGCAGGGCTTGAAGGTCTTTTGGGGCAAGCTGTTCCAGACCAGTCTGCAGTTACCTCGAATGGAGCAATTGTTGCAGGAACACCCGAAAATTCACCAATAATTAATGGATTGCAACTGGACCTTGATGCCGATCCGGAAAGCTACAAAATTGTTTCAACAACATACAGCGGTAACTCCATTATTGCAATCGCTTCTTCGGGAGAGACCGGCGTTTTATATGGTACGTTTCATCTTTTACGGCTTATTCAAACCGGTGAATCGATTTCGGGTCTTAATATCAATGAAAAACCTAAAATCAAAAGACGGCTTCTGAATCACTGGGATAATGAAGACCGTTCTGTTGAACGGGGCTATGCCGGGAAATCTCTCTGGAAATGGAGTGAACTTCCAGGCAAGATAGACGATCGATATAAAGATTATGCGCGCGCATGCGCATCTATAGGTATCAATGGAACGGTTCTGAACAATGTAAACTGTAATATCAACAATAACAAACTGATGCTTACCACAAACTATCTTCAAAAAGTCAAGGCTCTTGCGGATATTTCCGTCCCTATGGAGTAAAGGTTTATCTCTCTGCTCTTTTCAGTGCACCACTGGAGCTGGGTGGCCCGGGCGGCCCTGGGACAGCAGACCCGACCAACCCTTCCGTTCAACAGTGGTGGAAAAACAAATGTGATGAAATTTACAAGCTTATTCCCGATTTTGGCGGGTTTCTGGTTAAAGCCAATTCTGAAGGACAGCCAGGACCCAAAGAATATGAAAGAACTCATGCACAGGGTGCTAATTGTTTAGCTGATGCAATTGCTCCTCATGGCGGTGTTGTTATATGGCGCGCGTTTGTATACGATAACGAGGTTGATGCAGACCGCATGAAACGTGCTTATAAAGAGTTTAAAGCGCTTGATGGAGATTTCAGTTCGAATGTAATAATACAGGCAAAAAACGGCCCGTTTGATTTTCAGCCCCGCGAACCGGTTCATCCCCTGTTTAACGGACTTGATCATACCTACGTTGGCGCTGAACTTCAGATTACCAAGGAATATCTCGGACAAAGTATTCATCTTGTCTATCTGGCACCAATGTGGAAAGAGATTCTCGATTTTGATACTTACAGAGATGGAGAAGGTTCGACAGTTGCGAAGTATCTTGAATCTGATACATTATCCATGATTGCAGGCGTTGCAAATACCGGATCAGATATGAACTGGTGCGGCCTTCATTTCAATCAGGCAAACTGGTACGCTTTCGGAAGACTGGCATGGGATTATACACTTTCGTCAAATAAAATAGCTGATGAATGGACAAAAATGACATGGGGATGGACTACAACAATTGTATCTACCATCAAAAAAATGCTCGCGGGTTCACATGAAGCGTGTGTGAATTATACCGGTGCATTGGGATTGGGTGGGATCTTCGCTTATAATCACCACTACGGACCTGACCCAGGTTTTAATGGCGATCCAAGCCATCCCGACTGGAACTCTGTTTACTGGCATAAAGCCGACAACCAGGGTCTTGGTTATGACCGTACAACCAGCGGCAGTAATTTTGTGAGCCAGTATTTTTCGCCAAACAAGGAGATGTATAACAATATTGAAACCTGCCCGATTGAATATCTCTGCTGGTTTCATCATGTGCCATGGAATTATGAACTTGAAACCGGCAAAATTTTCTGGGATGAACTTTGTTACAGGTTTTATGATGGAGCTTATTACGTGAGTATAATGGATACAGTCCAATGGCCATCACTTCAGTCTAATATAGACGGACAACGGTACAGTGAGGTAAAGGCTAAACTTGACCAGCATTTAATTGACGCAAAGGAATGGCGTGATGTATGTATAAACTATTTCAAACAATTCAGCAATATGCCTGTTCCGACCTATAATCCACCAACTGCTGTAAGCTTTAGTCCTGTTATCAAGGCAAAAAACCTTAATCCGATTAAGGTATTCAATCTTCAGGGGAAATTGATATCTGTTATAACTCCCAAAAAAGATATGCACCTTGCAGGCCACAAAAAAATAATTTCAAGCAGGTTGAATCAGGGAATTTATATAATAAGGCAAAAAGGAATGAAACCAATAAAAATTGTAACAGGTATCGGCTACTGATTTTAAGGTCATTTAAATTAAAATACGGCCCACGAATGTGAGCCGTATTTTAAAATTATTCATAGATGTACTGCTGGTTTTGTAGGGAAAACAATCGCCTAATCCGGCAACAAAATAGTAAAAATTCAGAAATTACATTGACTATTGTTCCTGCGTCCATACATTTCCGCATTAGTTATTTAAATTTGATATATTAATATATCAAATTACCTTAAACGAATGAATCATTATTCGTTGTATAAACGAACTGATTTTCTTATCTTAGATTAAAGATACTACAAGAGTTATATTGTTTATGAATTTTTCTGACCTTTTATAATATTAGGTATTATATTAAAAGGGGTTGCAATACCGAAATTTACTTTATCGTTTAATTTAGAACAAACAATTTTTTAACAAATCAGGAGGAGATATGCACTCTAGAATATTGATGTTAGCTACTTTGATAACAAGTATAGCTTTCTCAGATATCTGGGCTCTTGCCGGAACAAATGGAACACCGCTCGGTGGAATTGGTAGCGGTTATGTCAAATATGATGCTACATCAGGAAATATTGCCGCAGGCTCCAGATTACCTCCTGCGGCAGGAGAAATGGTATCAGAATTTCCTTCCAAAATGTCCAGTAGAGGCGGATTTCATTTTTTTGCAGGAGGAGAATCTGTAGAAAAAGCCAAAACAAATAATGAGGATGCAAAGTGTCCTCTCTACACTGCTGATTTTGGAGAAATTAACGATGTGAATTTTTCACTTAATGCATTTGGACCAGTGATTCCTGGTGCTGGTGAGCTAAATATTCAATTAGCTACATCACCTGCTGCACTCTTTGAAATAACTGCAAAAAATATAGGTAGCGCTGCTCTTGATGTTGCTGTTGCATTCGAGTTTACAAATAAATCCAACAATATTTCCGGTCTTCTTGGTGGAGCCGATAACGCAGAAATCGATCCTGAATCACAGAATAAGGGTATCAATTACCCTACAGCAGAGTTTAATGATTTATCAGCAAATAATTCTGCTGTTAATACAGGTAACGCCTATATGTTAGTCAATTGCAGTAAAGATGGTGCCACATACAGTGCAGGTGCAATGGGTGATTTTTTAACAACCGGTGTTCTTTCCAAGAGCAATGGAAACAGTACTGCTGCAAAATGCAATATTGCTCCAGGTGAAACTGTAACTTTCAAATTTGTCTTATCCTGGTGGAGAACTTTTATTTCTGCCCAGGATCGTTATGGCGTTGGAAAAAATGATGATGATAACTTTTTTTATCATAATTATTATCAGAATTCGAAAGAAGCTGCTGTATTTTGCATGGAACATTTTGACTATGTCAGAAATGGCATTGTATCTATGGTGAACCGTGTTATGAAATCCAGTTTCCCGGAATGGTATAAAGATCGTCTTCTCAATAATACTTATCCTTTAATTCATAATTCTTTATGGACAAAGGATGGACGCGCTGCATACTGGGAAGGTAAATATGGTATTATTGGAACAATAGACCAGGGTCAACATGCTGCAATATGGTACGTGCATAACTGGCCCAAAAATCAGTGGGCTGAACTTGCATATTGGTTAAGGGATGCACGCCAGGAACCAAATCTTAAAGGACAGATTCACCATGATTTCAATACTTCTCCCGGATTAAGTTTTACTCCATCAGAAAGTCGTTTTATGACTCCATGGGACCACTGGAATCGTGATGATTACTGGTTTCAGCCAAACACTACTGAATGGTCCGATCTTAACAGTATGGCAATTTTTAAAGCTTATGAGTTAATGCTTGTAACAGGTAATCGCGACTCATTGTCAATGTATTTTCCCAAGGTAATTGTAACTGCTGACCGCCTTTTTCAAATGTCACAGGAAGCTAATTCTTATATTCCAATCGAAAGCAAGTCCACATATGATAGCGATGGTATTAAAACACCTCAATATGCATGTGGTGTAGCTGTAGCGGCTTACAAAGCTATGGCAGAAATGGCGAAATTTCTTGGTGATGATGAAACCAAAAATAAGTACCAGGAAATTTATGAAAATGCGAGAGCCGAATATAAAGAGAAACTCTTTGATGATCAGTTCGGTAATATTACTACTCGCGGTTGGGCAGAAGGACATGTGGGTGGATACAGTTGGGCAAATTATTTCGGTTTACCACCTATTATGGATCAAGACTTTATTGAAACAGCCTGTGACAGAATATACAACCTTTATATAGTACATTCTGATTTAAAGAAAAGGATAGGTGGTTGGCATTTTTATACTTATGATCATTTTGGTGGTGCTTTAACTGTAATAGGTCGGCCTGATAAAGCAATGGAGTTTCACAAGTGGGATCATGAAGTTAATTACATAAATTTACCTGATCAGGTTTTCTGGCAGGAACTTTTTAGTGATGAAATCGGCCCTGGAAAATATGCCAGTTATATGACTGGACCAAATATCTGGAGATCATACTTCCAGTTTATGGGATATCTTTTAGATAAAGCAAACGACCGTCTCTGGATTCGTCCAAATATCCCATCTGAAATGGAAAATAAAATTTCAAATGCCGCTCTTCCTAATCCTTACGGATGGGGTACTCTTAATTATGATGAATCTGATAACCTTGGCCATGAAAAACAAACTCAGGAAATTTTTATAACATATGATAATCCGACCTCAGTTAAAGAAATTGTTCTTAAAAATAACACAGGCAGTAATACTCCTTTTGTCATTTTAACCAGTACTACAGGTGGACGAATTGAAGGTTTAACTATAGAAGCTGAAGACTGGGAAGTTGAACAGAATATCCGCGTTACGCTATCTGATCCTGTTACGATTGATAACAAGGGACTTAGAATTCGTGTCTATTCTGAAGAAGTTGGGACTATTAAAGGTCCGGATCGTACACCAAGATCCGCTTTAAAAATTGCATCTACATCTCTTTCTGCAGGTAAACCTATTATTTGCACAATCGATAAACCTGGTAATGTTACTATTGAACTCCTATCTCTTAATGGTAAAAAAATTGGAACTTTAGTAAATCGTACGGTCTCAACTACTGGAAAACACTCTTTGTTTTGGAATGGAAAAACAATTGATGGAAAATTAATCGGTAATGCCGCAGGTATATTACGACTTTCATCACCTGGCGGATCAGTATCAAGACTTATTTTCAATATGAAAAATTAATTCAATTATCATTTCTTATAACTGTGATTTCATCAAAAAAGGAGAAAAATGTAATGAAAAAGGGATTTTTGATATTTCTGTTATCATTATTCGTATTGAGTGATTATTGTCAGATATATGCAGATGAATTATTTACTGATGATAACAAACCGAAAATTAAAGTTACCGGTGATGGTAGTATAATGTTTGGGCAGCTTGTTTCAGGATATGCCTTTGGTAAATATGGATCACATGGTTTAAAAAAACATTGGTTAAACCATTATTCAGGAAGAATAAATGCCATATCTGAACCAACAGACTGGTTCAAGACTGTAATTAGTCTTGAAATTCTTAGTGCCTGGCCAATATTACGCGAAACAACAATAATGAAAGATATCTTTAAAATTCAATTTCGTGCTAACCTGCCTCAAGCTGTAGGTATTTTTGATTTTGATCTTAATGCAGTTTCTCTGATGGTTGAAGCTGGTATTATGGAGTATGCATTCAATGAAGAAGTTAAAAATCTCGGTAATTACATGTATCGAAGTTATGCATACCCACTTAATCTCACCACAAATCTGGATTATATATATTCGAATCTCATGGGAATACGAACCAAGGTCGGGCTTTTAGAAGACAATTTAAATTTTGAGGTGATCTTTAACAGTAATACGTATCGAGCTCCTTATTTTGATATGAATCTTGGTTTTTTTGCTTCATTTACTTCTCCTAATAAATTTATAGATGCAGGATTAGGTATTTGTTTCGATCGACTAATTGCAATTAATGATACACTAACAGATGCTATCAACCAGAGAACGATTCTTGGAGATTCTACATTGTCATTCAGAGCAACTAAATTAGATGCTCGTGTTACATTTGATCCAAAAGTTTTATTTCCTGACATTTCAGTTTTCGGGCCAAACGATCTAAAATTTTATGCTGAAGCTGCTATACTTGGATTTGAAGATCTGGATTATTTTCCAAAAGATACTGCTAATCCTAGTATTTATGATTCTTTGTATCCAGAACCCTCTATTTTTCATCGTATTCCGATTTTATTGGGTATAAATATACCTACATTCAAATTACTTGACCTTCTTTCCGTTGAATTTGAGTACTGTAAATATCCTTACCCTTTTGACTGGTGGGGTGTTACCGGGTCATTCCCTTCTCCCAAACCAAGTGCCCCTACAGATAGCACCTGGGTAAATAATTACAAAAATAAAGACAATCTGAAATGGACTGCATATGCTAAAAAATCTATAAGTAATTTCGATATCATAGCTATATTTTCAAACGATCACGTTCTTTATTCCACTCACAGTGCAGAATCTCAATTTAATCAGGAACAATCCTTGAGGAAAAAAGGGGATTGGCAGTGGCATGTTAAATTGCAGTATCGCCTATAACTGCCAGAAACCAATCTGACTATTCATAAAAGACGGATATAATTATATCCGTCTTTTTTTCTTTTCAAAACCATTCAGGCTATTTCTTATCAGACCCCAAATTATCAATCTTTGCTCTGCTATTCTCTAAACTGCTCCCCCATCCATTTCTATAAGGTTTATTTTGAATTACGTACTTTTTCAGATTAACGTTGTTTACGATATGTATTTAATTAATAAAAACTCCAAAAGTTTTTAACACTTAAAATCAGATATTATCCTGATATAATTTTATATCACTTAATCAAATTTTATCAATAATTTAAACTTTTCGAAATAAATTTATTGTTTATATTTGTATATAGTAAAAATTTGTAGTATAAGATTTTATTATTCCATGTTTAAATATTTAACTTCTACTTACTGAAAAACAAGTTAGTATTTTATTCTTTCAGTTTGTTCATGGTAATCTTAACTACACATTACTTATTTTTGTTCTATTATGTTCGTCTTTGTTTAATCGGATAATTTAAGAAATCAGATCTGATGAATCTATACTATATAGGAGGAATGATGAAACGTTTACTAACTCTGGCTCTCTGTGGAATTGTTTTTTTGGGCGGCTGTGGCAGGAAAAAAGATTCTGGAAAACTGCTGATCGGTTTTTCTATTGCAGACCTTAAAGAAGAACGTTGGCAACGTGACCGTGAAATGTTTGAAGAAGAAGCTAATAAACTGGGTGCCGAAGTAATCGTTCAGGATGCATCAGGCGACCCTAATACCCAGATTCAACAGTGTGAAAATATGCTTGTGCGCGGAGCAAAAGTCCTGGTTGTAGTACCCAAAAATGCTGATGCTGCTGCTCCTATTGTTGAAAAAGCACACAGAAAAGGATGCAAAGTTCTTTGCTACGACCGTGTAATATCAAATGCAGAACCGGATCTTTATGTCTCTTTCGACAATGTCAGAGTCGGTGAGATTCAAGCCCAGGAAATCATTAAACTCGTACCTGAAGGTAAATATCTTCAGCTCAAGGGCGATCCCGGAGATAAAAATGCACTGATGGTTGCAGAGGGACATGATAATGTATTACAACCTGCTATTGATGATGGTAAAATTGAAATTGTTCTCAGTCAGTTCTGTGATAAATGGCTTGGCAGTGAAGCAAAAAGGATAACTGAAGACGCACTTACAAGATATGAAATTGACGCAATTGTGGCATCAAACGATGGTACTGCTGCCGGAGCTATCGCCGCACTTGAAGCCAAAGGCCTTGCTGGTAAAATTCCTATTTCAGGTCAGGATGCAGATCTTTTGAATTGCCAATACATCGTTCAGGGGAAACAGGCTGTTTCTGTTTATAAACCAATCAAAGAACTCGCTATATTCTGTGCCAAAGCTGCAGTAGCACTCGCAAAAGATGAGGAAATAGAGGGTGTCAATTCAAAAGTAAATAACGGTTTAATCGAAGTACCTACTGTTTTTCTTGATCCCGTTCCTGTAACAAAAGACAATATTGATCAGACCGTTATAGCTGATGGATTTCATTCCAGAGATAAACTCTACAGTGATAAATAAGCCGGTTTACCCTCTGCTGTCTCAGAAAACAACTTCTTTTGGGACAGCAGATATTTACTGATCTACTCTTTGATTTTCATGCCATGCAATATAGATCGGCTCTTATAAAAAAAAGGAACAATGATATTATGGCTTTACTTTCTATTAAAAATCTAACCATTGAATTTCCGGGTGTACGAGCACTTGATAATGTATCGGTAGATTTTCACAAAGGAGAAATACACGCTCTTTTAGGTGAGAATGGCGCTGGAAAATCTACCCTCATTAAAGTTATCGCCGGTGTTTGGCCCTGCAGTCTTTATAGCGGCAAAATGCTGATGGACGATATGGAGGTAAAGTTCCATTGCGTTAAAGACAGTTCTGATTCTTCCATTCAGGTTATATATCAGGAAATGTCCCTGGCAAACAATCTTACAGTTGCACAAAATATCTTTCTCGGCCATGAAACACGTTCCCATGGGCTGCTTGATACAGTAACCATGTACAAGAAATCCCGGGAAGTACTGAAAATGCTGGGTTCTTCAATTCGTCCAGACACATTGGTTTCTGATCTGACAATTGGCGAACAACAAATGGTCGAAATTGCCAAAGCTCTCTCAAGAAAAGCCCGGCTGCTTATTTTTGATGAACCAACAGCAGCATTGCCTGAAGACGATGTCGAAAGGCTTTTCGCTCTCATTCGATCCCTGAAAGAAAAAGGTATCGGTATTATCTATATTTCACACAAACTTAACGAAATAAGGGAACTTGCAGATAAAGCTACTGTTCTGAGAAACGGATGCTTTATCAGCCAGTATACACGCAACAATTTTGATATGAATACCATTGTACGGGATATGATAGGCAGAAATCTCGACAAGGTATTTCCGGAACAGAAACCTTTTTCAGATCGAGTGCTGTTAAAAATTGACAATCTCTCTCTTGTCAGCAACCATAAGAACATTATCAACAATTTGTCACTTGAATGCAGAAAAGGTGAAGTTCTTGGTATTGCCGGTCTTCTCGGATCAGGAAGAACAGCACTTTTCAGTCTCATTTACGGTGTTTTCGGAGGCGAATTCAACGGTAAAATCTCTTTCGATGACAAAGAATACTTTCCGGAAAATCCGGCAAAAGCAATAGAAAAAGGTATTGTTCTTGTAACAGAAGACCGGAAAAAATACGGTCTCGTTACAACCGGTAATGTCGAAGAAAACATGATTATTTCCTCTTTGGAACAATTTACTCATAACGGAGTAATCAACGAACCACAGTCTGTCAGAGAATGCAAACTGTATGTCGATAGATTAAGAATCAAAACCCCTTCACTCTCTTTTCCGGTAAACAATTTATCCGGTGGAAACCAGCAGAAAGTAATTCTCTCCCGTTTCCTCATGGTTAAACCAAAACTTATTCTACTCGATGATCCTACCAGAGGTGTTGATGTAGGAGCCAAACAGGAAATATATGCTCTTATTCATCAATTAGCATCCGAAGGTATAGGTATTATTTTTGTCTCATCCGAACTGCCTGAAGTAATCGGTGTTTCTCACCGTATACTAGTAATTCAGGACAGCGAAATAAAAGGTGAATTTAATCATGGTACTACTTCAGAAGAAGAAGTACTCGGTATTGCAGCAGGAGTTACTGCGTAACTTTAAATCTGATATATATAATCAGTATCATCTATAAAAGGATTTTGGTATAATGAAAACATATTTAAGTGAACTATGGGAGGCTACCAATAAAAGGGTATTGTTCATGATTTTTCTTCTGGTTTTAATACTGGGAGTTTTTGATATCCTTTCGGGCGGGTATGTGCTTCGTGCAGAAAATCTGGCTAATCTTTTTCGTCAGGTTACAGTTGTTGCAATGTTAGCCGTTGGTATGACTCTGATAATTGTTTTAGGACATATCGACCTTTCTGTAGGATCTGCTCTGGGAATGTTTGGTGCCCTTACAGCTTCTCTTATCGCACATATGGATGTAAATCCCATCCTTGCAGTAATAATCATACTGGCACTTGGTTTTGCCGTAGGGTGTCTTCATGGTGCACTTGTACATTATTTGAATATACCTGCTTTTGTTGTTACATTAGGCGGGCTTATTGCATACCGTGGCGTTACACAGTATGTTGCCCGTCAATCAATTCCGTTACGTATCGACTGGATCAAATCCATAGCACAGGATTTTACACCGGATTACTTAAGCTTTTCCTTGCTCGCGCTTGTCATAGCAGCTCCGGTAGCCTTTACCTCAATAAGCCGTATTCGTCTTAAAAAGGCAAATTTACCTCTGGAAAAGCCACTATGGATCGACACCCTTAATCTGATAGTTTTTGCTCTGGCATCAATTATCATTGTCTTGACACTTACCAGTGGAGACGGCATTCCGATTCAGGCTTTAATTCTTCTTATTGTTGCTGTTATTGTTGGAGCTATTGCAAAACATACTCCTTTTGGCCAGTATGTATATGCAATCGGAGGTAATAAACAGGCAGCTCACTACAGTGGAATCTCAATTGCACGTAATACCATTCTTGTTTTTGGACTAATGACAATGCTTGCTGCAGCCTGCGGAATCATTACCATTTCCGAACTCAGTTCTGCAGCCCCCGACATCGGAGATCTCAAAGAACTGGATGCAATAGCATCATGTGTTATAGGAGGTGCAAGCCTTGCTGGTGGAAGCGGTGCTGTAGGAATGTCTGTTTTAGGAGCATTTATTATAACTACAATAAGAAATGGCATGTCCATGATCGGAATTGTAGCACAAACACAAAAAATTATTCTCGGTACAGTTCTGGTTCTTGCAGTCGCGCTGGATCAGTGGTCACGAAGAAAAAAAAGCTGATAACTATTTCACTTATATCCTATTACACCAGTACTTTTGTACTTAAGCCTCAAATGACCCCTGTTTGAGGCTTTTTTTTCTTTCGTTATCATACTCAAAACCAGATCAAACAGATAATATTATAGTCCCGGAAACAGCACTGGCAATTATGCTTAACAGAGCAGGAAAAGATCCATACACTTTTTTTTATTGAAGTACCCAACGTAAAAATGTGTTTCCTTTACGGTCTGATTCAAAGTCCCGTTCCAGAATTTCCCGTTTCTCTGGTATAATAATCAAATCTTTACGTTTTTGATAATGTTGCCGGTTAAAAATAAAGCGGTTTTGATATTTTCCCTCTTTGTTAAAAACTATTATTTCTGCCCATTTATCCAGATCAACCCGTACAAAGACTTCAAAATTGTTTGTAACCTCAACGACCCTGGCACACATGATTACATCACCAAAACTATAATACAGTGATGCGATCTCACCAGTTCCATCAA
>Ga0079223_10000158_pt1 | contig 27538 bp, 27 predicted proteins | sample Stecom2011_FD_75072 | JGI IMG/M metagenome (GOLD analysis project Ga0079223, IMG submission 75072) | Agricultural soil microbial communities from Utah to study Nitrogen management - Steer compost 2011 | ecosystem: Environmental > Terrestrial > Soil > Agricultural land | place: USA: Utah...
CCAGCCTCCCAGCCTCCCAGCCTCCCAGCCTCCCAGCCTCCCAGCCTCCCAGCCTCCCAGCGCATTAGCGTGAACGTTAAATGGCGATGAATTTGCATAGATGGGCTTGCAAGTTGTTCTAGCGGCCCGGCAAACGAGCCGAACCCGGAAATTTCGTTACTAAAACAGAGGTGCTCCCATGTCTGATAACACGCTGGCGTTAACCGCCTTGTGGATCATTTTGCTTACCTTGCTGATTCAGGCGCTAGTGGCGGGAGCGAGCAAAGCCCGTCAGCCAGGTTCCGTGCCCGGCAAATTGGATCCGTCTTTGTCGCACGGCTCTTTTGTCTTTCGCAGTCACCGGACTTTTATAAATTCTCTGGAAAATATGCCGCTGCTATTAGGCACAGTGGTGTTGGCTTTTTTTGCTGGCACTCATCCTGGATGGACCGCCCTGTGTCTGTGGCTGTACGCCTTGGCGCGCATGGTTCATATGCTGCTGTATTACGCCATTGCCACCGAGAAAAATCCCAGTCCGCGCAGTTATTTTTATGGCCTGGGCTTGTTGGCCAATGTGATCTTGCTGCTCTTGGCAGGCTGGTCGCTGTTGACCTAGCCAAGCGCTCAGTTGCAACTTTATGCGTCAAAATGAAGGGTGAAGGTTAATATTTTCCTGTATCTGCCGATGTGCTGAACAGCGTATTATTGCCAGGAAAATTAAAACCATGAAAATACGATTTTTGTTTGTCTTGTTCGCTATGACCATAGGCTTAAGCGGTTGCCAAGTGGTGGAATGCTATGATTGTCATCCTGATCATAAACCCCGGACGATAACTGTCAGTGGTTACGGTGCGCCCGATCCCTTATTAGTGGAAAACCGTCCCCAACAAGCGCTGATGGCCATGCGCGCCTCAGAGGTCGATGCCTTTCGTACCTTGGCCGAGCAGATTAAAGGCGTAGAGGTGGCCTCGGGCAGCCGGGTGGATGATTATATAACTCGCTATGACAATATCAGCGCCCAGGTGCATGCCTTTGTGCTGCAAAATGCCCGCATCAATTCCCAGAGTCTGACCAATGGCGGTTATTATGAAACCAGTCTGTCGCTGACCTTGGGGCCCAGGTTTTATCGTATTTTTACCCATCATAATCGGCCCACCGTACGCCATACTTCCACGCGCAAAGCAGTGATGAGCACCAGCTCCACCCGTGCCACCCATTACCATGTGATCGCCGAATAACGGCGACAGGAGCCTCCTTATGCGCTTATGTCGATATTTGCTATTGAGCCTGTTATGGATGGCGGCGGCGGGTGCCGCTGCTGCGGAAGTAATGCGTGTAGAAGGGCAGAGTGTGATCACGGGCGATCTCGATGCTGCGCGGCAAAATGCCATTAATGATGCCCTGCGCCGCGCTGCACTGCAGGCGGGGGGCCAGGTAAAAAGTCATACCCAGGTGCATAACGGGCGCGTGGTACGCGACGATATGCAGTTGCAAAGCGACGCCCATGTGAGCCAGGTGCGGGTGTTGCACGAGTTCCGCCGGGAGGGTGTTTACCATGTGGTGCTGGAGGCGGAAGTGAACGACACCTCTGCCAGTTGCAATGCACGCGGTTATCACAAGAGCGTCTTGTTTACCGGTTTTAGTCGCGAGCGGCCGCAATCTGCCACCGTAGGCGGTTTACACAATGTGGACGCGAGCGTTCCGCAAGAGCTGGCGCGGCGCCTCTATCCGGCTCACGATACTTTGGTGCAGACGCAAACCCATTTGCAGTTGGCGAGCAATGCCCGTTTTCTGGATGATTATTACCAGCAGGCACACTCCCTCCAGCAAGCCGCCAATCGGCATCAGGCTCAGTATGTGGTGACCGGTACGGTGGTGGATATGTCCATGCGTAACACTGATGCCTACTATCGGCAAAATAGCCTGACCCGCGCGGGGCATACAGTGGTCAGCGGTGTGATGGGCAGGGGAGGACATCGGGAAAGCGATATTCGCAGCCGTCATTTTGCTTTGCGTGTGGTCTTGCACGATGGCATTACCGGTGAGGCCTTGTTCGATAAAACCTACCGCACCGATGGTGTCTGGAATGCGCGCTATCGCGAGACCACCGGCTTTGCCAGCCCGCGCTTTTGGCAAACTCATTACGGCGAGCGGGTAGATAAATTATTGCAAACGGTGAGCGCAGAGCTAGGGCAGAAGCTTGATTGCCAGCCCTTTATGGCCGAGGTACGCGTGGACCGCAAAGACCCCGACGCATATGTGATGGCCGGCGCCAACCACGGCATCAAAGTGGGCGATAGCCTCAAGGTTATGGCTCACAGCCGCGCTCCCTTTCCGCAATTGGGCCGTCACAGCAGCGCCTATCCGTTGAGCGAAGCTCCCGTGCGGCTTGAAGCCAGCGAGGCGCAGATGGTTATCACCCAAGTCTATCCCACCCATAGTGTCGGCAGCTTCACCACACCGCTGGCACCGCATTATCGTTACTTGGCAGTGGCGCAATAAGGGTTAATGAGTACCCTGTTGCAGCCCCCTGCCAGCACAGCAGAATTAACGTTAAAGCCATTCCCCCAACACATCATTCAAAAACCGCTGTCCCAGCTCTGTGGCGCCCAGGTGTTGCTGTTTGGGATAGACCAGACCGCGCGCTTGTAGTCGTTGCCATTGCGGTTCCAGGGCCTCGAGAGAGAGGCCGGTGCGGCTGGTGAAATAATCTGGTGGGCAACCGTCGGCCAGACGCAGGGCATTGAGCATAAACTCCAGCGGCAGGGCTTCGGCGGTGAGCAGCTGGCGGCCAGTGGTATAGGGATTGGCAAAACGTGGCGGTTTGTCGGCGGCTGCCAGATAGTGTTCCGGCAGGCGGGTTTTCCATTCGCGCACAACTTCCCCCTCGGCGCCGGGCAGAGTGATTTTTCCGTGGGCGCCGGCACCTATGCCCAAGTAGTCGCCAAACTCCCAGTAGTTGAGATTGTGACGCGCGCGCGGACCTCGGGCGTAGGCCGAGACTTCGTAGCGCTGAAAGCCGGCAGTTTGCAAAAGCTCATGACCGGCATCCTGGATGTCCACCAGGGTATCCTCCACGGGCAAGACTGGCGGGTTGTTGTAAAACACCGTGTTCGGCTCCAGCGATAACTGGTACCAGCTCAGGTGTTCCGGTTCCAATGCCAGTGCCTGTTGGACATCGGCCAAGGCTCCTTCCAGCGTCTGCCCCGGCAGGCCGTGCATAATATCCAGATTGAGATTATCGAACCCGGCGCGACGGGCCATAGTGACTGCTTGTCGGGCGGCCTCGCCGTTGTGAATTCGCCCCAGTGCTTCTAATTGCGCATCGGCAAAACTCTGCACACCGATAGACAGGCGATTTACGCCGGCGGCGCGATAATCGGCAAAGCGTGCCTGCTCGAAAGTGCCGGGGTTGGCCTCCAGAGTGATTTCGATATCGTTAGTAAAGCCCAGTTGCGCCTCGACCTGTTGCAGGATGCGATCAATGGCTGCGGCAGAGAAGAGGCTGGGGGTACCGCCGCCAAAGAAAATACTGCTCAGGCGGCGGCTTTGGGCAAGGTGAGCATCGGCCTGCAAGTCGTCACACAGGGCAGTCACATAATCTGCCTCGGGCAGGTTATCGGTGCGCTGGTGAGAGTTGAAATCGCAGTAGGGACATTTGCGAATACACCAGGGGATATGGATATAGAGCGACAGGGGCGGCAGTGTCAGCATAGAGGTATCAGCGCGCGGTGATGTTGGCATGGGCCAAGGCCGTGCGCAGGGCTTCACTGGCGCGGGCGCGGTGACTCAGGCGGCTTTTTTCTTCTGCACTGAGTTCGGCGGCCGAACGCTGGAGGCTGCTCACCCAGAACAGAGGGTCATAGCCAAAGCCTCCCTGTCCGCGAGGGCTGGTGAGTATGTGGCCTTCCCAATTGCCCTGGCAGAGAATGGGGGTGGGATCCTCAGGGTGACGCATCAGCGCCAGTACACAGTGGTAGCGAGCGGTGCGGGCATGCTCGGGCAAACCCTCGAGCTCGGTGAGCAGCCTGGCATTATTTTCGGCGTCGCTGGCAGCGGGTCCAGCAAAGCGCGCCGAGTAGATGCCCGGGCGTCCTTGCAGGGCGTCTACTTCGATACCCGAGTCGTCGGCCAGTGCCGGCAGGCCGGTCATGCGACTGGCGTGGCGGGCCTTGAGGATCGCGTTCTCGACAAAACTCAGTCCGGTTTCTTCTGCATCCTCTACTGCAAAGGCGCTCTGGGGCAGTAATTCAAAATCAAAATCTGCCAGCAAGTTTCCCAGCTCTTGCAGTTTGCTGCGGTTGCCGCTGGCCAGTACCAGTTGCTGGCGAGAGGTCATGGCTTGGGTTCCACATAGAGTTTGCGCGAGAAGGCAGCCGTCAGCGGTTGTGCTAGTCCTTCGGGCTGGGCACGCACGGTAAAATTGATGCTTTCCTCGTTGGTATGCTTAAGGCTGGCGATGTAGTAGACCGCATGGCCCTCATCAATTTCAATAAATTCCAGCGCGCGCTGTTGCTGTAATAAATTGGTAGCGGTGCCGGTAATTTGCGCTGGCAATCCCAGGCTGCTAATGCCTTCGGCGTCGATGCGGGTCAGGCTGATATTAATCAGAACCTGATCGCGAGCGCGTGTGAGGCCGTGCAGTCGGGCAATATCGGCAGGCACAAAGGCGCTGTTAAAGACGCTGTAATGCAGGGTGTAGTCGCCGAATTGTTGGCTGGTATCCAGGGTGGGAAGCTGGGTGGATTGTGCCAGGGCTTGGACGGTGAATAAGCAGACAATGGCAGCGATAAATAAGCGGTACATACAGGTCTCCGATGCGCGAGAAGGCTGCATTGTACCGCAAAAGGGGGTTAACCGAGTGACGGTGTCCCCCCCAGTCGTTGGTACTATTGCTTCGCTCAGGATTCGGCTTCGCCGAGAAGAGCTTCAATGGCTGTGCCCAAACGCTGTTGGATTTCAGGGCTCTGATTGGCGGCGTTGGCAATCTCGCGGTACTCGGCCAAAGTCAGGCCGGCGTCAGTAATTGCGTTGTGCATTTTTTCCTGGCCTTCCTGCTGCAATTGGGTGGCGGCATCTTCATCGGTGGCACCTTGCAACTTGACGGTGTATTCCTGATTCAACTGCTGCACGCCTACATAAGCTTCGGCAAAGGATTGGATGTCGCTATCGCTGACCTCAGCCACGGCTTGCTCTACTGCTGGGGCGGGTGCCTGCTGCTGGGGCTGGGCGTTTTGCGCCAGTACCGGGGCGCTCATCAGTCCGGCAGTGATCAAAGCGGCTAACAGGGTTTTAGGATGGTGACGCATAGAGAACTCCTCAATAAGATAAAACATCGTCACTGCAAAGGCAGGGACCATGCCAAGAGTTCGCGGGGCTATAACTGCTTGAAAACAAGCGGGTTTATGACTCAGAGACGGAAAGTGTAGGCGCTGGAAGCTGTGCACCCGCGCCCATGTGTCATTGTGACACAGGCAGTCGTTTAGTTGTCCAACCAGCGGTAAAGGGTGCGCCGGCCGATACCGAGAATCTCTGCCGCCCGGCGCTTGTTGCCGTCCACTTGGGCCAGCACATAGTCAATGTAATCGCGCTCTATGTCGGCCAATGGCGCCAGCTGGCCTTCGTCGAGTGGAGGCTGCCAGGCCTGGGTAGCGGTGATGCTGGTGCGCCGCGGATTTTTCAGTACGCGCTGGGGCAGGTGCTCGGGGGCAATGGAGGAGCGGTCGCAAAAAGTTACGGCGCGCTCAATAATATTGGCCAGCTCTCGCACATTGCCGGGAAAGCTGTAGGCTTTCAATTGTGCCAGGGTTTCGGGTAGCAGGCCGGTCACCTGATGCGGGCGGCGCTGTTGCAGTTGATCGATCTGATGCACGATTAACTGCTCCAGATCTTCACCCCGCTGGCGCAGGGGCGGCACCTCCAAAGTAAACGTTTCCAGGCGGTAATAGAGGTCCTGACGAAAGTTACCGATTTCTACTTCATCCAGCAGTTCGCGGTTAGTGGCGGCGATAACGCGTACGTCCAGCATTTGCTCGGTATTGCTGCCGACCGGTCGGATACGCCCATCTTGCAAGGTGCGCAGCAAGCTGGATTGCATCTCCAGCGGCATCTCGCCTATTTCATCCAGTAGCAGAGTGCCGCCGTTAGCCGCAGCAAACAGGCCCTGGCGAGCGCGGTTGGCGCCGGTAAAGGCGCCGCTGGCGTGGCCAAAGAGTTCGCTCTCCAGCAAATTGGCGGCAATACCGCCGCAATTAATGGCTACGAAAGGCCCTGCACTGCGGTGGCTCTCACAGTGGATGGCGCGGGCCACCAGCTCTTTGCCGGTGCCGCTCTCGCCGCTGATCAGTACGGGGCCGTCGGCTCGCGCCACTTGGCGTATCTGGCTGAAGAGTTGCTGCATACCGGCGCTGGTACCGAGCATGCCGTGAAACTCGCCCCCGCGCAGCAGGCGGCGGTAGTAGGCGAGTTCCTGCTCCAGGGTTTGGTGTTTGAGGATCCGCGCCACTGTCAGATTCAGGTGCTCCAGATCCAGCGGTTTGGTGAGAAAGTCATCGGCCCCTCGTTTGAGCGCATCCACGGCTTGATCAATGGTGCCAAAGGCGGTGATAACGATAAAACCGGGAGTCACCGGTTTGGCGCGCACGCTTTCCAGCAACTGCAAACCCTCGCCATCGGGAAGGCGCAAGTCGCTGATAACCAGACGGGGCAGGTGTGTTGCCAAGAAAATATGCGCCGTTCGCAAACTGGTGGCTCCGGCGCAGTGATAGCCGGTTTCGCGCAGCTCATCCAAGAGCAGTTGCAGCAGGTCAGGATCGTCCTCGACCACCAGAATGTCGGCAGTTAAATGTTCTTGGCTCACGTGTGTGGCTCCACGGGAAAATTCAAACAGAAACGGGCGCCGCCGAGGTGGCTGCGCTCCACAGTAATTTGTCCGCCGTGCTCGGTGATCACGGCGTTGACTACCGCCAAGCCCAATCCGGTTCCCATGCCGACGGGCTTGGTGGTCACAAAAGGCTCCAGCAGCTCTGCTTTTATACTGGGGTCTACACCCTCGCCACTGTCTTCCACACACAGCACAATGGTGTCTTTCTGGCGCTCGCAATGTAGTTCAATTTGACCGCCGGGAGCGGCTTGTAGAGCGTTGCGCAATAAATTGATAAGTGCCTGCTCCAGCCGCAAACGATCGCCCTGAATGTACAGCGAAGAGTGGTCACCGGTGGTTAAATCAATCTGGGTATTGCTGTGCTGACGATCGCTTTCCACTTGTTGCAGGGATGATTGAATCAGCTCGACAATTTTTACGGGTCGATGTTGTGGTTTGATGGGCCGAGCAAAGTCCATTAACTGGCGAATAATTCTCTCCATGCGCTGCAATTGTTGGCGAATGGCTGTCAGGCTTTCAGCCGCCTGGGCCTCGCAACGGCGCAATGCACGCTGAGCCTGGCCGTCGGCAACGCTTAAAGGAGCGCCCAGTTCGTGGGCAATGCCCGCGGAAAAACGCCCGATAGCAGCCAGCTTCTCACTTTGATGCAGACGATTTTTCAGTGCCAGCTCACGGTCGCGCTGGGCTTGCAGTTTCTTTTCCGAGGCGACAATGCTGTTGAGCATGGTGTTGATGCCGAGACACAAGCTGCGAATTTCGGCCGGGCCGGTAATGGGCAAGCGATGGCCGAGATCGCCTGCGCCAATGCGTTTCATGCTTTGCTCGATGGTGTATAGGTGACGGCCCAGCGCCCGCTGATAGCCCACCCAAATCACCAGAATTAATAACAGTGAGGCGCCGATCAGCATGGTGAGCGCGCGGATACGAAAGGCGGCTAAGTGGTCGGTGAAATCTGCGCCCCGGCGGGTAATTTGCAGTAGTCCGATAATGCGGCCGCCGCTGTCCGATAGAGGCATAAAATAGGAAAAAACCGCTTCCCCGTCTACATCGGCAAAGGTCGCTTGTTCATCGCCAATAGAGGCGAGCGAAGCGGCTTCGTCACCGCGCACTTCCGCATCGCTATCACCAATGGCAGAGATGCGCCGGCCGTGGCGGTTAAAAATATAAATGCCATACACCTCATCCATGTCGAACGCCGAGATCACTGTGCGGCGGATAGTCGCTGTGTGGCCGTACTCCAGCGCGTGCCCCAGAGCCGGGCGGATAGCGCGGGCAATCAGTTGAATATCCTGCTCCATTCGCGCCTGGACACTGAGCTCCAGCGTACGCAGGCTGTACCAGCCGCTACCAATAATAATCAGAACAAAAGGCAGGAGCACGAACAGCAGCAGTCGCGTGCGAATATTGTGCCGCAGACCAATGGACCGGGAAGGCATGAGTTCTCATCGCAAAACATGAATTGGCTATGCTAACACATTGCAATAGGGCTTTTAAAAGAGCGAGGCATTTCGGGTTTGATGGCATGGTAAATGCTTCGCTAATAGTCAACACGTATTATTTATTGAGGGGAGTAGCGCTATGGTGATGGAAGCGAAAACGATGAAAGATGTTCTCCAACTGACACAGGACTGGCACTGTCAGCTCTCTGAGCATTTACGTAACCATGCGGATGGCATCAGTTCGCAGCGCCGGCATATGTTGCTGGACTATTTAAGTTTGCACGAAGAAAAATTATCTAACATTCTGGAAACTTTTTTACAAAAATCTGACTTAGGTGCTCTGGATACTTGGCTTTATGAGTACACCGACCGGCACAAGGTTATTCACGAAGATCCGCGGAATATTGCTTTTGGCCAAATGAGCGAAGAGGAGATTGCGGGCAAGGTCAGTCAATTGCATAACGGTCTGATGGATCTTTACACCCATCTGTATCGACGCGCTGAGAGTGATAGCGCCCGCGATCTTATGGAACAAGTGCTGGATATTGAGAGCAGCCGTACAAAGATGATGCACTTTGGTGCGCAGCGCATGGGAGAGCTCTGAGCCGCGCGTACGGCCTCAGGGTGATCTGGTCTTTAGCGGCTGGGTTTTGCGCAAATGATAAATGGCCGTCTCGCCAAATAAATTGGGTGCCAAGTCGCCCAACCACTGAGCCGTGCGTTCATTAACCACCAGACGATGCAGAACGGTAATGTCGAGCTCGCGGCAGAGCACTTCAAAATCGCGGAAGGTGCAAAAGTGAATGTTGGGGGTGTCGTACCACTGGTAGGGCAGTAAGTCTGAAACCGGCATACGACCCTTAAACGCAAGGTGCATGCGGGCTTTATAATGGCCAAAGTTGGGGAAGGTGATAATACATTCCTTGCCCACCCGCAGCATTTCCTCCAGTACCAGATGAGGTACATTGAGCGTTTGAATTGCCTGGGTCATCACTACTGTGTCAAAACTTTTATCGGCAAAGTTACCGAGACCGCGATCCAGGTTCTGATCGATAACATTCACCCCGCGACTGATGCATTGGTGAATGGAGGCGGGATCAATTTCCAGGCCGTAGCCTTCCACCGTGCGCGTACGGGTAAGAGACTCCAGCAAGGTGCCGTCGCCGCAGCCCAGGTCCAGCACGCGGCTGTTGGGTTGTATCCACTGCTGCAGGTGGTTTAGATCGATACGCATGGTTCAGATCTCAATGGTGTTCATAAAGCGGGTAAAGGATTCCTGATAATCCTCATTGGGCAACAGGAAAGCATCATGGCCGTAGGGGGAGTCAATTTCGGTATAGGCTACCGGCCGGCGGGCAGCGATTAATGCATCGACAATTTCCCGTGAGCGCTCAATGGGAAAGCGCCAGTCGGTAGAAAAGGCTGAAACAAAAAAGTTGCATTGTGACTGTTCAAATGCCGCCACCGGATCGTCGTTATACTCCCGTGCCAGATCAAAATAATCCAGTGCACGGGTCATCAACATATAAGTGTTAGCGTCGAATTTTTCCGAGAAAGTGTCTCCCTGATAGCGCAGGTAGCTTTGCACCTGAAACTCTACCAGCTCTTCCATGCCTTGGGTAAAGCTGCCGCTTTTGAGTTCGCGACCAAATTTTTGCCCCATCACATAGTCGGATAAATAGGTGATATGACCGATCATGCGCGCTACCGCCAGACCCTGCTTGGGGTAGGTGTTGTGCCGCAAGTAATCGCCATTGTGGAAATTGGGGTCGTTGGCGATGGCCTGTCGGGCGGTCTCGTTAAAAGCAATATTCTGTGCGCTCAACTTCAGGGCAGAGGCGATAACGATACTGTTGCGGACCCGCGTGGGATACTCCAATGCCCAGCGCATCGCCTGCATGCCTCCCAGGCTACCGCCGATAACGGCGGCCCACTGTTCGATACCGAGGCGGTCGGCCAGCCGCGCTTGGCTGTGTACCCAGTCCCGCACCCGCAGGGTGGAAAAGCTCGCGCCCCAGGGGTGGCCGGTTTGCGGATTGAGAGACGTAGGGCCGGTAGAGCCGTCACAGCCACCAAGGTTATTGAGCGAGACAACAAAAAAGCGGTTGGTGTCGATGGCCTTGCCGGGGCCGATATAAGCATCCCACCAGCCGGGCTTGCGATCTGTTTCCTGATGATAACCTGCCGCGTGGTGATTGCCCGACAGGGCGTGACAAATCAATACGGCGTTGCTTTTACTGGCATTGAGGCTGCCGTATGTTTCCACCATCAGTTGGTAGTGCGCCAGCGTGCGCCCCGAGGCCAGGGTCAGCGGTGTGTCAAAAGACAATAACTCGGGGGTGACCAAGCCTACAGAGCCGGGCGCAGAAGGGTTTGTCATCGTTTTTCCGTATAACCAAACGGCGCATTTGTGCGCACTAAAAGCGCAAGTCTAAGGTCGCCGCCGCCCGGCTGCAAGCGCTCGCTGTTAGCGCTGCTGGGCTTGACGTGCCTGCTGTAGGGAGACGACGGCTGCGCTACTCGCAGGTTGGCGCTCGGCGGGCAGGGTCGAAACTTCGTGAAACAGCGGCTCCAACGCTTGTGCCGCCTCTCTTAGCGTGCGCAGCTCGGCTGCCAGAACGTCTATCTGCTCGCTGTACGAGCGCTGCTGTTGCTGGACTTTTCCGAGTTGCATCAGGTGGTGTTCCAGCAACTGTTTTTGGTGCTGGTTGTGTTGCACCAGAGGCACCAGGGCCTCGGCCAGCCAGTTATCGATGGCGCGGTTGAGGTCAGTAAAGACCTGCTGAACTTCTTTGACCAAAGTGGCGATAAAGCGCTTGATTAATGTCTGCTTGACGCTGAATACGCTATTGAGCGAGCGGCGGAAGCTCTCGGCACTGCGGGCCAGATTGCGTAGCTGTCGCCGCTCGGGCGTGATATTAAACTGACTCTTAATGGCCAATTCGCTATTAGACAGGCCGTGCTCGGGACGTTCGTAAATAGAAAGGAGCAGCTTGTTGGCGCGCTCGGCTTCGCGCAAAAGGTTGTTGATGCTGGCGTCCACGTCCTCAAAGAAATCACCCATGGCGCGCGACAAGCCCAGCGTGGTCCAGCTTTGGTTCATGCGCTCATAGGTCTCTTCAATCAGGCCCTGCAACAGGTGTTCGTTAACGGGCGCGAGCAAAGCCTCGCGTTGATTGACGAGCATTTTTTGACTGGTGCGCAGAGATAGAGCTTGCTTGTGATACTGGTGATGGGCATTGCGGATTTTTTCCCGCTGCTTATGCAGCTCGGTGTTCCGGTCTTCCGGTTTGGCCTGGCGCAGATCAATCAGAGCCTGTTCATTGTCGGCGATGCGATCTTGTAACGCGGTGTAAGTGCCAACAATAATATCATAGCTAGCGCTGACCAAACGGTGGGCGATAACTTGTTGCTGCGAGCGCAGGATGCATTGCGACAATCGCTGTTCCAGTTGAGCAAAACGGCTTTTTAGCAGCAGCTCCGAACGTCCCAGCGTCTTGCCGATCAAGGCTTGTCGTGCCGATAAAGGGAGTACGTGTTCGGTGGACAATTGCAGGTGGCGCGCTGTCTCTGCACGCAGGCGCTCAATAGTGGCGTTCACCTGCGGCATGGGTGATAAATCATCCCAGAGCGTATCGATTTTGTTTAGCAGTGCCAGTACCGCTGTGCAGTTTTCTTCGCGCAAATGTTGAATATGATTTTGCCAAATAGCCATATCGCTGGCGCTCACACCACTATCGGCGGCCAGCAGAAAAAGGATAGCTTGGGCTTCGGGCAGGGTTTTCAGGGTCAGCTCTGGCTCGTTGCCCAAGGCGTTCAGCCCGGGGGTGTCGACAATGCGCAGACCTTCGCGCAGTAACGGGTGGTCAAGGTTGACCAAGGCGTGGCGCCAGGTGGGTATATTAATTAAACCCTGGGCATCCGGCTCCGGCAGTTGTTGGTTATCGAATCCCAGTTTGGCCGCCTCGGCGCGGGTGACTTGTTTGCTGGCAGAGACTTGTCCAATGGCGGTGGCCACCGACTCGGGGTCTAGCGGATCAAAAATAATGGTGTGCCAGTTTTGTGGAATGCGCTTGAAGCTTTGCAGGCTCGCCGGGCTGCGACGGGTCTCGATGGGCAATAGGCGCACGCAGTTGGCTGGCTGTTGCTCGTCCCAGAAAATCTCGGTGGGGCACATGGTGGTGCGCCCCGGCTGGGAGGGCAGCAGTCGTTTGAAGCTTTGATTGTGTAGCAGCGCGTTGATCAGCTCAGTTTTGCCGCGGGAGAATTCACCCACGCAAGCCAGAGTGAAATTTTTTCCCTGGAGCAAATGACGTGCTCGCCGTAAGCTGCGTTGAGCCTCGGGAGTAATTAACGAATAGGTTTGGCTCCAGCGTTCGAAATGAGCTAACCGCTCGTCTAGCTGCTGTTTCCAGGCATTGTACTCGGCCATCTGCCGATGTAGCGCTTTAATATCCATAGCCCTTGCCGTTATTGTCTTGTTGTTTTTTTTGGGTGTATTTCTACCCTGGCTCACCTTACATACGACACAGCATTAAAGCTTAAATATACGCCCGTTGCCAGTGAGGGGAGATCAGTGGCGATAATCGGGCGCTTTTGATGGGTGGGGGGTCAATAGGCGCTGAAGAGTATCCAGGCTGGGGCATTGAACCATTGGGCCACGGCGGGGATCAGAAAACGATTGATCAGGTTTAGTGCCAGGATCAGAAAAATAGGGGAAATATCAATGGGCCCCAGTGGCGGAATGATTTTGCGAATAGGCGCCATTGCCGGCTCAATAAGTTGCCGTAAAAGAAGCAGCGCGGGGTTGTGGCTAAAGGGCGCTACCCAGCTGGCAATAATGTAAATCAACATGCCCCAGAAGTAGATGCCCGAAAGCATGGCAAGAATGCCGACGACGCCCCAGCCAAACAGGAGCAGCGGATTGAGTAAGCCCAGTCCGGCCACCAGTAAAATAAGCTGGAAAGTTACCCATTGCACCAACAGGGCCAGGATCAGGGAAGCCAGATCGATACCGTAAAAGCCGGGAATAATACGGCGCAAGGGTAATAGCAGAGGGTTGGTGGCCTTGCTGATGGCCTGAGAGATAGGGTTGTAAAAGTCGGCGCGCACCAGTTGCAGCAAAAAGCGCAAAAGCACCAACAGTAGGTAAAGCGAGCCGAGAGTTTTGATCAGGTAGATGATCATTTGTGCCAGGGTATTCATGGGTGCTCCTCGTGTATCCAGGCTAATTGGTAAGTATTCAGGGTCGAGGCCTCAGCGCTTGGGCCAAGCTCTCCGAGCGCGCGGCTGCTGCCCGCATGGCCCGGCTGACAATATCTGTCAGTTGGGCTTGTTCAAAGACGTTGATGGCCTGTTCAGTGGTGCCGCCGGGCGACATAACGCGCTGTTTCAGTTCGGTCACATGCTCATCGCTGGCAGCGGCCAGCGCGGCTGCTCCAGAGGCGGTTTGCAAGGTGAGTTCGCGCGCTTGCTCAGGGCTGAGACCCAGCTCCACCGCCGCGGCCATCATGGCGGCAAAAAAGTGAAAGAAGTACGCCGGTCCCGAGCCTGACACGGCGGTAATAGCGTGCATCAGTTGCTCTTCTTCCACCCACACAAAGGTACCGGTGGCGGCTGCCAATTGGGCGGTAAACTGTCGTTGCTCAGTGCTGACACGGGCGTTGGCAAAAAGACCGCTGGCTCCTTTACCTATTTGGCAGGGAGTATTGGGCATGATGCGAACCAGAGCCAGCTCTTCTCCCAGCCAATGCTCTAAGGTAGTGGTTTCCACGCCGGCGGCTACCGAGATCACCAGTTTATTGCCCAGTGCGCCCTTGAGCGGCTGGCATACCTGGGCCAGCATTTGCGGCTTGACGGCCAGTACCACAACTTCAGCCCCGCTAACGGCAGTCAGGTTATCGCTGCTGACGCTAATGCCCAGCGCCTCTTCGGCTGCGGCTGCGAAGGTGGTCGAGGAGGTAGTGGCACGCAGTAATGCGGGTGGATATCCCTCGGCCAGCAGGCCCTGGATAATGGCTCGGGCCATGTTGCCGGCGCCGATAAACGCGAGTGGTTGGTAGTTCATCTTACATCTCTATATTCGTCGATGATCGATTTAGTCGCCGATCCGTTTCAGGCGGCGGAGTCGAACGGTTAGCTTGGCTGGGCCGCAATCCGAGGCCCAAAGATATCCGTGCCGATGCGCACACAGGTGGCCCCTTCAGCAACGGCGGCTTCCAGGTCTCCCGACATGCCCATGGACAAGGTGTCCAAGGGGCCTTTCAAACCCAAGCTGCGCAGCTCTATTAATGTTTGGCGCAGAGCGCCGAAGGCGCTGTGTGTGTGTGCCGCTGAAGCGCTGCGCGCAGGTATGGCCATCAGGCCGCGCAAGCGTAGGCCCGGCATGGCATCTACCGCCCGCGCCAAAGGTTCCAGTGTATCAGGGCTGACACCGGATTTGCTGGGCTCAGCATCGATATTAACCTGTAAGCAAACATTGAGCGGCGGCAGTGTTGAGGGGCGTTGCTCGCTGAGGCGCTGGGCAATTTTTAGCCGGTCGAGGCTGTGCAGCCAGTGAAAGTGCGCGGCCAGTGCGCGGGTTTTGTTGGATTGCGCTGGCCCCAGAAAATGCCACTCAATATCCGTCAAATCAGCCAGCGCTTCCTGTTTGCTGAGCGCCTCCTGCAAATAGCTCTCGCCAAAGCGTCGTGCCCCCGCCTGGTAAGCAGCGCGCATGCTTTGCAGATTTTGCCCTTTGCTGACCGCTAACAACTGAATGCTTTCGGGCTCGCGCCCCGCCTCTCGGGCAGCGGCAGCAATACGTTGGTGAACGCCTTGTAACTGTTGGGCAATAACGGGCATGGGGGCTCCACGGGCTGTAAATCGGGGGTTATTGTACTCTCTCAAGCGATGTAAGTCTGGCATCTTTGCGTTGCCTCAGGCCCGAAAGGGACAGTCCACAAGCCATTTGAGGATCAGGAATCGGTGACTTTCGTCGGCATCTCGTCTATCTTGTGTAAAGGGCGCCGCACGGCTCGCAAACGCAATTCGGGGAAGGGGCAAATCAAGGTGGCGCTCAGCACCGCCCATTGCGCTGTATCGGGGCACCGGACAAACACGACGACAATGACAACGATAAGGTTTTAGCTGTATGGATATTACTGAATTATTGGCCTTCAGTGCTAAGCAGGGCGCTTCTGACCTACACCTTTCAGCTGGTTTGCCGCCGATGATCCGGGTGGATGGAGATGTAAGGCGTATCAACTTGCCGCCCATGGATCACAAGCAGGTGCACGGCCTGATTTACGACATCATGAACGACAAACAGCGCAAGGATTACGAGGAATTTCTGGAAACTGACTTCTCGTTTGAAGTGCCGGGTGTGGCCCGCTTTCGGGTGAATGCTTTTAATCAGAACCGTGGCTCGGGTGCGGTATTTCGTACCATTCCATCGAAAGTGTTGACCATGGAAGAGTTGGGAATGGGGCAGGTGTTTCGCGATATTTGCGCTGTTCCGCGCGGGCTGGTGTTAGTGACAGGCCCTACCGGGTCGGGTAAGTCCACTTCCCTGGCATCCATGGTCGATTACATTAATGACAATAAATATCAGCACGTTCTCACCATTGAAGACCCCATCGAATTTGTTCATGAAAGTAAAAAATGTCTGGTAAACCAGCGCGAAGTACACCGCGATACCCACGGCTTTGCTGAAGCTTTGCGCTCAGCGCTACGGGAAGACCCGGATATTATTCTGGTGGGCGAGATGCGTGACCTGGAGACGATTCGTCTGGCCTTGACGGCGGCAGAGACGGGACACTTGGTGTTTGGTACTTTGCACACCACCAGTGCGGCCAAAACCATCGACCGGATTGTGGACGTATTCCCGGCCAATGAAAAATCCATGGTGCGCTCCATGCTCTCTGAGTCGTTGCAAGCGGTTATCTCGCAGACATTGTTGAAGAAGAACGGTGGCGGCCGGGTCGCTGCACACGAAATTATGCGTGGCACCTCGGCTATTCGTAACCTGATTCGCGAAGACAAGGTGGCGCAGATGTATTCGGCGATCCAAACCGGGGCATCACTGGGCATGCAGACCATGGATCAGTGTCTGTCAGACTTGGTGGCTAAACGCATTGTCAGTCGGGAAGCAGCGCGTGAAAAAGCCAAAATGCCCGAAAACTTTTAATTTTGCCGGTCGATGGAGCAGAAAAATTGTCGACAGGCTACCTCGCCTGTCGGACTTGGAGAAGCGGCTCAGTGCGTCAATTAATCTACGGCTTATTGGACTTGGACGATAATTATGAATTTTGATCGTTTGTTGCAGTTGATGGTGGATAAGGGTGCCTCGGATTTATTTATTACAGCGGGTGTTCCTCCTTCCATTAAAGTGCATGGCAAGATAGTGCCTGCCACCGCTACCCCACTGGCGCCGGAAAAAGCGCGCGAATTGGTGCTGAGCGTTATGAATGAAAAGCAGCGGCGGGAGTTTCTTGAATCCAAGGAATTAAACTTTGCCATCAGTGCCCGGGGTATTGGGCGCTTTCGTGCCAGTGCTTTTTACCAACGCAACCTGGCGGGCATAGTGCTACGGCGAATCGAAACCAAAATTCCTGGCATTGACGACCTGCGGCTACCGGAAATTGTTAAAGAGTTGGCCATGACCAAGCGCGGCCTGGTGATCTTTGTGGGTGCCACGGGTACAGGTAAGTCGACATCGTTGGCTGCTATGATCGGCTACCGCAATCGCAACTCCAAGGGCCATATTATTTCTATTGAAGACCCTATCGAATTTATTCATCAGCACGAGGGTTGCATCATCACCCAGCGGGAAGTGGGTATTGATACCGAATCGTTTGAAACTGCTTTGAAAAACACCCTTCGCCAAGCACCCGATGTGATTTTGATTGGCGAGGTACGTACGCGCGAGACGATGGAGAACGCCATCGCCTTTGCTGAAACCGGCCATTTGTGTCTGTGTACTCTGCACGCCAACAACGCCAACCAGGCGCTGGACCGAATCATTCATTTCTTCCCCGCCGATCGGCACCGCCAGTTGTGGATGGACCTGTCGTTAAACCTCAGAGGCATTGTGGCTCAACAGCTTATTCCCACGCCCGACGGTCAGGGGCGTCGAGCTTGTTTGGAAGTATTGATCAATACACCGCTGGCGCAAGATTTGATTCGCAAGGGAGAAGTCGGTGAGCTCAAAGAGTTGATGAAAAAGTCAACCGAGCTGGGGATGCAGACTTTTGACCAAGCGCTCTATGATTTGTACGACAGTGGCGAAATTACTTACGAAGATGCCTTGCTGCATGCTGACTCACCTAACGATGTGCGTCTGAAAATCAAGTTGAAATCAGAAACGGACCCCGTCTATTTGTCGCAAGCGGCTGACGATTATTCTATTGAAGAAGAGGATGCAGGGGGGCGCGGAAGAATGTTCTGACGGTCAGGTTGCAGGCGCTTGATGTTGGGCATTAAACCAGTCTTCCAGAATCATTTTTGCGGCCAGAGCGTCGACGGGGTTTTTGCGGTAATCGGTGGAGCCGCCTGCCGCCTGCTGTTGCGCTTTGGCGGCAAAACTCGTCAGGCGTTCATCCACCATTTCTACTGCCACGCCAAAACGGCCGTGCAAACGGTTGGCAAATTTGCGAGCGCGGGTGCTCAGCTCACTTTCGCTGCCGTCCATATTCAAAGGCAGCCCCACCAGTACCCGGTCGGGTCGCCATTCTTCTAGCAGCTGGGCAATATGCTCCCACTGAGGAATGCCGTCGCGGGCTTTTAATACCGTTAAAGGCGAGGCGCTGCTGGTGGCGGTTTGGCCGCTGGCGACACCGATTTGTTTGAGGCCGTAATCAAAGGCCAGCAGCGTCAGTGCTGAATTCATGCGTGACCAGCGGTATGGGACATTAAATTAAGATCTACCCCGATAATACGTGCGGCGGCTTGCCAGCGCTGTTCACAGGGCGTGTGAAACAGAATTTGTTCATCGCCGGGCACTGTGAGCCAAGCGTTATTGGCGATCTCATCTTCCAGTTGCTGGCTGTCCCAGCCCGCGTAACCGAGCGCTACCAAAAACTGTTCTGGCCCCTGACCCTCGGCCATGGCCTGAAGGATGTCGCGCGAGGCGGTCAAGCTAATGGTCTCTGACACAGCAACGGTGGACAGCCAATTGTCTTCTGGGGGCGGGGGATGTAAAACAAACCCGCGCTCCATGCTCACTGGGCCGCCCGCCAAAACAGGGACTTCTCGAGAATCATCGGTGGAAGCCAAATCAAGCTGGTGGTAAATATCGGCCAGCGTAAGGCTTAACGGCGTGTTAATGATCAACCCCATGGCGCCTTCGCTAGTGTGCTCGCAAATGTAGGTGACAGTTTGCGCAAAGGTGGGGTCATCCATGCCAGGCATGGCTACCAGAAATTGGCCCTCCAGGCTCAAGGGCATATGGGTAAGCGGTTTTTTGTCCATAGAGCTAATATGGTGGCATTGTGTGTGAAACTCAAGTGGCTGTTCGCAGATGATAAGCAAGGAAGTGTTAGTTAAGTGAATGAAAACGCCTGGCACTGTTACTGAGCGGTGGACAGGCCGTCAATTTCGAATGACCAAGTGCGGATAATGACCAGTTGATCCGTGTTTTTACGCATCTCATCGGGGAAGGGATCAAAGGGTGACGCCAGCCGTACTATTTGCAGCGCGGCTTGGTCGAGTAGCCCAATGCCGGAAGGCTCGGTGAGCCTCAGCTCGCGAATAGTGCCATTAGGGTTGAGAGTCACAGCCATTTGCAGCTTGCCGGTAATGCGTTGTTGCAAAGCTTCTTCAGGATAATTTTGATTGCCTACTTGCTCTACTTGCGTGGCCCACTGGTGCAGATAAGCGGCATCGGCAGAGCTGCGCGTGGCCACCGAAGTCAGCCTGCGGATACGCGGGCGCTGAGCATATTCTTGCCGTTGATGCGCCAGCTTGGCCTGTAGGCTGGCAACCTCAGGATTGACCATCGGCGCATCTTCAGCCTCGCCCTCGCGGGCCTGCTCGGGATCCTGAGGCGCCTCTTCCTGGAAGTTGACTTGATGGGTAGCGCTTGCGACGGTAGTGACTTGCTGTGCCTGTTGAGCCGTGCTGGTTATGCTGGCTTTGACCTGCGGTGCCGGGCTGATTTGGCGCACATCGGGAGCGGCAAATTCCGCGGGCTGCTCGGCGGCCAGCTCCCGGTTTTGTTCATCGGTGCCGCTAGCCAGTTGATTGTGCTGGGCGAGAAACTCGGCGCTATCTGGCGCTTGTTCGGAGCGGTGGTTGGCCAGAGTAATTTCCAGAGTAGGGGCCACGGAATTGGAGTCGGGCAGTGTGAAAGTAATACCAAAAATGGCCATGGCGTGTATTACGATCGCCAGAAAAAGAGTAAACCCCAGCCGGTCGCTTGTGCCGACCAGGGTGCTGACGCCAGCGGCTATAGCGGGCTCTTGGCTCATGGGCTGTCAGAGGCCGCTGATAACTGAGCTTCGATCGCCAGCATAAGGCGCTCGCCAATGCGGGTGTCGTAGGCCCGGTCAATTTCCCGCACACAGGTGGGGCTGGTGACATTGATCTCAGTCAGGTAATCACCAATCACGTCCAGGCCCGCAAACAGTATGCCGCGCTCCTTAAGGGAGGGGCCCACGCGGGCAGCAATTTCAAGATCTCGAGCTGAGAGCGGCTGGGCGACTCCCCGTCCTCCGGCTGCCAGGTTTCCGCGCGTCTCCCCCTGAGCAGGAATGCGTGCCAGAGAGTAGGGGATAGGCTCGCCATTTACCATGAGGATGCGTTTGTCTCCGTCAATGATTTCGGGCAGAAAACGCTGGGCCATAATCAAGTGCTTGCCGTGATTGGTCAGCATTTCCAGGATGGTGCTGACATTGGGGTCCTGGGGCCGGCAACGAAAGATACCGCTGCCTCCCATGCCGTCCAGCGGCTTAAAAATGACATCGCCCTGTTCCTTATGGAAGTTTTTCAACAGCGTCATGTTTGCGCTAACAAGAAGCGGTGGGCAGCAGTCGGGAAACCGGGTGGCAAAAAGCTTTTCATTGCAGTCGCGCAAACTGCGGGGGTGGTTGACCGCCAGGCATCCCTGTTCAAGAGCCGCCTCGAGAATATAAGTGCTGTGTAGAAAGTCCGTATCAAAAGGAGGATCCTTGCGCATTAGCAGCGCATCGAGATCGCCAAGAGCGATATCCTCCGGGGCGGCTAATTCATGCCAGTGTTCAGGGTTATCAAAAACTTGTAATTGTTGCGCTGTTGCTCGCGCTTGTGAGCCTTTTAGGTAGAGATTTTGAGGCTCCATATAAACCAGCTTCCAATCGCGCTGCTGAGCGGCCAGTAACAGAGCCAGAGTGGTATCTTTATGAAAGGAAATGGCGGCAATGGGATCCATCACCACACCGAGGCGTCTGCTCATAATTTGTCTTGGCTCCTGGGCTTGTACCTGATTGCGTTATCTGCGGCGAGTAACAATGGTGGCTAAAGTTATTACCTCCTGCCTGTGAACGCAAGCGCTAAAAAAGAGACGGGCTGAGGGCGCCACAGGTGGGGCTAGCGTTAATTTTTGTATATATTCAGCGGCTTATGGATAAAGCCTACAAACTGTGTTAAAAGTTCAGCGTATGATTATTCTGCAGAGCTTGTTGCAGTAAGTGTAAATGCGTACTAAGGTGGTATTATGCGTCATTTGTGCTTGCGTCAGCAGGTTGTGCGCATTATAACAAGCGTGAAGGTTAGCCTCTATGGACGTTAGTTTTGAAAGCTTGAAGGTGATGGTGATCGACGACAGTAAAACTATTCGTCGCACTGCCGAGACCCTCCTGAAAAAAGCCGGTTGCACCGTCATAACCGCCACTGACGGTTTTGATGCTTTGGCCAAAATTGCCGACTCACGGCCCGACATCATCTTTGTGGATATTATGATGCCGCGCCTGGATGGTTACCAAACTTGCGCCCTGATCAAGAACAACAGCGAATTTAAATCCACGCCGGTCATTATGTTATCGAGCAAGGATGGGTTATTTGATAAAGCCAAAGGCCGCATTGTGGGCTCGGATCGTTATTTGACTAAACCGTTTAGCAAAAGCGAACTGCTTGGCGCAATTGAAGAACACGTTAAGGCCGTCCAAGCCTCTTGAGGCATAAAAGACGGTTGATGTAGACAACACCAAACCAGAATTAGTTGGGGATTTCCATGGCAAGAGTACTTATTATCGACGACTCGCCCACCGAAACCTATAAGTTGACCGCTATGCTTGAGAAAAATGGGCATGCTGTGCTGACAGCGCCCAATGGTGAAGAGGGTATAGCTGTAGCCAAAAAAGAGCTGCCGGATGTGGTATTGATGGATATTGTTATGCCGGGCTTAAATGGTTTTCAGGCTACGCGTCAACTGACCAAGGCGCCCGAAACATCCAAGATACCGGTGATTATTGTCACCACCAAAGATCAGCAGACAGATCGGGTGTGGGGTATGCGTCAGGGTGCCCGCGCTTACCTGTCAAAACCTATTACCGCCGATGTGTTGATGAAGACTATTGCCGAGGTAACGGCTTAATTCTGCGTATAAAAAGGTATGCTGACGGGATCACCCTTCTCAGTGTCCACTCGGTAGAATAAAGCCTGAATAACATTAATAACAATAGAGGCTCACAGGTTGGGAATGACATGAGCGAGCAACAATCTGCATTTGAAATGTTGACGGAACTGGCTCGGCAGAGTCGGGCGGTCGCACGTGGATTGCCAGCGCAGATAGATGCTCGTCCCCAATGGAGCGGTATTGGCTTTACGCTGCTTGGCAGCCATTTTGTCGCTCCCCTGGATGAAGTTTCTGAAATGCTCGAAGTGCCCAGTTACACACATCTGCCTGGTGTAAAGCCTTGGGTGCGCGGCGTGGCCAATGTGCGTGGCCGCCTTCTACCATTATTTGACCTGGCCGCTTTTTGCGGCGGCCGCTTGGTGGGCGGACGTAAAAAACGTCGCATCTTGGTGCTGGAAACCGAAACCCTGTACAGCGGCCTGATTGTCGACCAAGTACTTGGCATGCAGCACTTTCCTGCCGATGAATATCAGCCTTCCAGTAGCGATCTGGTGGAGAGCATGCAGTCGTATGTAGGCGGCAGTTATCCGGTAGGGGATATGATGTGGAATGTGTTTCATTTGTCGTTATTGGCCAAGGATGAAAAATTTATTAACGCGGCCAAATAGTCCAGAAATAAATTGCCATCAGGCAGCTGAGAAAAATCACTAAAAATAGAGGGATGTGATCACTTGCGTATCAGGATTTTATTAAAAAAGCCTGTGAGTGAATCCGAAGCACCCTGTTGGTACTAAATGAAGAAGCAATGTCGGTCGGGAGTAACTAAATGAAAACTGAGTCCAGAACTGTTGCCGCAAGCCTCAAGGCCAATCCGGCCATGGTTGCCGCAGCGCTACTGCTGGTAGTGCTACTCGTGGCAACTATCGTAGTGTACTTAAAAGTACAGGAAGGGGTAGAAAACGACCAGCGTTACTTGCAGGAGGCGGCGGAGTTGCGAGCCCAAGCCTACCAGCTGACATCGCTGACGCGTGATGCTACCTCGGGCAATGAGGAAGCCTTTGATGGGCTGAACGTTGTGGTGACTAATATGAACGCCACTTGGGAGCAATTGCGCGCTGCCGACCAGCGCACACGCGATGCTCTCTCGGATGAATTTAGTGGTTATGCCCAGATCTGGAATCGGATTCGCGGCCAGGTGCAGACCATTCTCACCAACCAGAGTGAGATTGTTTTGATTAACCGCATTGGTACGGAGCTGAACGACAACCTGCCTACGCTGCAGGCACAGCACACAAATATTGTGGAGATTCTACTAGAGTCCGGCGCTCCTGCGGATCAGATTTCGCAAGCGCAGATGCAGTCCTGGCGCGCTGAGCGTATCGGACGTAACGTGGATAAGATGCTGCGGGGCGATAGCGATGCTGCGCCAGCGGCCGATCAGTTTAACCTGGACGCCAATATCTATGGACGGGTATTGATGGCTATGCAAACTGGAGCAGGAAGTGAGTTGCTGGGTATATCCCGTGTGACCGATCCCGATGCCCGTGCCAGCCTGGAAGATATTGCCAGTCTGTTTGAGGGTGTCAGCAGCTCGGTTAATGAAATTTTTGAAGGCGCACCAGCTTTGTTTGAAGCACGTCAGGCCGAGACCACTATTTTGGACGAAACGCCTCTGCTGCTGCAGTCTCTGGGGCAAATTATCGACAAGATTGGCGGCTTGGCAAGTGAGCGGCCTTTTAACAATACGATACTGCTGGTACTGGTGGGACTGGTTATTGTTTGCCTGGCTTTTATCGGCATCTTGTTGTTCCTGGGTACGCGTCGTCGTCTGGTCATCACTAATGAGACCAACGAACGTAACCAGACTGCAATTTTGCGTCTGTTGGATGAACTGGCTGACTTGGCCGATGGTGACTTGACCACCACTGCAACGGTAACCGAAGACTTTACGGGTGCCATTGCTGACTCCATCAATTACACCATTGACCAGCTGCGTATTCTGGTAGCACGCATTAACGAAACGGCAGTGAACGTATCGGCGGCGGCCCAGGAGACACAGCAGACGGCATTGCATCTGGCGGAAGCTTCCGAGCACCAAGCGCAGGAAATTGCGGGCGCCTCGGCCGCGGTAAACGAAATGGCCGTGACCATTGATCAGGTATCTGCCAACGCCTCTGAATCGGCAGCGGTAGCAGAACGTGCCGTATCCATCGCCAGCAATGGCGCCAAGGTGGTGCAAAATACCATTCACGGCATGGATACAATTCGCGAGCAGATTCAGGACACCTCGAAACGGATTAAGCGTTTGGGTGAGTCTTCCCAGGAAATTGGTGACATCGTGAGTTTGATTAACGATATTGCCGACCAGACCAACATTCTTGCATTGAATGCCGCAATTCAGGCCTCTATGGCTGGGGATGCTGGGCGCGGTTTCGCGGTGGTAGCGGATGAGGTGCAACGACTGGCTGAACGCTCTGCGGCTGCAACCAAGCAGATTGAAGCGCTGGTAAAAACCATTCAGAACGATACCAACGAGGCGGTTATTTCCATGGAGCAGACCACTTCTGAAGTGGTTCGAGGTGCGCGCTTGGCGCAAGACGCCGGTGTAGCGCTGGAAGAAATTGAGAACGTATCTACCTCGCTGGCCGAATTGATTCAGAACATTTCTAACGCTGCCCGTCAGCAGGCTTCCTCGGCTGGACACATTTCTAACACGATGAACGTGATTCAGGAAATTACTACCCAGACCTCTGCCGGTACCAGTGCGACAGCTCAGTCTATTGGAACACTGGCGGCCATGGCCCTGGATCTGCGTGAGTCGGTAGCCGGCTTCAAGCTGCCGGAAGAAGATGCCGGTGATGAAGATTTCTCAGGCGGCCTTGGCTTTGACAGCACAGTAATGGATATGGAGGAGACGATAGAATTTGACGAGGCCGATGTGGTGGATCTCAACGAGGAAGTGCAGCTGGATGACCTCGATGATTCAACCAATCATCAATCGGTTTAAATGTGTCAGCTGATATCGGGCCTGGATATATATGGGTTGGTCGCTACGGACAATTGCCGAACTGAGTGAAGCCGAATTTTTACAGTGGAGTAAATTGCTGGAAGAACGAGCAGGCATTCAGTTAGTGGCAACGCAAAAATCTTTGCTGCAATCACAGTTGTCGATTCGTATGCGCGAGCTAGGTTACGACAATTATAGTGATTACCTGGCATTGGTGACCGATGGCATGCAGGGAGCTATTGAGTGGTCGATCCTGGTGGATCGTATAGCCATTAAGGAAACCAGTTTTTTTCGCCATCGTGACTCGTTCGAATATGTCCGGCGCTACCTGCAAAATAAAATTAACAATCAGTCTTTACACGAAAGCTTTGATGTGTGGAGTGTGGGTTGTGCAACAGGCGAAGAATCCTATTCGCTGGCAATGGTCATCAATGATTGTTTTGAGTTGGCACAGCTCGATCCTTACTATGGGGTGACAGCGCTCGATATTAGCTCCACAGCTCTGGCCAAGGGGCGCTTGGGCCGTTACGGCGAACGCGCTATTGGTCAAATGACTGAAGAGGAGGCGCGTCGTTATTGCGTACCCTGTGGCAACGGGCAATACGAGATTGTGCAGAAGTTGCGCGACAGAGTGTGTTTTTCCCTCGGCAATGTACTCAACATAAAACAGATGCCCGTTGTGCATATGGACGTCATTTTTTGTCAGAATTTATTAGTGTACTTTCGGCGTTGGTTACGCCGTGACATACTCAACAGCCTGGTAGAGCGCCTGAAGCCTGGTGGCTTGTTGGTGATTGGCCTGGGAGAAGTAGTGGACTGGGATAATCCAGCAATCTCCCGCGTCAATAGTGATAAAGTTCAGGCCTATATCCGGCTGGAGCAGCCAAGATTATGAGGACACTGCCCAATGGCCGATAATCACAACTTCGCATCACTCGATTGGGTGATCAACGAAATTGGGGAGACCCTCAATCAAGCTCGTCAATCACTGGAGCTGTATGTACAGGATCCGCGTGATAAAACCCGTATCCGTTTTTGTCTGACCCATATTCATCAGGTTCGTGGCAGCCTTCTAATGGTGGAGTTCTTTGGCGCCGCCATGCTGGCCGAGGAAATGGAGCTGCTGACGCAAGCGATGATCAACGACACCGTTGATAATCTGGCTGAAGGTCAGGAAGTGTTGATGCGGGCGATCTTGCAATTTCCCATTTACCTCAATCAAGTGAAAACGTCACGCGAAGATAATCCGTTGGTTGTTCTGCCTTTGTTGAACGATTTGCGCACGGTGCGTGGCGAAAGCTTACTCGCTGATTCCAATTTGTTTATGCCCAACCTGGCGCCCGCCAGAGTAGCCAGCGGCCAACGTTTGGCGCTGTTGAACAGTGACGTTGAATTTAAAGCCACCGTAAAAAAATTGCGGCAGATGTATCAATATGCGGCAGCAGGCTTTATTAAATCAGTCAATACGGATGAAAATCTTGGCTATTTAATCAAAGCCTTTACGCGTTTGCATCGCTTGACCTCGGGTACCTCTCGCCAACCTTTATGGGAAATCAGCCTGGCGCTGGCTGAAGCTCTGGAGATGGATGCGGTAGAGCCCAGCGTCTCAGTAAAAAATCTGCTGCGCAATCTCGATCGAGAAATCAAAGTAATGGCGATACATGGGGTGCGTTCACTCAATACGCCCCCCAGCGATGAATTATTGCGCAATCTGCTTTATTACGTAGCGCGCTCGGGTAAACATGTTTCTGGCTTTTCTGCCGACTCTCACCTGCAGAATGTCTACGATAAATACGCCTTGGAAAATGCCTTGCTGGAGGGTAAACAAGGCGCTGACAAGCAACAGGATTTACTCGCTTCGCCAGATCCTGAAGCCATGCGCTCAGTGGTCGCCGCCTTGAAAGCGGAAATGGAAGTAGTTAAGCGTCACTTGGATAAAGCAGTAACCGGTGATGGAGACAAAGAGACTCTGGCGGAGGCTGTAACGACAGTTAAGCGGGTTGCTGATACCTTGGCGGTACTGGGCCTGGGAAGTTTGCGCCGCACTGTTTTGGAACAGGGCACAGCGATAGAGTCACTGCTGACGCTGAGCGGTGGACTGGATACGGAAAAACTTATCGAAGTCGCCAACCATATCGTCGATATCGAAGGCGAGCTGGATGTGGTGGCGCTGAATGCTGGTAAGTCTCCGGCACAAGTGGTGACCGACCAGGCAGATATCACCCTCTCGGAAGCGAAGAGCGCTGTTATTCGTGAAGCGCGCAACGGTTTAGAACAGGCTAAAGATGCCATTGTTGAATATATCGCTTCGCAATGGAATCGTGAGCATTTACAAAATGTACCCCAGGTGTTGCGCGAATTGCGTGGCAGCCTGGAGATGCTGCCTCTGCCGCGCCCGGCACGTATTCTTAGCGCCTGTGCTCGTTACATTGAAGAGCAACTGCAGGGGCGGGAGTTGACGCCTGAGTGGTCTACCCTCGACACGCTTGCCGATGCGATTACCAGTGTGGAGTACTATCTGGAACGCTTTGGTGGCGAGAGCAGCGAAGAGGAAAATGATCTTTTGCTGGCTGTCGCTGAAGAGAGTGTGGCCAGTCTCGGTTATGCAGTCACCAGGTTTTCTGTTGGGCGCGCAGACGCTACCAGTAGTACTGCAGAAACCCTGGAGCCCGCACCGGAAGAAGAAGCTTCAGCCGAGG
>Ga0079223_10000160_pt1 | contig 27520 bp, 24 predicted proteins | sample Stecom2011_FD_75072 | JGI IMG/M metagenome (GOLD analysis project Ga0079223, IMG submission 75072) | Agricultural soil microbial communities from Utah to study Nitrogen management - Steer compost 2011 | ecosystem: Environmental > Terrestrial > Soil > Agricultural land | place: USA: Utah...
GAATTATATATTGATAGGGCCTTATTTTGAAGATCAGGCTTCCGCTCATTTTGAGCCGGCAACCGATTACGATACTGATGTTGGGAGAGCAGTTCTTAAAATGCAGGAAAGAGGATTCGAAGTACACTACGGTAATTGGATTGTATCGGGCAGGCCTTCCGTGGTTTTATTTAATCCATATTCCGTATTTGATAAATTACCGGAGATAAAACATTTCATGTACCAGGATTACTATATATCATTACCTGGTCATGATGAATTGATAGATAAAGTTGCCGCCTTTGGATATCAGGTGAAAGAGTTCTTAAGATACCTTTGTACTTCAGGGTTTTGCAACAAACGGGTAATCGCGCATTTTCATGAGTGGATGGCCGGCACACCCATTCCCGGCCTTAGAAAGGAAAATTTGGATATAAAAATTGTTTTCACTACACATGCTACTTTATTGGGACGATACCTGGCCATGAATGATAATAATTTTTATGAGAACCTTGCTTTTTATAATTGGGAAGCCGAGGCTAAAAAGTATAATGTTAAGCCCATCGTTGATATAGAACGTGCCTCTGCACACGGAGCTCATGTATTCACTACTGTTAGTGAGGTCACAGGAAGAGAATGTACCCATTTATTAGGAAGGACACCTGATCTTATTTTACCTAATGGATTGAATATTCAACGGTTTGAAGCACTTCATCATGTGCAGAATCAACACCTTCAATATAAAGAGAAAATACATGATTTTGTCAGAGGTCATTTTTTTCAAAGTTATTCTTTTAACCTTGATAATACTTTATATTTTTTTACATCAGGACGATATGAATATCACAATAAAGGTTATGATCTAACGCTGGAAGCACTTGCAAGGCTAAACTGGCGGATGCAGCAGGCAAATATTAATATAACTGTTGTTGCTTTTTTTATTACTCAAAGGCCATTTTATACCTATAACCCAAATGTGCTTCAATCAAAAGCTCAAATTGAAGACATACGAATGGTTTGTGAGGAAATTAAGGAACAAGTGGGCAGCAGGTTATATGAAAAAATTACAACCAACAGTGATCCTTATTCCTTTCCTGATTTAAGTGATATGGTAGATGATTATCTGAGACTAAAACTCAGGAGAAATGTACAAAGCTGGAGAACCAGATTATTGCCAAAAATAGTTACGCATACCCTGGAAGATGATGTCAATGATGAGATCTTAAATTTTTTGAGGGTTGCAAACCTTGTAAATAATCGGCACGATAAAGTTAAAGTAGTATATCATCCGGATTTTATATCCTCCTCGAATCCATTATTTAAGATGGATTATAGTCAATTTGTGAGGGGTTGTCATTTTGGTATATTCCCTAGTTTATACGAACCCTGGGGATACACTCCTCTTGAATGCCTGGCCAGTGGACTACCTTCTATTACAAGTAATCTGTCAGGTTATGGTGATTATGTTTCAAGAAACATCATTGATAATGAAAAGAATGGAATGTATATTATCGACCGGAAGACAAAAAATTTTAACGATGCAGCTGATGCGTTAACTGATGTTATGATGGAAGTAGTTAAGTTAAACCGGCGTGATCGAATCTCGTTAAGGTATAAATGCGAAGAAGCATCTTTGCATTTTGATTGGTCGAATCTGCTAAATCATTATATTAAAGCCTATAACATGGCTGTAATTCGTTAATTCAATTTATATGTCGTATTCACCAATTGGTGTATTTGATTCTGGTTATGGGGGGTTAACAGTACTAAAGGAACTTGTTAAGGTTCTGCCTCAATACGATTTTCTTTATTTAGGTGATAATGCCAGAACTCCATATGGAACCAGATCTTTGAGAGTAGTTTATGAATATACACTTGAAGCTGTACAATATCTTTTCTCTCAAAACTGTCATTTGATTATAATCGCTTGTAATACCGCTTCAGCAAAGGCGTTGCGAAATATTCAACAACTCAATTTGCCATTTATTGCTCCCAACCGAAGGGTGTTGGGTGTCATCAGGCCCAGCGTTGAGAAGGTAGCTGAAATTACCCGGAACGGCAGGGTGGGAGTATTAGGTACTCCTGGCACTGTGGCATCTGAATCATATCCGATTGAATTTCAGAAATGGGCTTCCGGGAAAGTTAAATCAACTGTACAGGAGGCATGTCCTTTGTGGGTTCCTCTGGTTGAGAACAATGAAATTGATTCGGAAGGTGCCGAATATTTTGTACGCAAAAATATTACAAACCTTTTTAAGAAAGATAATGATCTTGACACACTGGTTTTAGGATGTACACATTATCTTTTATTGATTCAACAGATAAGGAAATTTGTGCCGGCGGAGGTCCATGTTTTAGAGCAGGGAAAAATTGTTGCAGAAAAGTTGATCGATTACCTGAAAAGGCATCCTGAAATTGAACAGAAGTTGTCGCAAGGAGGAGAAATAAGGTTTCAGACAACAGAGTCATCTGAGAATTTTAATGAAAAAGCAGCGCTCTTTCTAGGACAGAATGTGCTGTCTGAAACCATACATTTATAATTAGCCGGATTATTTAGCCAGAATCTTTTTTACTTCCTGTTTCATGTCCTCGTATTGTTCTTCGATGCTGGTTAGTAATTTATATTGAGCACGTGTACGAACAAGGTTATGCTCGGGATTTTTTATTTTATAATAATTATCTCCATCTATATAATCCATCAAGAATCTTAGAACTTGTTCGTAGGTTATATATTTAGCTGAAAATGGCAAATATTCCAATTCCTTGTCAGTCAGAAATGATGCTGCCTCTTCCAGATATCCCTTCGTAAAGGCTTTAAATATTTCCATATTCATCGAGACATTATCAAGATTGGTGTCATCCTCCTTCCCGGTATTGGTATAAAAACGTATTGCATCACCAAAGTCATTCAGAACTGTGCTGCTCAACACAGTATCAAGATCAATGACGCATAACACCTCTCCTTTTTTATCGAAGAGTATATTATTGATTTTTGTGTCATTATGACTTATGCGGGTTGGAATAGTTCCATCTTCAACAAGCGCCCAGAAATCCATCATTTCCTTACGTCGATTCTCAATCCATTCAATTTCTTCAGCAACCAGTTTTTTGCGTCCGACAGGATCTCTTTGTAGCGTGTTGTCCCATTGTTCAAAGCGTATCCTTATGTTGTGAAATCCGGGCAGAATATCAGTCAGATGTTCATCAAGGTCGGCAACCAGTGATTGAAATTTACCAATACCTTTTCCTCCTGAGTAGGCTAACTCCGGAGTTTGTGCTGAATCATAAGCAATTGTATCCTCAATAAAAAGGCTAACTGCCCAAAATTCATTTTCTTCATCTTCATAATACAGCTTCCCATCAAATGCCGGAATTATAGTCATTGCTTCCCTCATGGGGTCACCTCCGGCTTTTGCAACTTTAGCTTTAATGTGGCTGCATACCTTTTGTATGTTCTCCATCATGGCTGGGACAGGAGAAAATACCCGTTTATTTTTTCGCTGTAGAATGTAGCGTGGAGAACCTTCTTTCAGTTCAATTATAAAAGTATCATTTATAAAACCCTCACCCAGGGGGGCTACATTACTGACTGTGCCATCAAGTTTAAACTTACCGGCAACTTCTTTGAGCTTATTATTCATCTTATTCATATAAATTTTCCGGATAATGTCCTTCTTCAATTAACTTCTTTAACTGTTCCACAACAATAGGTTTGTCTTCTTTATAAGTAACTCCAAACCAGGGGGAATCAGCTTTCAAAACTTTTACCTTCGCCTGGTTATCTTTAATCATTTCAAAGATCACTGAAGGGATAAACATTTCAGATTTTAATTCATTAATGTGGTTGTCGAGAAATTTTTTGAATTTATTTTCCAATATATCAAAAATTTGTGGTTTCATACCCCAAATATTCATTGAAACGCTTTCATTTCCTGAAAGTAGAAGTTCTGAATCATCGGATTCAACAGAAATTATTTGTGAATCTTTTATCAATATTTTTGTAGTTTCTACAATCTTCTGAAGGTTATTCATTTCATCAACTTCACATACTCCTCGTGATACTGAACCATGTTTAGAAAGGGTATTTTTTAACTTATACCCAACCATAGAAAATTCATTTGGATCAGCTGAACTGTTAAGAAAGTCAGCCATGACTTTATAAGCATTATATCCATAAAAATCATCGGCATTTAATGCGCAAAACGGTTCTTTTATGGCATCACGTGCTACCAGGATAGCATGTGCGGTTCCCCAGGGTTTTTCTCTGTTTTCAGGCAGAGAATAACCTTCCGGCAGATTGTCGAGTTCTTGGTATACATATTCGATTTGTATTTTATCCTGAAGCTTTGAACCGATTTTTTCTTTAAATTCATCAGCAAAACTTTCTCTTATGACAAAAACCACTTTTCCGAATCCTGCTTTAATTGCATCGTAAATTGAATAATCTATTATGGCTTCTCCATTTGGTCCAACAGGTTCAACCTGTTTAAGTCCTCCAAACCGGCTACCCATTCCTGCAGCCAGTATAAGCAAAGTAGGCTTCATATTATTATCTTTATAATTATTTCCTGTTTATTAGTTGTAAAATATTTAACGTTATTTATACCAGCTTGCATAGAGGCCATAGGATGAAGCAATTCTGGTAATTTCATTGTCAAGCAGATCGGGACTGATAGCTTTTATTTTTTTTGCAGGGATTCCTGCATATACACTTCCACTTTCTACAATAGTGCCTTTGGTGACTACAGATCCCGCAGCAATAATAGAGTTACTTTCAATAACAGCATTATCGAGAACCACCGCATTCATACCGATCATGACATTATCCTGAAGCGTACATCCATGAACGATTGCCCCATGTGCAATTGTAACATTATTGCCGATTTCAGTTGGTGATTGTTTATAGGTAGCATGGATAACTGCATTATCCTGAATGTTTGTGTTATTTCCAATTTTGATATAATGAACATCGCCCCGTATTACTGCATTAAACCAAACGCTACAATTAGTTCCTAATTCTACATCTCCTATAATAGTGGCTGTTTCTGCCAAAAAACAATTTTCTCCTATTAGTGGTGTTTTATTATTAACTGTTTTGATAAGTGCCATTGTTTGCGAAATTTAAAAAATGAATTTCAAAGATATTAAAACTTTAAAAATTAAGGTTTGTCATTTTCAACTTATTAAATATTGGTTATTTTTGCTACTTTTAAACGCACAGAAAAGAACCTTGAAGATTTTATAATTTGTAAGTTTATACGCTAATTTACTTTCGATCTAAAAGGAAACAATCAAAAACCATAGGTAAATGAAGGATGAAAAAATAATTGAGCTGGAAGAGGTTGCCATTCGGTTTTCCGGGGACTCAGGTGATGGCATGCAACTCACGGGTACGCTGTTTTCAGATGCGAGTGCACTAATTGGAAACGACATTTCCACATTTCCTGATTATCCATCTGAAATACGTGCCCCGCAAGGGACTGTTGGAGGAGTATCGGGTTTTCAGGTACAAGTTGGCCATAAGCAGGTAACAACACCGGGAGATTTTGCGCATGTATTGGTCGCAATGAACCCGGCAGCTGTAAAAGCCAACGCACGTTTTATGAAGCCCGGTGGGACTATAATATATGATAGTGACTCTTTTACAGAAAAGAATCTTAAAAAGGCGGGGTTTATAACAGATGATCCATTTACTGAGCTTAACATAAATGATTATCGTCTGATTGCAGTTCCAGTTACAAGTTTGACCAGGGAAAGTCTAAAAGATTTTGGGTTAGATAATAAAAGTATAGTTCGCAGCAAGAACATGTTTACTTTAGGGTTGATCTGCTGGATGTTTAATCGTCCACTCGACCATATTGAATCTTTCCTGAATAGTAAGTTTGGTAAAAAACCCGTGGTAGCAGAATCGAATATTAAGGTATTGCACGACGGTTATAATTATGGGATGAACCTTCAGCACATGACTCCTACCTACATGGTTAACCCTGCTGAAATCATTCCCGGAATATACAGAAATGTAAATGGTAATTTTGCTACAGCCTGGGGTTTTTTAGCTGCAGCCGAAAAGGCAGGGCTGGAATTATTTTTGGGATCATATCCGATCACACCTGCAACGGATATTTTGACTGCCCTGTCTGAGCGTAAGGATTTAGGGGTTAAGACCTTTCAGGCAGAGGATGAAATAGCCGGCATAGCATCAGCTTTAGGTGCTTCATACGCAGGTGATCTGGCCATTACAACTACTTCAGGGCCTGGATTGGCATTGAAATCTGAAGCGATTGGATTGGCTGTAATGGCAGAGTTGCCTATAGTTGTTGTAAATGTTCAGCGTGGCGGGCCATCTACAGGCTTACCCACAAAGACTGAGCAGTCGGATTTAATGCAGGCTTTATATGGACGGAACGGTGAAAGTCCTGTTGTTGTTTTGGCTGCAGGAACTCCTTCTGATTGTTTCTATTATGCCTATTTAGCTTCAAAGATAGCACTTGAACGTATGGTTCCTGTTATTCTGCTTACAGACGGTTTTCTGGGGAACGGCAGTGAACCTTTCAGAATACCAAAAGTTGCTGATCTTCCTTCTATTACACCCCGCATTGCTAAAAATGCTGCTTCCTATAAACCATACAATCGCGATGAACAAATTCTTGCACGGGATTGGGCTTTTCCGGGTATGGCAGGTTTTGAACACCGGATTGGGGGATTGGAAAAAAACGTTGCAGGCACTGTAAGTCATGATCCGGAAAATCATGAAAAAAATACTATTATCAGAGAGCAGAAGGTTCAAAATATAGCTGATATGCTTCCAGAGTTAAACACTGTTGGAGATGATGAAGGTGAGATGCTTATAGTAGGATGGGGTGGCACATACGGGCATTTAATCGGAGCTGTAAGAGAACTAAGAAAAGAAGGTAAAGATGTTAGCCTCGCTCATTTTAATTACATAAAGCCTCTTCCCAGGAATACAGAGGAGGTATTTTCCCGGTTCAATAAGATTGTGGTTTGTGAATTAAATCTTGGGCAATTTGCAAGTTACTTAAGGGACAAACTTCCGGGGCATAAATATTTTCAGATTAATAAAGTTAAAGGTCTGCCTTTTACAGTTCAGGAAATAAGAAATGGAGTCGAAAAACTACTGGAGGATTAAAATATGAGCGTACTAAATTATACAATAAAAGATTTTAAGAGCGAGAATGAAGTTAGATGGTGTCCCGGTTGTGGCGATTATGCAATTATGAATGCTGTACAACGGACAATGGCTGGTATGGGCATTCCAAAGGAAAAGTTTGCTGTTATTTCCGGGATAGGATGTTCTTCAAGATTTCCATATTACATGAATACCTTTGGGTTTCATACCATTCATGGCCGTGCAGCAGCAGTGGCATCAGGTGTGAAAATAGCTAACCCTGAATTGAGTGTATGGGTGATAACCGGAGATGGAGATGCAATGGCAATAGGAGGGAATCATTTTATCCATACTATACGTAGAAATATAGATTTAAACATTATAGTTTTTAATAATCGGATTTATGGATTAACTAAAGGACAATATTCCCCTACTTCAGCAAGAGGTTTCAAAAGCAAAACATCACCTTTTGGTACAATTGAAGATCCATTCATCCCAGGTCAGCTTGTTATTGGTGCAGGGGGTACATTTTATGCCCGTGGTATTGATGGTAATGTGAAATTAAGCGAATCCATATTATCGGAAGCTGCGGGATTTAAAGGAACATCGGTAATAGAGATACTACAAAATTGTGTGATCTATAACAATGGTGTTCATGCTATAATCACTGATCCCGAATTTAAAGCAGAACGTCAGCTTATACTTGAGCATGGGAAACCAATGGTTTTTGGGGCCAATAACGATAAAGGCCTGATTATGGAAAGAGGCAAAATAAAAGTTGTTAAAATTGGAGAGAATGGAATTACTATTGAAGATATCTTAGTACATGATGCACATGAAAAAGATCCCTCTGTGCACTTAAGCCTGATTAACATGACGTTGCCTGAGTTCCCTATGGCATTTGGAGTTATTAGAAGTGTTTCGGGGCAAGTTTATGATAAGGAGCTGGAACAACAAATTAAACAGGCAAAGGAAACGCGGAAAATTACATCGGTTGATGAATTATTGCGTTCTGGAAACACCTGGGAAGTTACAGGTATAAAAAATGGGAACGGTAAGCCCAAAAAGAATCCTGAAAAGGAGATATAAAAGAAAGAAATAAAAAAGATTCCATCGTTAGATACTTAACTGATGGAATCTCTTTTTTGATTATTTAAAACCTGAAAGCTACACCCAGGTTCAGGTAGGCAATTCCATAACCTAATTCTACCATACCTGCAATATTTTCATTGAAATAGTAACGTCCGCCAACATAAAATGCAGAAATAAAACCACCACTGGCAGCAGAGCCAAAAGTATCCTGACTATTCCAGTTAACAACCCGGTATCCCAACAACAAGCCGGCATATGTGTCGAGATTATCAATAAATTGATAATGCAAAGCACCACGTCCGCCTAAAATGATATTGTTAAAACCATAGTCTGTTCCTGAAAGTCTATAATCATAGCCTGCATAACCTAAATAACCTCCAACTCCAATAGAACTGCTTTCATCGAATAATTCATCAACTACATTAAATTCTATTGATGCTGACAGGGGAGGAACAGTACTGCCATAGGCATTTCCGGTATAAAGAGTACTACCGATACCAAGGCCGAGGTTAAGAACTTTGTCGCCTTCTGTGAAGGTGTTGTTTTGTGCTTTAGTTGTAAGGGCAAAAACAAGAACTAGCATTAGTGGTAAAATCTGTTTTTTCATAATTTTTCAAAATTTGGGATTACGTTATACAAATTAGTTTTAGAACGTTTAAAGTCTATGTTTGTTTAGATTTATTCCAAATAGAAAGAACAGAATAATCTTGGTTGTTAATTTTAATTCAATTTATTGATCGCAATGGAATAAATGTATATTTGTAATTTGTTAATAGACATATATGAAATCATTTAAAATCGGAGATTTAACAGTTGCTATTCCTGTGATCCAGGGTGGAATGGGCATTGGAATATCATTATCAGGATTGGCATCGGCTGTTGCTAATGAAGGAGGGGTAGGTGTAATTTCTGCAGTTGGAATTGGGATGTTTGACAAGGATTATGCAAGAGACTTTATAGGAGCCAATATCAGGGCACTACGAAATGAAATAAGAGAAGCCAGAAACAAGACAAAAGGGGTTATTGGTGTAAATATAATGGTTGCACTCACTAACTTTACTGATTTAGTAAAAACATCCATTGCAGAAAAAGCTGATATAATATTTTCGGGAGCCGGCCTTCCTTTAAATCTTCCATCATTTCTGAATAAAGGAGATGTTACAAAATTAGTTCCCATTGTTTCTTCAGGTCGTGCAGCACAGTTAATTTGTAAAAAGTGGAAGGAAGCTTATGACTATCTTCCTGATGCTATAGTGGTTGAAGGCCCTAAAGCCGGAGGTCATTTAGGTTTTAAGCGTGAGCAACTTGAAGATCCCGAATATAAATTGGAAAAACTTGTACCTGATGTTATCAATCATGTCAGGCCTTTTGAAGAAAAATATAATCAGGCAATACCGGTTATCGCTGCAGGAGGTATTTATTCAGGAGCTGATATCATGCGATTCCTCGAACTGGGAGCATTAGGTGTTCAATTAGGAACCCGTTTTGTTACCACCCATGAATGTGATGCTTCAAATGATTTTAAGCAATCCTATATAAATTCTGTTGAAAGTGATATTGAAATAATTCAGAGTCCGGTAGGCATGCCTGGCAGAGCTATTAAAAACGAATTTATTGACAAGATTAACAGAGGAGAAAAGAAACCAATAAAATGTCCTTATAAATGCCTCAAGACCTGTGATTTTGAGAAAACTCCGTATTGTATTTTTATTGCTTTAATGAGTGCTATGAGAGGTAATTTCAGAAATGGCTACGCCTTTGCCGGAGCCAATGCATGGAAAACATCAAAGATAATTTCTGTAAAAGAAACTTTCGAAGCACTTAAACAGGAATTTTTTGAAGCAGTATCTGGTAATTCTTCGGTTAAATAATGACAAAATAGTTAAGAAACGATTAGATAGGTTGCCGTATAGGTTAATTCGGTTTTCCAACTCTGCATTTTTTACTATTTTCGGTTTGAATTAAATTTTAACCAAAAGATGGAACTTATTGAAGTTTTTGGAAAAGAAACAAAAAAAATGTTTCACCAAATTCCGGAAAAGCTCTACCGAAATGACCCACATTATATCCTGGTTTTGCATCGTCAGATTGAAAATATTTTTGATCGTAAAAAAAATGCAAAATTTAAAGATGGTGATGCCTGTCGCTGGATACTTAAAGATAAAGGTAAGTATATTGGCAGAATAGCTGCATTTTATGATCAAAATTATTCAACGGGCTATGACCAACTTACAGGAGGTATAGGTTTTTTTGAATGTATCAATGACCAGGTTGCTGCTAATATGCTTTTTAATGCAGCAAAAAGTTGGCTTTCAGACCATGGGATGGAAGCGATGGACGGACCCATCAATTTTGGAGAAAATTTCTTCAATTGGGGATTGCTTGTTGAAAATTTCCGGTCGCAGACTTATGGAATGCAATATCATAAACCATATTACAGAGCGTTGTTTGAAAACTATGGCTTTAAAACATTTTATGAACAGTATAGTTATGCCCTTGATATTACGAATCCTGATCTTCCGGACAGATTTTGGAAAATAGCTGCCTGGGTTGCTAAAAAACCCGGATACAGATATGAACATTTCTCTTTTGCGCAGGAGGAGAAATATATCAACGACTTTATTAATATTCATAAAGCTGCCTGGTCGGGACATAGTAATTATAAGCCTGTGGAATATGATCAAATAAAAGATTTGCTTGATGATGCAAAATTTATATTAGATGAAGAGTTTATCTGGTATGTTTATTATAATGACGAACCCATTGCATTTTATATGATGATACCAGACCTAAATCAGATTTTGAAGAAGTTGAAATCAGGAAAATTAACGCTTCTGAATATTTTGAAGATGTTGTATTATCGTAAGAAAAGAACGATTGACCGATGCAGGGTGATTGTCTTAGGAGTTGTTCCTAAGTATCAGCGATTAGGGGTTGAGTCAGGAATATTTTATCAATTAAAGCAAGTGATGTTACGCAAGCCATGGTACAATGATATGGAGATGAGTTGGATAGCTGATTTTAATCCCCGTATGATTGCATTTTTTAAATCATTTGGTGCTCACAAAACCCATACGCATTTAACGATGCGTTATTTATTTGACCCACAAAAAGAATTCAAGCGGGCTGAAATTGTAAATTAATTTATACTGTTAGGCTTATAATCAAATCATTAAACACAGCCAAAAAATGCGGTTAATACAAGTAAAAGATAAGACATCGCGTAAACTTTTTCATAAAGTTCCGCATATAATATATAAGGATGATCCTAACTGGGCCTGTCCATTAGAAGGAATGATTGAAAATGTTTTTATTCCTGAAAAAAATCCATCATTCAAAAATGGAGAAGCCATTCGATGGGTATTGACAGATAATTCAAATAATCCGGTCGGGCGTATTGCGGCATTTTACAATCAGGAAAAGGCAGTTGTTTTTGATCAACCTACTGGAGGATGTGGTTTTTTTGAATGTATTGACAATCAGGAAGCCGCCGGAATATTATTTGATGCTTCCCGGGATTGGCTGAAATCAAAGGGGATGGAAGCAATGGATGGTCCTGTGAATTTTGGAGAGAATTATATGAATTGGGGTTTGCTGGCTGAAGGTTACCTACCCCAAGGATTTGGGATGCCATATAATCCTCCTTATTATGTACAGTTGTTTGAGAATTATGGATTTCAAATTTACTTCAAGCAATTTAGTTATCATTTGGATGTAACCTTGCCTGAGCTGCCTGATAGATTCTGGAAAGTTGCAGAATGGGTAGCAAAAAAACCTCAATTCAGTTTTAAGCATTTTCAATGGAGTGAGAAGGAGAAGTTTATTGATGATTTTGCAACTGTATATGATAATGCCTGGAAGTTTCATAAACATTTCAGGCCTATTGATAAAGATGATTTAAGAGACTTTATATACAATGCTAAAGCTTTGATAGAGGAAGATTTTATTTGGTTTGCATACCACGAAGATGAGCCAATTGCATTATTTGTTATGATACCTGACTTTAATCAGATACTGGCAAAGTTTAGGGGTAGAATCGGCTTGGCACAAATACCTAAGTTGATGTGGTTAAAATGGAGAAAGACAATTAACCGAACAAGAAGTTTGATCATTGGTATCGTACCAAAATATCAGCGATCAGGAATTGATGCCGCAATGTTTTGGCATTTAAGACCGGTAATGTATCGAAAAAGATGGTATAAAGAAATGGAGCTTTCGTGGGCTGGGGATTTTAATCCTAAAATTGTTGCGCTTTATGAATCGGTAGGTGGAAAACGTATGAAAACACATTATACCATGCGCTATTTATTTGACCGCTCTATACCCTTCAAAAGAGCTCCGATCATATCGGCAGATCCAGTTAAGGAATTAGAAAGAGATAAATGAAAAAGATTTTCCTGCTTTGGTATCTGAAAAACAATATATATCTTTGCAGGCCTGAAAAATGAGTTAGTTACAAATCAATAAATGGATTGTAGTGTTAAATACAACCATTTATAAAAAAAAACAAGAGAAATGAAAAAAGGAATACATCCGGAGGAATATAGAATGGTTGCATTCAGGGATATGTCAAACGGACATACATTCCTGACCCGGTCTACTGTAGATACAAGGGAAACAGTTGAAGTTGACGGAGTGGAATATCCATTATATAAGCTTGAAATCTCTAATACTTCCCATCCGTTTTATACCGGTAAAGTTAAACTGGTGGACACAGCGGGTCGTGTTGATAAGTTTATGAACCGCTATGGGAAGCATATGGAAAAAAGGAAAAAATAAGTCGAAAGACCAATGATTTACCAGCTTCGGAATTTCCGGAGCTTTTTTTTTGTCCGAGTGGGGCTAAATACTGTCTGTTCGTCAGTTTTTCTGAACCAGTTGCCTCTACCAGATGTTTGGAAGGTAGTGGCATAACTATTGCTTTTTATGCTTCTTTATAAATTACAATCATTGATCAGTCAATCTGGCAGAATAAACTAAATAGTATGGGGAAATTTAAGAAATCAGGTTTAAAAGATATGTTTTTTACAGGTATGATGGAGGAAGATTCGGATTATATTCCAATAATAGCTGATGGCGATGATGCTGAGTTAAAAAATCTTGAGGTTCCTGATGTTTTACCTATTTTACCTTTACGCAATACTGTATTGTTTCCGGGTGTTGTGCTACCTATAAATGTGGGGCGTGAAAAGTCGCTCAAACTAATTCAGGATGTTAATAAGGGGAGCAGGCTATTGGGCACAGTTGCTCAAAGAGATTTTACAATTGATGATCCATCAAAAGAGGAACTGTTTACAGTAGGGACTGTGGCAAAAATTTTAAAGATATTAGAAATGCCTGATGGTTCAACTTCTGTTATAATTCAAGGTAAGCGAAGGTATGCTATCCAGGAGTTTATTGCGGAAGAGCCATATTATAAAGCCAGAGTCGAACCATTACAAGACATATCGCCACAGGATGATTCGGAATTTACTGCAATTGTTGGCTCCCTGAAGGATTTATCCATAAAAATTGCTCAGTTCTCAGCGAATGTACCACCTGAAGCAACTTTTGCAGTAAAGAATATTGAAAACTCCACTTTTTTGATCAACTTTATTTGTTCAAATGCTGATATTAATGTAGAAGATAAGCAGAATCTTTTGGAAATCGAACATCTTAAAGAGCGAGGAGTTCAGGCTATAAGCTATCTTGTTAAGGAAGTTCAGATGCTGGAGCTTAAACAGGATATCCAAAGAAAGGTGAAAACGGATATGGATAAGCAGCAGCGGGAATATATGCTTAACCAACAGATGAAAACCATTCAGGATGAATTGGGAGGAAATCCGGTAGAGCAGGAAATAAATGAATTAAAAGAAAAGGCCAGTCATAAGAAATGGAGTGAAGATTTATCGAAATACTTCGAAAAGGAAGTTGATAAGCTACACAGGCTGAACCCTGCAGCCGGTGAATATTCTGTGCAGTTCTCTTATTGTCAAACTTTGATTGAACTGCCATGGAATGAGTTCACGTCCGATAATTTTGATCTTAAACATGCAAAGAAAATTTTAGATGAAGATCATTACGGATTAGAACAGGTGAAGGAACGGATTCTTGAACATCTGGCCGTTCTGAAGTTAAAGCAAGATATGAAGGCACCTATCCTTTGTCTTTATGGGCCTCCCGGTGTAGGTAAAACTTCATTGGGACGTTCTATAGCAAGATCAATAGGGCGCAAATTTGTGAGGATGAGTCTGGGAGGATTACATGATGAATCAGAGATTCGTGGTCACAGGAAAACCTATATTGGTGCGATGCCGGGACGTATTATTCAAAACATTAAAAAAGTTAAAACTTCTAATCCTGTATTTATACTGGATGAAATTGATAAAGTATCCAAGGATTTTCATGGAGATCCGGCTTCAGCATTGCTTGAAGTTCTTGACCCTGAGCAAAACTTTGAGTTTCATGATAATTATGTTGAGGTTGACTATGATCTTTCAAAGGTGCTTTTTATTGCCACTGCCAACACGTTGAATACTATTGCTCCACCATTACGTGACAGGTTGGAGCTGATTGAAGTTAGTGGTTATCTGATGGAAGAAAAAATTGAAATCGCTAAGCGTCATTTAATACCAAAACAACTTGAAGCTCATGGGTTAAAGAAACGTGATGTATTGTTCTCCAAAGCAGTAATCGAACGTATTATTGATGGTTATACACGTGAATCCGGAGTTAGGGAGCTGAACAAAAAAATAGCCAAAATAATACGCAGAGTAGCAAAAAAGATTGCCTTTGATGAACTTTATAATAAAAAACTTACTCTTAATGATGTTCATGAGTATCTTGGTGTAACAGAATATACCAAAGAAAGTTATCAGGGGAATGAATTTACAGGAGTTGTTACCGGATTAGCATGGACTGCTGTAGGAGGAGAAATTTTATTTGTTGAAACAAGCTTAAGCAAAGGTAAAGGATCCTTAACTCTTACAGGTAATTTAGGGGATGTTATGAAAGAATCAGCAATGTTGGCCCATGAATATTTAAAGTCTCATGCTGAAGAGTTGAACCTGGAGCCAGAAGTTTTTACTGACTGGAATGTCCACTTGCATGTGCCTGAAGGTGCAATTCCTAAAGATGGGCCATCAGCAGGTGTAACCATGGTTACTTCTATGGCTTCTGCTTTTACTAAAAGGAAGGTGAAAAAAAATCTTGCTATGACAGGTGAAATAACATTGCGTGGTAAAGTGCTGCCGGTAGGTGGTATAAAGGAAAAAATTCTAGCTGCCAAGCGTGCTGGCATAAAAGAGATAATTCTTTCATCAGATAACAAAAAAAATCTTGATGAAATAAAAGAAGAGTATTTAAAGGGTTTGGAATTTCATTTTGTTAATTCTATTATGGATGTCTTAAAGATTTCCCTGATTGAACCAAATTCATAAAAAGAGAGATACAGTTGCTTCAACAATATTTGAGGAAGAGTGTTTAGTTTATGAGATAACTGATCTTTAAGGTACATTAGATTTATATCCGTCAAATGGATCGTATACCATTTTGTTCTGATAGTTATTTTCTCAAAAATTGTAGTGTTAGATTTATTATTAAAAAGCTGAAGTCATGCGTACTGTATTCTTTATCCTATCATTGGTATTTATAATTGGTTGCGAAGCAAATAATAGTAATCGTGAGGATTCATCCAATCAAAGTGCGGCTACATTGCAGGAAGAGGTTCTGCATATTGGTAAAATGCATTGTGAGATGTGTGAAGCTTCAGTTGAAAAAGGACTAAAAAGTGTGGAAGGTGTGGAATTTGTGAATGTAAATCTTGAGGATTCTACGGCCATAATTCGTTACGATAGTACTCTCGCAAACAGAGGTAATTTTAAGGATGTTATTGAAAAGCGTGGTTACGTGCTGAAAGATAAGTAGATATGGTTGTTGGACTTTAATCTGCCGACCGTTTTACCAAACCCGGTGTCAATACATGGCACCGGGTTTGTTTTTTTAAAAGCAGAATTTAAAGAAAATAGCCATGAAAAATAATATAAACAAAAAGACGCAGGTTACTGCCCGGTATGGTGAGATATGGGATATAAGTATTGGTTTTTTTCGTCCGGTACTGCTTCTTAAATATGATATTCCTACTGAAATATTAAATGTCAAATTTAAAGTGATATTAAATTAAAAAAAGCTTCCAATAAGGAAGCTTTAGCGGTGAACAATTCTATTTGAATTTTTAATATGTATCCCAACTTTTTATGGGTAAATCCTTAAGGTCATATTTACAAATTGCGTAAATAAAAGCACTGGCTACACGTGCATTGGTGATTAAAGGAACATTATAATCAATGGAATGACGACGGATTTTATATCCATTTTTTAACTCCCTTTTAGTATAATTTTTAGGAATATTGATCACCAGATCAATTTTCTTTTCCCGGATATACTCAATAGTATTAGGATGCCGGTCTTCTTCATCAGGCCAATGAAGTAAGGTGTTTTTTACACCATTATCTTGTAAAAACCTGTGTGTACCCTCCGTAGCGAATAAATTATAACCTCTTTCCTGCATCATGTGGGCACTTTTTAGAAGCTCTACTTTTGAACGTGAAGGTCCTGAAGAAATCATTACATTTTTTACAGGTAAGCGATATCCTACTGAAAGCATTGCCTTAAGCATAGCTTCATAATAATTCTCACCAATACAACCCACTTCACCTGTTGATGCCATGTCGACACCTAAAACCGGATCGGCATTTAATAATCGGGCAAACGAAAATTGAGGAGCTTTTACACCAACGTAGTCTAATTCAAAAAGTGATTTGTCGGGCTTACTCACCGAGACTCCTAACATGACTTTTGTAGCAATTTCAATAAGATTGAGTTTCATAACTTTCGAAACGAATGGAAAGCTTCGGGAAGCTCTAAGGTTACATTCAATTACTTTAATGTCATTGTCTTTGGCAAGAAACTGCATGTTGAAAGGACCTGTTATCTCTAGTCCTTTTGCAATCTGTCGCGAAATCTTTTTAATTCTTCGGATGGTCTCTACATATAACTTTTGAGGTGGAAAAACAATAGTAGCATCACCTGAATGTACCCCTGCAAATTCGACATGCTCAGAAATGGCATAGGCAATGATTTCACCATCTCTTGCAACGGCATCTAATTCTATTTCCTTTGCTTCTTCAATGAATTCACTTACAACCACCGGATGTTCTTTTGAAACATTGGCTGCCATTTCAAGGAAAAATTCTAGCTGATCGGAATTTGAAACTACATTCATAGCGGCACCTGATAGGACATAAGAAGGCCTTATGAGAACAGGATAACCAACTTCTTCGATAAATTTATATATTTCTTCGAACGTTGAAAGTTTTGCCCACCGTGGCTGATCGATTTTTAAATCATCGAGAAGGGACGAAAACTTTTCTCTGTTTTCAGCATTGTCTATTTTAACGGGAGATGTTCCAAGGACTGGTACTTGCTGACTGTGCAATTTCATTGCCAGGTTATTCGGGATCTGTCCTCCCATTGAAATAATTACTCCGTGTGGATTTTCAAGTTCAATTATATCCATAACCCGCTCAAAAGTGAGCTCATCGAAATACAATCTGTCGCAGATGTCATAATCAGTACTTACTGTTTCCGGATTATAATTAATCATGACAGAACGGTAATTTTCTTTTTTAATGGTTTCAATAGAATTTACACTACACCAGTCAAATTCAACCGAACTTCCAATTCGGTAAGCACCTGATCCAAGTACAACAACAGAGCGTTTGTCGTTATAATACTCAATATCATTTTCCTGACCGTTGTAAGTCAGGTATAGATAATTAGTTACTGCCGGGTATTCTCCAGCCAAAGTATCAATTTGTTTGACAACCGGAACTATGCCATTTTTCTTTCTTAAAGCTCTTACTTTGAGCAGATCTTCCTGTATTCGATTATTTGGACTGTTTAGAACAATACGTGCAATTTGAAAATCAGAATATCCTGCTTGCTTGGCAAGTTTAAGCAACTGCAATGGAATTGCTTCTAAGCTTGATGATTTTTCAAGCTCAATTTTAATGTTATAGATATTTTTTAAACGGTAAAGGAACCATTTGTCGATTTTTGTTTTAGCATAGATGTCATCTATAGTATAATTTTTATTTAGAGCTTCAGCTATGGCAAATACACGTCGATCGGTTGGATTTTCAAGTTCTGATTCTATTTCTTTTATGTCGATTTCTTCCTTGTTGCCTACGAATCCATGCATACCAAGGCCGACCATTCTAATACCTTTCTGAATGGCTTCCTCGAAAGTTCGGCCAATGGCCATAATCTCGCCCACACTTTTCATTGAACTGCCTATGGTTTTAGAAACTCCTATGAACTTATTCAAATCCCAACGCGGAATTTTAACCACACAATAATCAAGAGCAGGTTCAAAAGCAGCAGTGGTCACTTTTGTTACCTGATTTTTTAATTCATGTAATCCATAACCTAATCCTAATTTTGCAGCAACAAATGCAAGGGGGTAGCCTGTTGCTTTTGATGCCAAAGCAGAGGAACGTGACAATCGGGCATTTACTTCAATTACTCTATAATCTTCAGAAAAAGGATCAAGAGCAAATTGAACATTACACTCTCCTATGATACCTACCCTTCTAATTATTTTAATTGATATTTCGCGTAGTTTATGGTATTCGGAATTGGTTAGTGTTTGTGATGGAGCAACCACTATACTTTCACCGGTATGTATGCCCAGAGGGTCAAAATTTTCCATATTACATACTGTGATACAGTTGTCGTATACGTCACGAACGACTTCATATTCCACTTCCTTCCAACCTTTAATTGACTCTTCGATTAAAATTTGGGGCGAGTATGAGAAAGCTTTGGATGCTAAGGCTTCCAATTCTTTTTCATTTCCACAAAATCCGCTACCCAAACCGCCTAATGTATAAGCAGCCCTGATAATTATAGGGAAACCAACTTTTCGGGCAGCAGCATAGGCTTCTTCCATATTAGCTGCAGCTATACTTTGTGGAGTCTTGACACCGATCTCCATGAGCATTTTTGCAAATATATCACGGTCTTCAGTGTCTATAATGGATTGTACCGGAGTCCCTACTACTTCAACATTATATTTTTCCAATACCCCCGATTCATATAAACTGACCCCACAATTTAAGGCAGTCTGGCCACCGAATGCCAGTAATATACCCTGTGGTTTCTCTTTTTTAATAACTTCCTCAACAAAGAAAGGTGTTACTGGAAGAAAATAAATTTTATCAGCTATTGATTCTGATGTTTGAATGGTAGCTATATTGGGATTAATCAATACAGTTTCTACACCTTCCTCTTTTAAAGCTTTTAGGGCTTGTGAGCCTGAATAATCAAATTCTCCTGCCTCTCCTATCTTTAAAGCTCCCGACCCAAGTATAATTGCTTTTTTTATTTTGTTCTCAATCATGATTAACTTCTTTATGCAATGGTTTTTGAACGATATTCTTTTACTTTGTTAATAAATTCATCAAAAAGAAACTCAGTGTCGGTAGGCCCACTTGTTGCTTCAGGATGAAACTGGGTAGAGAAAAATGGTTTTGTTTTATGCCTGATTCCTTCATTTGTACCATCATTGGCATTTACAAATAATGGTTCCCAGTCGTCAGGCAACGATTCAGTGGCAACTGCATAGCCATGGTTTTGCGAAGAGATAAAGCAACGGTTTGTATTGTACAGGAGAACTGGTTGATTATGGCTCCTGTGTCCGTACTTTAACTTATAGGTTTCAGCTCCTGCAGCTCGTGCAAGAAGTTGGTTACCTAAACAAATTCCCATTATCGGGCGATTATCCGAAAGCACCTTTTTTATATTTTCGATAGTTTCCGGACACATAGCCGGATCTCCTGGTCCATTTGAAATGAAAATGCCATCAAAATCATCTTTACTAAAATCATAATCCCAAGGGACTCTTTTGACTGATGCCCCGCGTTTTAACAGGCATCTTACAATATTATTCTTTACTCCACAATCAATTAGAATGATTTTCAGGTCTCCATCGCCATAAGTTTGCTGTTTGGTGCAACTAACTTTAGCTACCAGATTCTTATCATTTGGATTGTAAAAGTCAATGTCCATATCCTCGAATTCAATCTTCCCCAACATAGAACCTTTTTCGCGAAGAATTTTTGTTAATGCCCGGGTATCTATATCATAAATGCCGGGTATATTATATTCTTTAAGCCATTCTGACAGACTTTTACCTGCATTCCAATGGCTAAATTCGAAAGAATAATCGGATATAATTAATCCACTTATATGTAGCTTCTGCGATTCATAATATTTATGTATGCCTCCTTCTTTTTCATTGTTTGGAACCCCATAGTTCCCAACCATTGGGTAAGTTGAGACAAGTATCTGGCCTGTATAGGAAGGATCCGTGAGGCTTTCAGGGTATCCCGTCATGGCAGTATAAAATACAACTTCTCCTGCTGCAGATTTTTCGCTTCCGAATGATTTACCAATGAATACAGTTCCGTCTTCAAGGGTAATTTTTGCTTGTTTACTTTGTAACATTTTAAATTGTACTTATAAAAAAAATGCGTTTGCCCACGTATTGGTTCAAACGCATTTTCCTTTATTATTTACTGAAACTATTTTTTTTTATCATATTCTTCAAAAATGAAGGCTTCTTTAAATCGTCGCAAAAATAAGAATATTTTTTGTATGAATTTCAATAAGAATTAAATTATTGTATATTTTTGCATCATAAAAGAATAAATATACATGAAAGTTAATAAATGAAGAATCGTGTACAGAGGCATATGCAGATTAGAAAGGCGATTTCCGGGGGAAATATTCAAAGTCAGGATGAATTGTTGTCAGTGTTAAAGAAAAATGGATATAAATTAACACAAGCAACTCTATCTCGTGATTTAAAATTTCTTCAGGTCGCTAAGGTGCCTCATCCACTGCATGGATATATGTATACTATACCGGAAAATGGAAATGAAGAGCTGAAGGATCGCAAGATAAGAGAAACTTTTCTTGCTGATGGGTTTAAAGAATTAAATTATTCGGGAAATCTTGCTGTAATGAAAACGCTTCCGGGTTATGCCAGTTCGATTGCCGCAGTAATTGATGGAGCAGGACTATGGGAAATACTCGGTACAGTAGCAGGTGATGATACAATTTTAATAATCAGAAGGGAAGGAATCACTAACAATGATCTTCGTAATGCCATTGTTGCAGTTCTTCCGAATTTAAAAAGCAAGTTGTAAGATGAAGGAAGTAAAGAATATTAAGGTGATGGTTGCAGGAAAGCAACATGTGAAGTATGTGGAGGAGATTAATAATGCAATAGATACTGCTTCCAAACAACGTGGTACAGGTATTGCCAGAAGATCAGATGAATACCTTACAGCCAAGATCAGTGAGGGTAAAGCAATTATTGCATTGGAGGGGGATATTTTTGCAGGATTTTGTTACATTGAAACCTGGGGAAACAAAGGATTTGTTGCAAATTCAGGTCTGATTGTAGTTCCTGAATATCGGGGATATGGATTGGCTAAGGAGATTAAACAGCAGGCTTTTCAGCTTTCCAGAAAAAAATACCCGAATGCAAAGATCTTTGGTTTGACAACCGGTCTTGCAGTTATGAAAATTAACCATGAACTTGGTTATCGACCTGTTACTTTTTCGGAATTGACTACAGATGACCAGTTCTGGGACGGCTGTAAAGGGTGCGTCAATTATGACATACTGATGAGAATGGAGCGTACTAAGTGTTTATGTACCGGTATGCTTTATGATCCGGCTTGGGAAAATGTTCAGAAAAATGGTAATGGAATAAAGAAAAGAAGCCTTCTTGATGTAATTCAAAAATTAACATCAAAGCGCATGTTTTCTAAAAAACCAACAGAGAATAAAGAAAAATAATTTATTGAGAGGAATTACCTCTATAAATAAAAACTGGTAAAGGTGATTTCATTACCGCAGGGGAAATGGCATTTGCGGTAGTTAGAATTGCTTTTCTAATAAATCAAATTATGAATAAGAAATTGGTTTTAGCATTTAGTGGCGGTTTAGACACTTCATTTTGTGTGAAATATTTAAAGGAAGAAAAAGGATTTGATGTTTATACAGCAATTGCAAATACCGGAGGCTTCTCAAAAAATGAACTGGAAGCGATTGAAGAAAAAGCATACCAGCTGGGAGCGAAAGAACATGTGACCCTTGATGTTACTGAAGAGTATTATAAAAAATGTATACGTTACATGATATATGGTAATGTATTACGAAATAATACTTACCCCATTTCTGTAAGTTCTGAACGCGTATTTCAGGCTATTGCCACCATTAATTATGCAAAAGAAATTGGTGCCGGATATATTGCCCACGGAAGTACAGGTGCCGGTAATGATCAGGTGCGGTTTGATCTTACCTTTCAGGTATTAGCCCCGGAAATCGAAATTATTACTCCAATCAGAGATCTGATGTTGAGCAGGCAGGAGGAGATAGATTTTCTTAAAAAACACGGAGTGCAAGCTGATTTCCAAAAAATGCAATATTCAGTTAACCAGGGTATATGGGGAACAAGTGTCGGAGGTAAAGAAACACTCACTTCTGATAAGAATTTGCCTGATGATGCTTATCCGAGTCAAAAGGTAACAGATGAAGAAATAATTTTAGAATTGGGTTTCGAGAAAGGTGAGCTAAAGTCAATCGATGGAATTCAATATTCTTCAGGCCCGGAAATTATACAGGCATTGGAGACGATCGCTTCTAAATATGCAATTGGACGTGATACGCATGTTGGTGATACTATTATCGGGATCAAAGGGAGGGTAGGCTTTGAGGCTGCTGCCCCAATGATTATCATTAAAGCGCATCATCTTCTTGAAAAACACACCCTTACCAAATGGCAATCATATTGGAAAGAGCAGCTTTCGAATTGGTACGGCATGTTTCTTCATGAGGCAATGTACCATGAACCTGTTATGCGCAACATTGAAACATTTCTCGAGTCTTCGCAGGAAAATGTATCAGGTAAAGTATTTGTTAAATTATTACCTTACCGATTTGAACTGCAGGGGATCGAATCTTCACACGATTTGATGAAATCAGGTTTTGGAGAGTACGGTGAAACAGTTAAAGCATGGACAGCCGATGATGTTAAGGGATTTACAAAAATATTATCAAATCCACTGAAAATTTATAACCGTGTAAATAAGAAGATCTGATAAAATGGTTAAAGCAGGAATTATTGGAGGGGCAGGATATACTGCCGGGGAATTGTTACGTATATTAATTTACCATCCTGAAGTAGAGTTGGTATTTGTTCATAGTTCAAGCAATTCAGGTAATAAAATTTCAAGCATACATGTTGATTTACAGGGAGAAACAGAGTTGAGCTTTACTTCGTCGTTGCCTTTCAATGATGTAGATGTTATTTTTCTTTGCATGGGACATGGTAAATCAAAGGAATTTATCGAGCAGAATAGTTTGCCAAAGGGGTTGAAGGTTATTGATTTAAGTCATGATTTCAGGTTGAAGCGCGATGGAAACGATTTTATATATGGTTTGCCCGAATTGAACAGAGACCTTATTAAGTCGGCTGTTAAAATTGCAAATCCGGGTTGTTTTGCCACCGGAATACAGCTTGCTTTTCTTCCGTTGGTAGCAAACCATCGTCTAAAAGATGAGATGCATGTTCAAGCTATTACAGGCTCAACCGGTGCAGGCCAAAAACCTACCGAAACATCCCATTTTAGCTGGAGGAGTAATAATTTATCCGCTTATAAAATCTTTCAGCATCAGCATGAAGGTGAAATCATGCAGAGTATGTTGCAGGCACAACCTGATTATCAGGGAGGGCTAAATTTTGTACCTGTAAGGGGAAATCATACACGGGGTATCTTTGTATCGGCTTATACTAAATTTGACGGAAGCCTGGAAGAAGCAGTCGGTATGTACAGGGATTTTTATGAAAGTCATCCTTTTGTTATTGTATCTGATGAAAATCCTGCACTTAAACAGGTGGTAAATACAAATAAAGCGGTAGTATATCTCGAAAAACATCTCGATAAATTAATTATAATAACCATCACAGATAATCTTATTAAGGGCGCTTCGGGGCAGGCAGTTCAAAATATGAATCTCATGTTTGCATTGAAAGAAACGGCGGGATTGAATTTAAAACCGGTTGCTTTTTAATTTTTTATTTGAAAGCCTTAAAAAGAATGTTCTGAAAAAAATATTTGACATGAAACTTTTTGATGTATATCCACTTTTTGATATTACTCCCGTAAAAGCCCTGGATTGTTATGTTTGGGATGAAAAAGGGAATAAATATCTTGACTTATATGGCGGGCATGCTGTTATTTCTATTGGGCATAGCCACCCTCATTACGTTAAGATGATTTCGGAACAACTTTCAAAGATCGGTTTTTATAGTAATTCTATTCAAAACCCATTACAAAAAGAACTCGCTGATAAGCTGGGTGTAATTTCCGGATACCCCGATTGGCAATTATTTTTATGTAATTCAGGGGCTGAAGCAAATGAGAATGCAGTAAAGCTTGCATCATTCATCACGGGACGAAAAAGGGTTATTAGCTTTCAAAAAAGTTTTCATGGCCGTACCTCACTAGCTGTAGCTCTTACCGATAATCCGAAAATAGTTGCACCTGTAAACGAAACTCAAAATGCGGTGATCCTGCCTTTTAATGATTTGAAAGCAACGGAAGCAGAACTGGAAATGGGTGATGTAGCGGCTATTATTATAGAAGGCATTCAGGGAATTGGCGGTATTAATATTCCCGATCCAAACTTCCTGGTAGGTCTTGAAAAGCTGACAAAAGAATATGGCTGTTTGCTTATTCTGGATGAAATCCAATCGGGATACGGCCGAAGTGGGAAATTCTTTGCACATCAATATACCTCAGTAAAGCCTGACCTTATTACAATGGCCAAAGGAATGGGTAATGGGTTTCCGATAGGTGGACTAATGATCAGGCCAGGCATTGAGCCATGGCCGGGAATGCTAGGCACTACATTTGGAGGAAATCATCTGGCTTGTGCTGCTGCTGTTGCTGTCCTCGACGTAATGAAGGTTGAAAATCTTATTGTGAAAGCACAGTCTACCGGGAAATATCTTATGGACCATCTTACTGCCATCGGAGGAGATTTTCAGGTAAGGGGTGAGGGATTAATGATTGGCCTGGAATTTAAAGAATCAGTTGCAGATTTAAGGAAGAAGTTACTATACGAATACAAGATTTTTACAGGAGTCTCGGGAAATAAGATGGTTCGTTTACTACCGCCTCTGACGTTAAGTAAAGAAGATGCAGACCGATTTTTAGACTCATTTACTATAGTATTGAAAGAATTATCTGCAACTTTAAATCAAAATTAGCCTAAAGAATATGGAAAAAAGGAAAATTGGTATCATTGGAGTTGGCAATATGGGTGGAGCTATTGTTGTGGGACTCCTTAAATCAGGATTTGTTGACGCTACAGATATTACTGTCTCAGACAGGAAGGAGAGTGTTCTAAAAAGCATGCAGGAGAAAGGAGTAAAAGCAATAGATGGTAATCAGAAGGTGGCAGATGAATCGGACGTGATAATTCTTGCAGTAAAGCCATATCATATTCAACATGTTCTTGAAGAAATAAAACCTGTATTAAGCAGTGCCAAAATAATAATCTCAATTGTTGCTGGTGTAGGACTTGTTGAACTCACCCGGATGGCAGGAGATGATATTCCAATTTTTAGAGTGATGCCTAATACCGCAATCGCTTTGCAGGAATCGCTTACATGCATCTCCTCTAATGGAAATACAGATGCTCACCGTTCTTATGTAATTGAACTATTTAATAAGCTTGGCAAAACTATTGAAATACCAGAAGAATTGATGGCAGCGGCCACAGTGCTTTCTTCATGTGGTATTGCATTCGCATTACGCTATATTCGTGCAGCTATGCAAGGTGGTATTGAGATAGGTTTTGGTGCAGAAATGGCTCAATATATAACTGCCCAGACAGTAAAGGGTGCAACAGAACTAATTTTACAAACGGGTCATCATCCCGAACGCGAGATCGATAAAGTTACAACACCCATGGGTATCACCATTACCGGATTGAATGAAATGGAACATAAAGGATTTAGTTCTTCTTTAATTCAAGGAGTGCTTGCTTCTTATAAAAAAATGGACAAGGATTTGAACAAGTAGTTTATGAAGTTCAGGTACAAGAAAATAACCGTAAAAGTGGGCAGTAATGTTTTGGCTAAAAAAGACGGAACGTTGAATGTTTCTCGTATTGCCCAGTTGGTTGATCAAATTGCTATGCTTCATAAAAATGGTATTGAGGTAGTTCTTGTGTCTTCAGGTGCCGTTGCTGCTGGAAGAGCTGTAATGAAAACTACAGCAAAATTGGACGCTGTGTCTAAACGGCAATTGTATTCAGCTCTTGGCCAGGTAAAATTGATTAGCCGATATTCTGATTTTTTTAATGAGCATGGATTAACATGTGCCCAGGTTCTTACTACTAAAGAAAATTTTTCAAGTAGAAGACACTACCTGAACATGAAAAATTGCATGAATACCTTACTAAGTAATCATGTCATTCCTATTGTAAATGAAAATGATGCTATTTCAGTTTCCGAATTAATGTTTACCGATAACGATGAGTTATCAGGCCTGATTGCTTCAATGGTTAGCTCTGAAGCTTTATTGATATTGAGTAATGTAGATGGAGTTTTTACATCACATCCCGATAACGAAAATGCTGAACTGATACAAAAGGTCAGTATTGGTGATAAAGAACCGGTAAATGCAATTTCAGATGTCCATTCAGGATTCGGACGTGGTGGAATGTTAACGAAATTCCGTATTGCCAAAAAATTGGCGAATGATGGAATATCGGTACATCTTGCCAATGGGCTAAAAGACAATATGCTACTAAATATTATGACTCAGGAAGAGTTTCCCGGCCATACTTGGTTTGAACCAGCCCCAAAAACCTCCAGCGGAGTAAAAAAATGGATCGGTTATTCTGACGGATTTGCAAAAGCAAAAGTTACGGTTAATAATGGTGCTGCTGCGGCTCTCAGATCAGATAAGGCAGTTAGCTTATTACCGGTAGGGATCGTTACTGTTGAAAATGAATTTAAAAAGGGTGATCTAATCCGCATTGTGGATGAATCAGGAAAAAGAATTGGTTTGGGAAAAGCTCAATACGGTTCTGAGAAATTAAGATCAGGTACCTCAACCGAAAAACTGAAAGCCCTTGTGCATTATGATTATCTTTATCTCGAATAAAAAATAAAAATGCTGATATGAAGATTCAAGA
>Ga0079223_10000161_pt1 | contig 27514 bp, 12 predicted proteins | sample Stecom2011_FD_75072 | JGI IMG/M metagenome (GOLD analysis project Ga0079223, IMG submission 75072) | Agricultural soil microbial communities from Utah to study Nitrogen management - Steer compost 2011 | ecosystem: Environmental > Terrestrial > Soil > Agricultural land | place: USA: Utah...
CGCTGTACGATGCTGTGGGTAAGACAATATTGACGGTGGGCGCACGCCTGGCCAGGCAAAAGCAGCAGGAACGTCCCGGCAAGGTAATTATGGTTATAACCACCGATGGGGCTGAGAATTCCAGCCGGGAGTTCAGCGGGAGGCGGATTCGGGAGTTGATTGCCCACCAGCGGGAGAAGTATAATTGGGACTTCCTCTTCTTTGGCGCCAATATTGATACTGCAGCGGTGGCAGATAGTATTGGCATAGAGAGAGACAATGCCATGGCATATGAGGCCAGTTCTGTGGGAGTTGCTGAGATGATGTGCTATGCGGCCAAGAAGGTGGAGGAGAAGCGCAAGTAGGTAAGTTGGCCAAAAATAGAACCGTCCCCGAATTGGCCGGATTGGCCCGGGGATTTTATTGTGATAGAGTAGAGGGGTATAATATTGTACTAGATTACCCTTTGGATGGAGGATGTGGAAGATGAAGATTAATTTTACTAAGAAACAATACCGGAACCTGATGGACTTGTGTTTTATTGCGGACTGGATTATGAATGCGTACCGGGAAAAGCCGGAGCAGGATGAGCCCCATGAGGAGTTGCTGCAGTATGTGATGTCCTTTGCCCAGGATTTTGACTTTGAGGGAGTTTCCTATGACAAAAAGCGGGATACATATCGCTGGACTGAGAATTATCTGGAGAGCAACGAGGTTGTGGGAGCCTTTGTGGCCCAGTATGACCATAACCGCTTCCGGGATATGTTTTCCGATGGGTTGGCAGAGGCAGCTCTGCAAGAGAAATACTCAGAGGAAGAGCTGGAAAAGATGGATTCCCAGGAGCTGGGTAAGGAGTTTATGGATTTAAAGCAGGCTGCCCTGAAGCGGGCTTTCCAGGGGCAGGGGCCGTCCTCGGATGAAACCGGGGAAAAGTAAGGAGTTGGTGAGTGCTGTGCAAGGGGATGTGAAGGTTTTGGCCCGGGGGCTGTTACAACGGCGCCTTGGTGATCAGCTCTATCTCAACCAACTACAGGAGGAGCTGGGCCAGGGGGCGGTGGAGGCCTTTAAATTACTGGAGTCCCAGGGGCTGGTCGGCGTGGAGGGTAATGCGATCTCCTACCTCAATTATTCTCAACTCTGGGGAAGGACGGGATGGGGAACGGTGATAGCCCTGATGCCCCTGCCCTTTTCCCGAAGGTTTGAGGGGCTGGCCACTGGGTTGCACCAGGCTTTTCAAGATGCTGGGATTCCTTTACGTTTGGGTTTTATCCGGGGCGCCACCCGGCGGGTTGACGCTTTGCTGGAGGGGAGATGCGACCTTATAGTCAGCACCAAGATGACCATTCGCCTGGATATGGAGATGGGGCGTCCTCTATCCTTTCTACATATCTGGGGATTCCAATCCTATGTCAAAGAACATGTGGTGGTGTTCCGCGACCCCCGGGCCCGCAAAATTCGAAGGGGGATGAGGGTGGCCCTGGACCCGGTTTCGGTGGACCAGACCATTCTCACCAGTCATGAATGCGGGGGGATCGATGTAAAATTTGTGGACTCCTCCTATGCCCGAACCTTTGAGATGCTGGAAAATGGTAAGGTGGATGCAGTGGTCTGGTCCCTGGATGAATTGGATCAGCTAGACCTTGATTATAACTATCAATCCCTCAGTGATCGGCCCCACCGGGTTGTGGGTGAGGATACGGTATCGGCCTTGGCGGTAAGTCGGGATGAGGCTGAGTTGGGCGGTGTCCTACAGCTCTTAGTAGATTTTGCCCAGGTGGAGAGCATTCAACAGCGGGTGGTGCGGGGAGAAATCAAGCCCTGGTATTAAGTGACCAGGCAGGAATTATGGCCCGGGTCATTGAATAACCTTATATTCAGTTACAAGGAGATGGGTCCATTGAAATGTGGAATTGTTGGTCTGGGTGGAATTGCCAGAAAGGCCTACTTGCCGGTCATCACTCGCCTTCCCGACTTGGAATTAGTGTTGTGTACTCGTAATTCAGATGCCCTCCACCAGGTGGGGGAAGAGTATCGTTTGGAGCAGCGGGTGGAGGATGTCCAGGCCCTTATGGATACTGGCATCCAAGCGGCCTTTGTCCACACCGCCACCGAGAGTCATTACGGGATTGTCAAGACACTGTTGGAAAATGATATCCATGTCTATGTGGACAAGCCCATGGCCTACACTTATGCCCAGAGTCGGGAATTGGTGGAGTTGGCGGAGCAGCGGGAACGGATTTTGATGGTGGGCTTTAATCGGCGCTTTGCGCCCATGGTCTCTGAGTTGGATCAGGTGCCGCAGCGCAAATCCGTCTTTATCCAGAAAAATCGGGAAAACAGTCCCGGCGAGCCCCGCTTTGTGCTCTTTGACGACTTTATTCATGTGGTGGATACCCTGCGCTATTTGAGTCCCGAGGATGTGGATGTGGAATTTGATGCCCGGGTGGAAAAGGGTTTGCTATACCACGTGTTGGTTCGGTTTTCTGGTCATAATTTTATTGGCATTGGCAGTATGGGCCGGGACTTTGGTGTCAATGAGGAAATTATAGAAGTCACCACCTACGGACGCAAGTGGCGGGTGGAGGGGCTGGATGAGACGGTACATCACGCCCAAGGTAAGACCCAGGTGCGTCAGTTTGGGTCTTGGGACCCGGTTCTGCTGCGCCGAGGTTTCCAGGGCATTTTGGAACACTTTGTGGATTGTGTGTCCAATGGCCAGTATCCCCAACCCTCGGCCCGGGATTCTTTAAAGAGCCATGAAATATGTGAAAAGATTGCAGCCTACATAGAGTAAGTAAAGCCACCGCAGTTGGTGGCTTTTTTTATAGAAAAAATGACCCCTGCAGGAAAATATATCCTAATCAGAGAATACTAAAGCTAGAGCTATGGCAGGGGAGGATTAGTATGTTAATTGGCGATTATATGGTTTTGGAAAAGATTGGCGAAATGCTCCAGGCCAAAGTATACAAGGGATACCATATTGATCAGCCTGACAAGCCTCTGGTGCTTACTGTTTTTCCCAAGGTGTCCCGCTACAGGCAGATTCAGTTTGGGCAGAGGGTGGAGCAGCTCAAGGGGCTGGACGATAAGCAATTGTTAACACCTCTATCCTTTGAGGCCTTGGACTCTGAATGTTTGCTGACCCGTCAATATGCCCAGGGGAATACCTTGGCCCACAGGTTGGCCACGGATTCTCCCTTGGATTTGGGCGATTTTCTATCCCTGGCCTGTCAGTTGGCCCAGGCCTTGGTCAAGATTCACCAGGCGGGCATTATTCACGGCGGCATTCGCCCCGATAGCATCCTGGTGGATGCTGAGAGTGGAAATGTGCTGGTAACCGACTTTATTGGGGCCACTGATGTGCGGGAGATTAGCCACTTTATTTACGATGAGGCCTTTGTGCGCCAGGTGCTCTCATATACCTCTCCTGAACAGACGGGGCGTATTAACCATCGCATTGATTTTTCCACTGACTTGTATTCTTTGGGAATTGTGTTCTATGAACTTCTTACCGGAAAATTGCCCTTTTCATCCACTGATCCTTTGGAACTAATCCACTCTCACCTGGCGGAAACTGTTCCAGCGGTGGATCAGTTGAACCCCGCCATCCCGTCGGTGGTGGGTAAAATTGTGCAAAAATTAATGGCCAAGCAGCCAGAGAAACGTTATCACTCCTGCGCTGGCTTGCTGGCAGACTTGCAATCTTGTTGGGAACAGTACCGGCAGGGCCGGGTCAAAGACTTTGCTCTGGAAACCAGTGCCAATCCCCTGCGGGTGAATTTTATCTCCAATATGGTGGGACGGAAGCAAGAAGCCAAAATGATTCTGGAGGATTACCGCCGGGTGGCTGAGGGAGAATTCCGGGCTCTGCTTATAGCTGGTTCTGCTGGAATTGGCAAGACTCGGCTGATTCAGGAGTTACAACGACCCTTGGTAAAACATCGGGGTTATTTTACCGCGGGGAAGTTTGATGCATACCAAAAGAATATTCCCTATAGTTCCTTCATCGCTGCCTTGCGCAAGCTGATGCGCACCATATTGACGGAATCTGATGATAGGATTCAGCAATGGAAGACAAAGATTCTGGACGCCTTGGGAGAGCAGGGCAGGGTGCTGGCAGATGTCTTCCCAGAACTGGAGACCCTGGTGGGTAGTCTGCCCCCGGTGGCTATCCTGCCCCCGGTGGAGTCCATGGCCCGGTTTCACAATCTGTTTAGTAAATTTATCGGCGTTCTGGCCAGCAAGGAAAACCCACTAGTTTTGTTTCTGGATGACTTGCAATGGTGCGATTCCGGTTCTCTGAAACTGCTGGCTAATATCTTGGTCAACCATAACGAACATCCACATCTATTTTTGCTGGGGGCATACCGGGATAACGCAGTGGATTCCAGCCAACCCCTGGCTAAACTGTTGGCCCGGGTTCAGGGACGTGAATTGCCGCTACGGCAAATTCAACTCCAGCCGTTGGGGGCTGAGCATTGTCGGGAAATGGTTTCGTACATACTGGATTCTTCTCCGGCAGCCACCCGCCGCTTATCTCATTTCCTGCATCAGCTCAGTGATGGCAATCCTCTTCTGGTCAGCGAGGGGCTGTCCTATATGTACAATAGAAATTTACTCTACCAAGATGAGGAATCGCAGTGGCGGTGGAGCCTGAGCAAGGTCCGAGGGTCCTCCATGCCCACCGATGTGGTGGAATTGTTCAGTCGCAAGATTGGCATGCTACCTTCTAAACTGCGGAGGCTGCTGGAATACTGTGCCTGTTTAGGCAATACCTTTTCTGTTTCCGATGTTGCCGCCATGGACAAACTCTCGTTGGCGGAGACTTTTGAAGTGCTGCAACCAGCTTTGCGCCAGGGCTTGGTTCTGGAAGTTAATGATCAGCTGCAATTTATCCATGACCGGGTCCAAGAGGCGGTGCTCAATACCATTGCTGCCAGGACTCGTCGCAAGATCCACCGGCGTCTGGCAGAATATATGTTGAATTCTACAGCCCGGGCAGATTTGACAAAATCCGACAAGCTCTTTACCATCGTTTCTCATCTCAATTTGGGACGGGAAGGGAAACTGGATGCCGAGACTGCACATTTCCATGCCGACCTCAACTACTATGCCGGCAAGCGGGCCCTGGATTCTTTGGCCATCGAAGCTGCCAATGAATACTTTCGCATCAGTCGCCAATTGCTACCCCAGGATTGCTGGGAGGATGTTCATTACCAGAGCACCTTTAGCATCTATCAGCATTCTGCCAAGACCGAGCTCATGTTGGGCAATTACGCCAATTCGGACAAGCTTTTGGCTGAATTGCTGAGACACGCCAAGACTGAGTTGGATGAGGCAGAATGTCTAGCTGAGCAAACCACATCCCTGTCTTCAGTGGGAAATTTCTCCAAGGCCATCGAGACGGCTAACCAGGGTCTGGCCTATTTTGGCAAGGCGATTCCTGCCGATTCCCAAGAGGCAGATGCGCGACGGGAGAAAATTTTGGCGGAAATAGAGGCAATGGACATTGATATTGGAGAGGCAATATTAAATATGCCCTTTACCCAGGAGCGCAAAAGTAAGGTGGAGCTGGCCTTTTACAGCAAGCTGATTCCCGACCTTTATCTGTCAGGACAGGTACCTCAGCTTTATTTGGCGGCGGCCCAGGCTACTCAACTGGCTCTGGCCGGAGGAATGGATGAATCTGTAATCTATGCTTTTTCCATCATGGCCTTGCAATTGAGCAAAGGGGAGAAATTTGCCCAGTCCTTTCTATATGAGGACTTAGCTCGAAACCTCTGTGCCAAATACCCCAACACCATTGGTGCCAGTCAGGGCATGAATGGAATAGTTTGGTGCACCATGCATTCCCGTAGCCACCCCAAGGAAATCGTGGACTACTGTCTCAAGTCAATTGAGTGCGGTAAGGCCTGCGGTGATCTTTATAACGCCGGTCTCTCCTACGGACCGCTGATGTGGAACCTCTTGGCCCAGGGCAATAGCATTTCCCTCATCGAAGAATATTGCCAGGAATGCCTACGCTTTTCCACCCGCAACCAACTGCATTTCTCTGCTCGCCTGGCCCAGGCAATGCAGGTGGGCTGGCTTGGGCCCATGAAAGGGGAGCCACCCCAGCTCATGGCTGAAGAATTACGGCATTGGGAGGCGGACACTCATATCGCTTCCCTGGGCAGTTACCACATCCTCCGTGGTTTGGCCCAATATTTCCTGGGTGAGCATGGTGAGGCCAGGCGGCACTTGGATGGGGTCCGCCGCTATTTACCTGGCCTCACCGACAGCGTAATCAAACGGCTTTGGCATGTATTCCTCATTCTCAATCAGCTCAATCTCTACGAGGAGGGGGAGCTGGGTGAAGAAATGTGGACAGAAATTAGGCCCTTACTGATTAAGGTCGAAGCTTGGGCTCGCCTGGGGCCCTTGCTCAAACCCTATTTGGCTTTGGTTCATGCCGAGCTGGAAAGAGCGAGGAAGCGTCGCGGCAAGGCCCGGCAATTGTACCTGGATGCGTTGGAGGCGGCCCACGCTGAGTGTTATACCTTTTTGGCAGCCTATATCTCCCAGCGCCTGGGCCAGTACACTCGCCAGCCTACGGTGGCCAAAATATTTATTGAGGAGGCGGCCCGGCTGTACCGCGACTGCCAGGCGGAGGCCATGGAGGCTAGACTGGTGGCGGCCTATCCCCAATACTTTTCTCCGCAATTGGGGGTTAGTGAGGAGCTTCCACCTTTGTCCCGGGTTCTTCCGGATTTGGACGGGGAATATTTAATGAAGTCTGCCATGGCCATTTCCTCGGAAATAGAGCAGGTTGCCCTGCTGAAAAGGATTACCCGCATTGTGGTTGAGAGCTCCGGTGCGCGCTACGGATGCTTGGCCATCGCCGAAAATGACCAACTGTTTATCCGGGCCCAGGGCCATGTAGGACGCAATGAGGTGTGGACCGGCCGACGCAGCCTGGATGTAGCGGAGAATATTAGCAGGGCCATAATCCGTTATGTGTATCGCACCGGAGAAAAAGTGTTGCTGGATGATGCGGTCAAGTCTGGAGAATTTAGGGACAACCCTGCGGTGCAGGGCTTGCATTTGCGCTCTGTTCTGTGCTTGCCCATTGCCAGGAAGGCAGGAATTGAAGGCATAATCTATCTGGAAAACCGCTTGGCTCCGGCTGTGTTTACCGAAGAACGGACCCGGATGACCGAATTGCTGGTGAATCACACCTCCATTTCCCTGGAAAATGCCCGCTTGATTACCATGATGAAGCAGGTGGAAGAGGAGTTGCGCTGGGAAAAGGATAATTTGGAACAGCGGGTTCAGCAGCGAACCACGCAGCTGGCCGCTGCCAATGAGCGCCTGGAGGAGGACATAGCCCGGCGGCGGAAGGCAGAAGAATTGTTGCAAATCGAGCGTCAGCGCTTTAACGATATAGTGGAACTGCTTCCTGCCTATCTCATTTTGATAAGGCCGGACTACAGTGTGTCCTTTGCCAATAAAGCCTTTAGGGATTTATTCGGCAATCCCCAAGGTAAATTATGTTATCAGCATCTCTTCAAGCGGGAGGCACCCTGTGAGGACTGCCAGTCAACTACTGTGCTGGAGACTGGTCGCCCCTGTAAATGGGAATGGCAGGGACCCAACGGACGCACCTACCTGGTTTTTGACTACCCCTTTACGGATACCGATGGGTCCAGCTTGATTTTGGAAATTGGCATCGACATCAGCGAACGGGAGCAGGCCGAGAAAAAACTGCACCACCTGAACCAACAACTGGAAGAGAGGGTTAGGCAACGCACAGCCCAGCTGGAGGCCAGCGAGGCGGATTTGCGTGAAACCCTTCACGAAAAAGAGGCCCTACTTAAAGAGGTGCACCATCGGGTAAAAAACAACCTTCAAATTGTCTATAGCATGCTCAATCTGCAGTTGCCCCTTGTCAAGGATGAACTGGCCATCCAAACTTTCAAGGACAGCCAAAACCGGGTTTACTCAATGGCTTTAATTCATGAAAAATTGTATGAATCACAATCCCTGGCCAGAGTAAATATGACGGAATACATAGATACTCTATTGGAAAACCTCTTTACCTCTTATGGGGCCTGCGACAGAGATGTCCAATTGAATTTGGATGTGGGAAATGTCGCCTTTGACATCGCCATGGTGGTGCCCTGTGCCTTGGTGATTAACGAGCTGGTTTCCAACGCCCTCAAGCACGCCTTCCCCCGGGGGAATCAGGAGGATCAGAAGTGGATTGAGATTCAACTTACTCGACGGGAAGACCAGTTTGTGCTCATCATTGGCGATAACGGTGTGGGGCTACCCCAGGGATTTGATTTGGAGCAATCTTCTTCCTTGGGAATGCGGCTGGTCCGGGTGTTGGTAAGGCAGTTGCGGGGAAGGCTGGAACTTAATTCTTACCCCACCCGCTTTACCATTACTTTCCCGGCCAAGAGAAAGAAGTGAACTGATGGAAGCAAAAACAGTTTTAATTGTGGAAGATGAAGGAATTGAGGCCATGGATATTCAGCAGCGTCTGCAGAACCTGGGCTACTTGGTTCCGGAAATTGCTTTTTCTGGAGATGAGGCCATTGCCAAGGCCAGGGCTGTTCGTCCCGATGCGGTGATTATGGATATTATGTTGGATGGCCCCATGGATGGAGTGGCGGCGGCTCAGCGGATTCGCGAAATTTTAGATGTCCCGGTGATTTACCTCACCGCCTATGCTGATGAGAACACCCTCCAGAGGGCAAAGATAACCGAGCCCTATGGCTACTTGGTCAAGCCCTTTAAGGAGAGGGAACTTCATATTACCTTGGACATGGCCCTGTACAAGCATAAGTTGGAGAGGCGGGTCAAAGAGAGTGAGCGCTGGTTGGGCGCCACCTTACACAGCATCGGCGATGCGGTGATCGCAACGGACAATCATGGCTGTATTAAGTTTATGAACCCAATAGCCGAGGATTTGATGGGATGGAAACTGGGAGAGATAGCCGGACGCAAACTGACGGAGGTCTTCCGTATTATCAACAAGGATACCCGCAAACCCGTCAACAATCCCGTGACCAAAGTATTGCAAGAGGGGGTCATTGTGGGCTTGGCCAACCATACCATTCTGCTTGCCCGGGACGGTAGGGAGGTGCCCATCGATGACAGCGCTGCACCCATTCGCGACGAAAAGGGCGATATGGAGGGGGTCATCCTGGTTTTTCGCGATATTGCTGAGCGGGAAAAGGCTCAGGAAGAGTTGCGTCAAGCATATGCAAAATTGGAGGAGAGGGTTGCTGAACGCACCCAGGACTTGGTGGCCGCCAACCAACAACTGACGGAGGAGATTCGCCAACGCAATTTGGCTGAAGACCGTCTGCAGGAAAAAAATCTTGAGCTGGAGAAGGCACTGCTGGCCAAAGATAAGTTCCTGGCCAATATGAGTCACGAATTGCGCACCCCCCTCAACGCTATCATAGGTTTTGCTGGGATTCTTTCCATGAAATTGCCTGGCCCCCTGACGCCGGAGCAAGAAAAGCAGCTGCAGAATATTTCCATCAGTTCCAAACATCTGCTCTCCTTGATCAATGATCTCCTGGATCTGTCCAAAATCGAGTCGGAGATGGTAAAACTCCATCCCGAGCCTGCGTCCTGCAATTCCATAGTTCGGGATGTTGCCGCTACTCTGCAGCCCATGGCCAAGGACAAGGGCTTGATTCTGGAAGTCCAGTTGCCCGAGGAGGAAGTCACCATCACCACTGACCGCAGGGCACTACACCAGATTCTGATAAACTTTACCAACAATGCCATTAAATTCACCGAAGAAGGCAAAGTTGAATTGAAATTGCTGAAGGATGCTGGGCGCGTAGAGTTCCGGGTCCGGGACACTGGTATCGGCATCAAGGCAGAGGATCAGGACAAGCTTTTCCAGGCCTTTTCCCAGGTGGGGAATGTTAATTCCCGCTGGCATGAGGGAAGCGGTTTGGGACTGCATTTGAGCAAAAAGTTAGCTGACTTGCTTAAGGGCAGCATTGTCTTCAGTAGTGAGTATGGCAAAGGCAGTGAATTCTGTCTTGTTTTGAAGGAAAGTGAGGGAAAACCACAGTAATGGTCCGGGAAAAGATTTTAGTTATCGAAGATAACCCCATTAATCTAGAACTGATGGTGTATCTATTGCAGGCGTTCGATTACCAGGTGTTCACTGCCAAAGATGGTAATCAGGGCCTGGATTTGGCCCAGGGAGAATTGCCGGATCTAATTATCTGCGATGTTCAGTTACCGGGGTTGGACGGCTATGATGTAGCGCGATGCCTAAAGGAAGAAGACAAGTTAAACGACATCCCTTTGGTGGCCGTCACTGCTTTGGCCATGGTGGGGGACCGGGAGAAATTATTGGCTGCAGGCTTTGATTACTATATCAGTAAGCCCATTCAGCCGGAACAATTTTTAGCCAGCATTCAGCAGGTGCTAACCCCCCGGAGCCAGGTGCAGTCTCTGGTGGAGGAAAGGAGAGGGTAGAATGGCGAGCATACTGGTGGTGGAAGACCACGATATGAGTCGCCAGGTCCTGACCAGTTTGTTTACCAGCTGTGGTCATCAGGTTTGGGAGGCTGCGGACGGTGGAGAAGCCTTGGCCTTGGCCCGGGACAACGGCCCTGATTTAATCATCACTGATGTCCTCTTGCCCAAAATGGATGGCATCGAATTTGTCCGACGTCTGCGCCAGCTGCCGGAGATGGAGGCTGTCCCCTTGCTATTCTATACAGCAACCTGCCGATTACCAGAGGAATTGGATCTGGGCAATGAATGTGGGGCCTGCCATGTGGTTGCCAAGCCGGCGGATCCGCAAATAATTTTGGCTAAGGTCAATAAGTTGCTGGGCATTTCCAGTCCTCAGGAATACGCCCCTTCCCTTGGCCAACATCAGGCTGACTTTAATGCCGGCCTGCAATTGGCGGTGTTGATGGATCTCCGATATAGTCTGGTGTCTCAGAGAGAGCCAGAACAGTTGCTGATGGTGGCTTGCCGGGCAGCTCGGGAGTTTTTGGGCTGCAAATACGCGCTGCTCTGGCTGGAACGGAAGGGAAAACAGGAATATTATTCCTGGGAAGATGGCCTTGACTTTGAGGATGTGGGTTTACATCCCCCTGGTCAGGTTTTGGCTAAACTTAGGTCTCAGCAACAACCAGTTTGTTGGTCTGGAGCTAAAGCCAATCGGGCCATCACAGTCCCCTTTGCCTCCCCCAGCCAGGTTTACGGCTGGATTAGTTTTCAGGACAAGATTGATGACTCGGCCCTGACCAGCGGCGATGGTGAGATGGCCATGACTCTGTGTTCCGAGGCTGCCCTGGCCTATGAAAATATCTGTCTGGTTCGGGAATTACAACTTAAGGAAAAGCATTTGGAACAGCAGGTGGAGGAGAGAACTGCGGAACTGGAGGAAGCCCGCAGCGAATTGTTGCGGGTTCAAAACCTCAAGTCCCTGGGGCTCTTGGCCGGCGGCATAGCCCATAATTTCAACAACGCCTTGACGGCTATTCTCGGCCATATCCAGATTGCCCGGATGGCTTCTAACTCTGATGGCAAAGTGTTCCGAAATTTAGAGCTGGCGGAAAAGGCGTGCTTCGATGCCCAATCCCTGACCCGGGAATTGCTGACCTTTGCCGATGGTGGAGGACCTGTAAAAAAAGTTGCATCTCTAAAGGACCTTATTTGGAGCACTGTCCAGGGCATTAAGGTTGAAGGTGTGGAAATTACCTATGCCTTGGCTCCGGATCTGCTGGAGGTGAAGATAGATCCCGGCCAAATTAGCCAGGTGGTGGCCAACTTGGTGCTCAATGCCTGTCAGGCTATGCCCCAGGGGGGCATCATCCAGGTAGAGGCCAAAAATGTTGACTTGACTTCTGATGACCGCCTTCCCTTGGCAGAGGGTAGCTATATTCGATTTTCGGTTACCGACCACGGTATGGGAATTGAGGAGGATGCGTTGCCCAATGTATTTGACCCCTTCTTTTCCACCAAGGAATCTGGCCATGGGCTGGGTTTGGCCACGGCCTTTTCCATCATTAAGAACCATGATGGGCACATCACTGTGGAGTCTAAGCCCGGAGTGGGAACTAGGTTTGATGTGTATTTGCCCGCTGCAGGAGATGTTTCCCAGGATGAAGCTGAGCCGGTGCCTCCGCCACCCAGCAGTGGCCGCTTGCTCTTGGTGGAGGACAATGAACTCATCGCCCAGTCCATGGCAGAACTGTTGGGTATGCATGGCTACCAGGTGGACACTGCCCTGGATGGTTCCCAGGGGCTTAGACTCTATGTCGAGAGCATGGATAGGGGTGAGAAATATGATGCGGTGATTATGGACCTGGTTATACCCGACGGTGTGGGGGGCAAGGAGGGTATACAATTGCTGCTGGAACTGGATCCTCAGGCTAAGGCAATTGTGGCCAGCGGCTATTCCAATGATCCTGTGTTGGCTAATTACCGGGAATATGGTTTTTGCGGCGCCTTCCCCAAACCCTATAATATAGAAGATGTAGTCCAGCAACTACGGAAGATAATTGGCCGTTAAGAAATCTAAAAACCTGCACTTTGCAGGTTATTTTTTATATACCTATGGGGGGTAGCACTTTTGCTTGGCTTGGGGTATATTGATTGTAGGCAGAGGAGGGATATAATGTGGTTGATAATTTTGCCCCTGCTGGGCGGTTGTGTGTTTTCCATGAGAAAACCCGCTTTGGCGGCCAAGCTTCCGGTGGTAGGGATAACGAATCTTAGTCTGGTTCTATTGCTGATGGTGATGGGGGCGCGGATTGGTGCGGACCCCCAGGTCGTTGAACAGATGGCCAGCTTGGGCCTACAGGCAATTGTGTTGGCCGGGGCCACCGTTTTGGGTAGCACCCTCTTGCTGTTCCCGCTGCAACGGGGGCTGGGCAAAAAAATGGCAGTTCACCAGGGAGAGGATGGGGAAAGAGTCTCCGGGGTACAAGGCCATGGCTTAACCCTATTGTTGCTGGGCTCGGTGCTGGTGGGTATTGCCTTAGGCCTGTTGCTGTTCCCCCCTGGGGTTTTGCCTCTGTTGACAGAGTTGACAACTTGGACACTGGGCTTATTGCTTTTGGGAGTGGGCCTGGATTTAGGGGCCTCGACCCGGGCCTTTGCTAAACTCAAGGAAGTAGGCTGGCGCATGGCCCTGATTCCCTTGGCAATAGCCCTGGGCAGTATTCTGGCGGCAGTATTGGTGGTGCTGTTTTGGAATATTATGGGTTGGGGTGAGGCGGCAGCCGTAGCCTCGGGATTTGGCTGGTACAGCCTGTCATCGGTGCTGCTCTCGGAATTGCACGGGCCGCTACTGGGAGCGCTGGCTTTTATGACCAATGTTTTTCGGGAGCTGATGGCGGTGATTGTCACTCCCTTGGTGGCTAAGTACTTGGGGCCCATTCCCGCCTTGGGGGCAGCGGGGGCCACGGCCATGGACGTTATGTTGCCGGTAATATCCAAGTCGGCGGGAAGAGAATACGTCCCCCTGGCCTTTTTCTCCGGAGCCGTCCTGTCACTGTCGGTGGCGGTGTTGGTTCAGTTATTTATCAGCCTATGACAAAAGGGGGCAATCTCTTGATTGGAGATTGTCCCCTTTTTGCTTTGATCAGGCTTCCGTCTCCTGGTCCTGGGTGGGGGCGGCTTGTTCTGCGGTTTTTTGTATTTCCCGGCAGTAGGGGAGGTAGATGGTAAAAGTCGTTCCCACACCAACTTGGGAGTCCACTGCTATGTAACCATCGTGGTTTTTAATGATGGTGAAGGATGTGGCCAGGCCCAAACCGCTGCCTTGTTCCTTGGTGGAGAAAAAGGGGTCAAAAATTTGTGAGAGGTTATCCCCGGAAATTCCCACTCCCTGATCGCTGAAGGAAATTGAGATGTACTCGCCCCGGGGCAGGGGAAGACTATCGTTGTTGGGGTCGATGGTGTTACGACTCAGCCTTATGGTGATTCGTCCTCCCCGGGGCATGGCCTGGATGGCGTTTATGACTATGTTGTTGATAACTTGCTGTAGTTGGCTGCCGTCGGCGGCCACAATTATGGGGTTGGGGGGACAGACAAAGTCGGCCTTTACCCTGGAACCGCTAAGGGTCATCTCGGTGGTTCTTTGCACCAGCTTTTGGATGTTTATGGGGTCCTTTTTGGGTTTTTCGTCCCTGGTAAAGCTGAGCAATTGGCTGGATAGTTCTGATCCCTGCATGGCAGCTTCTTTGATATGAATCAATTTGTTATGAACCCGTTGGTCCTTGGTATAGAGTTCCGCCAAACTTGCGTTACCGTGAATAATCGTGAGGACGTTTTTAAAATCATGGGCGATGCCGCCGGCCAGGGTGGAAATGGACCGGAGTTTGGAAAGTTGGTTGAGTTCTCGTTCGTAGCGGCTCTTTTTGGCAGCTTCTTCCTCTCGTTCTGCCATTTGCTGGTATAGGCGTTGATTGACCAACTCCAATTGCCGGTAGGGGCGATGGAGATTGCCCATAACCAAGGCGAAATAGATGTGGTAAATGGAGATAAATTTAAGAAAGTGGCCTAGGATGAGGATGGTGTTCGAGGGGTGGAGGGAAGTAACAAACAGAAATTCTGCGGCGATGGCGAAACCATAGACGGCTATAAAATTAGAATAGATTTCTTTATCTGGGAAATGGTCCCGCATCCGTATGGTTAGCACCATGGCCACCGTCATAATAGCCATGATGACATATTCGCTGATGATTTTAGTAGAGGTAATTCCCAAACCCGATACATAGGTTACCGGGAAAATGTTCCAGAAAAAAATGCTGAGCAGAGATATGACAAAAAATATGGTGTATATGCCCACCGTGAGTCTGATCCGGAGGGTGCGTTGGGTTAGGAAGTTGATGGAAGCCAGCAGGGTGATGCTTTCAAAAAATCTGGCCACTAGCCAAAGCTGACCAGTGAGGTCGTTGGGCTGGCCCAGGGAAAATACATTCATGCCGGGATATGTTAGGACGTGGACTAGCTGCAATGCCCCGATGAAGGCGTAGGCAATGCCCAGGAACATGAAAAATGAGTTTTGGGAGTACTGGTGGGTATAAACGGCGAAAATGCAAATGGACCAAGTAGCAATTAAGCTCAGCATCTCGATGATGGTGTGGAAGAGCAAATGGTTATATCTTTCAGTTACAAAGGATGCTAGCAACAGTAGCCCAAAAATGATTATTTTAGCCCAGGGTTGGGGGAGGCATGATCTTTGTTTTTGAGTCACTGATTAATCGCTCCAATCCGTGCTGGCCGTATTTACTATGTCAGCATGATACTTCATATTTCGCCGTTAGAGGCTATAATCCTTTATTTTCCTGTTAATTGGTATTAATTGGTCAAGCTACCTTTGCCAAAAACTGTAGCCTGGTAAAGGGGTTAATCGACTCCTTTCCAGGTCAATACTAATATGGACAGTAAAATCGAGGAATGCAGGAATGGAGGGATTGTCATCCGAGCAGTCATCATGGCAGGCGGTCAAGGTAAGCGTTTGCGCCCTCTGACCTGTGATTTGCCCAAACCCATGGTGCCGATAATCAATCGCCCGGTGATGAGCTATACAGTGAACCTGTTGAGGAAACACGGGATTAAGGATATTGCTGTGACTCTAGCTTATTTGCCGGGAAAAATAAAGGAATATTTTGCTGACGGTTCGCAATATGGCGTTGACCTCCAATACTATGTGGAGGAGTCGCCCCTGGGTACCGCCGGCAGTGTAAAGAATACTGGAGATTTTCTGCAAGGGACCTTTATTGTAATCAGCGGCGATGCACTGACTGATTTGGATATCAGTCAGGCTCTGGATTTTCATCGGCAGCGGGGTTCCAAGGCTACCCTGGTCTTGAGCCGACAGCCCATCCCCTTGGAATACGGAGTGGTGGTGACAGACCAGGCCGGCAGGATTACCCGCTTTCAAGAAAAACCAAGTTGGGGAGAAGTGTTCAGCGACACCGTAAACACAGGAATCTACATATTGGAGCCCGAGGTAATGGATATTCCCCGGGGTAAGATGTTTGACTTTAGCAAAGACCTCTTTCCCCGCCTTTTGAGGGAGAATGTGCCTATGTACGGTTATGTCACCGACGGCTACTGGTGCGACATCGGTGATCTTCGCTCTTATCGTCAGGCCCAATTTGATGTGTTAAAGGGCAAGGTCCAGGTGGAAATCCCCGGTGAGCAAGTGGAGCCCGGACTCTGGGTCGAGGAAGGTAGCCGGGGACTGGACAATGTTCGCTGGCAAGCGCCGGTTTATATCGGGCGGGGTTGCCAGTTTGGCGGCCAGGTGCATCTAGGGCCCAATACTGTGCTTAACTCCCATTGTCAAGTGGAGAGTGCATCCCTTAAGGGCACGGTGGTGTGGAATGGTAGCCGCCTGGCCCCTGGGGTGGAGGCCCGGGAGGCCACTATATGTAGCAATGTTAAATTGGCTGCTCGGGCTCGTTTGTTTGACAACAGCGTGGTGGGCAGCGGCAGCCAGTTGGAGGCGGACTCAACGTTGCACCCCGGGGTAAAGGTATGGCCAGGTAAGACCGTCGCCCCGGAAACAGATATCTGGCAAAACCTGGTCTGGGGTTCCGGGAACAGTCGGCGCCTGTTTGGGCACAGGGATTTACAAGGAATCTTTAACATGGAGATTACACCTGAGTTTGCATCTCGCCTGGGTTCGGCATTCGCGTCTCTGAGCTCAGGGGCCCAGGGGTATGTAGTCAGTGCCGACGATACCGCTGCGGCCAGCCTGGTGGCTCGCAGTGTGGCTGCGGGGATCCAGGCCTGTGGCCAGGGAGTAATAATTGAGCCGGGCCTGGTGGCGCCCATGACCCGCTTTGCCGTGGGCCATTATAAAGCCAGCGGTGGTGTCCATGTGCGCCGGAATCCCCGGCAAAAAGAGCGCTTGCACTTGGAGTTTTTCAATGCCCAGGGTGTCAATATAGATCGGAATACAGAGCGCATGCTGGAGACTGCCTTTAATGCTGGTGATCATCCTCGGGCCTCCAGCAAAGACATCCAATTTATCCAAGCCAGCGACGGAATAGCCCGGTTATATTTTAACTGGGCCAGCGGCGGGCTCAGGGCATTGGGGGTGGGAAAAGAAGGCCCCCGGATTGTGTTGGGGGCAGAGACAGAACATATGGCTTTTTTGGGCAGTGCATTTCTGGACTATTTGGGCTGTACTGTGGCGCGAGACGGTGCCGGGCCGGAATCAGTGGCTGCCGAAATGGATGGGACTTCGGCTGAACTGGGTATATTTTTGGCTGCGGATGGCGAGGAGATTACTCTGGTCGGTCAAGATGGCAAATTAGTGAGGGGGGAGAATTACCACGCCCTGGCCACTTGGCTGGCGCTGGCGGAAAAAGGTAGTTCCATAGTGATTCCCAACTACTATCCCCAGGTCTTGGAGGACATGGCCGGGACTGAGGCCCAGGTCGTAGCGGTGAAATCTGCTCCGGCACAGGTCATGGCAGAAATGAAACGACGGGGACGAGACCCACGGGTGGCTCTGCAATACATCCTGAATTTCGATGCCCTCCAGGCATCTGCCCGGATCTTGGATTACCTGGTCCGCAACAAGATCAGCCTGGATCAGGTCCTGGCCCAATTGCCCCAGTTACACTTTCAGCGGCGGACAGTGCCTTGCCAGTGGAAGGAAAAGGGCCGGGTGTTGCGGAAATTGATTGGCCAGCACAGTCCAGGGGAAATGGAGCTATACGAGGGGGTGAAAATTGTCAATCCCCGGGGGTGGACCCTGGTTTTGCCCGACGATGAGCGGCCACAGTTTAATATCTATGCCCAAGGGGATAATGAAGAGTTTGCCCAGGAATTGGCGGCAGAGGTTACCGACAAAGTGCGGACGTTGTTGGATGGGCCCAGGAATAAAGAATAATAGGGGATGATTGAGGTGGAACTAATTGTATTGGGGCTTTTGTTGGTCGGTGCGACGTCAATTTTGCGACGCCGGCGAAAGCCCATTCTTTGGTTTGACAGTGTAATCCTTAATCCCGATTCCCTCCTTGAGCACGCCGCTGAATTGGGTGCTTACCACAAAATACAGGGAAGGGGAGGCACCAAAACTCTTCTCCACAGGCTCCAGGACAATTTTACGGCTATCTCTTGGGTCTATCGGGAGGCGGCGGAGGATGCCCGTCAGAATCGAGATATACCCCCGGATGGGGATTGGCTGTTGGACAATTACTATATTCTGGAGGAACAGGTTGAGGAAATCCTGCTCAGCCTTAGGCGTCGTCGCTTTGGGGAGCTGCCGGTTTTGGCCAACGGCAGCCTCCAGAGAAACCCTCGTATATATGCTATCGCTTTGGAGCTGGTCAGCCATACCGATGCTGCCCTCAGCGAAGAGTTGTTGGTGAAGTTTATCAATGCTTATCAGCAAAAGGCATCACTGTCTATAGCAGAGATTTGGTCACTGTCGCTGATGGTGCGCATCGCCCTGTTGGAAAAAATTCGCCACTCTTGTGACCATCTGGCCGCCACCCTGGGCCAGTGGCGCCGGGCAGAAACTCTGCTGGGCAGCAACGACCCAGAGGGGGAAATAGCCCAGATGGAGGACTTGGATCCCTCCTTTGTGGAGCATGTGCTGGAGATATTGCGCCAGGACAGCCGGCGCGGCGATATCCAGGTGGCGGTGGCAGAAAAATTGTTGGATCAGGACATGGGTATCGAGAAAATGGTGCAACTGGAGCATCAGAATGAAGCCTCTCGCACTGCTTCCCTGGGAAATGCCATCATCAGCTTAAAGAATATCTCTACCTTGGATTGGGATGATGTCTTCGAGGCCCTGTGTCCCGTGGACAAATTGCTGTCCGCCGATGATGTCTACCGGGAAATGGATTTTGAGTCCCGTAATTATTATCGGCGCCGGGTGCAGAAATTGGCCAGCCGGGCTGGGGTCAGCGAAGCCCGGGTTACAAAGCTGGTGCTGGAATGTGCCCGGGAGGGCGTAGGTTTTCGTGGACATTGCGGCTATTATCTATTGGATCGGGGGCAGGAAAAGCTGGCCAAGAAACTCGGCCTGAACCCGCCCCTAAATTTGGCTAGCGGCCAGTATATTATGGCTGTGGTCTTGGTGAGCTTGGTTGTGGCGGCAGTGCTGGGGCTGTATGCCGGCCCGTCATTTTGGGTGCTGGCTGCCCTGCTCATTCTGATCCCAGTCAGTGAAGTAGTGATAAATATCCTCCAGCGGGGGCTAAGCTTTCTTCGCCGGCCGGGTTTTCTGCCTAAAATGGAATACCGCCGGGGGATTCCCCAGCAAGCGGCCACCTTGGTGGTGGTCCCTACCCTGCTAATCGATGGCCAACAGGTCCTGGAGCAGGTGGCAAAGCTGGAGGTGCACTACCTGGCCAATCCCGATGCCAACCTTCACTTTGCCCTGCTGGCGGACTTTAAAGATTCTGTTCACCAGGAAGAGCAGGGGGATGAGGATTTAATTGGGGTCGCCCAAGAAGGTATCTCCCAGCTGGAAGATAAATATGGTCGGGACAAATTCTTTCTGCTGGTCCGGGAGCGGAAATATTCTCCGACCCAACAGCGCTGGATGGGATGGGAGAGAAAACGGGGGGCCCTGGTGGAGCTAAATGCCCTGCTCTGCGGTAGCCGGGGGACAACCTTCATCCAGCCGCCGCAGTTGCCCCGGGTGAGCTATGTCCTCACCTTGGATGCCGATACCCGCCTACCTTTGGGCATGGCAAAAAAACTTGTGGGCACCATCTCTCATCCCCTAAACCAAGTGGTGTGGGACAAGGGGAAGGTGGTGCGGGGTTATGGCATCATTCAGCCCCGCATATGCGTCGGTGTAGAAAGCGCCAACGCGACACCCTTTGCCGGAACGATGACGGGTCCGGTGGGTTTGGATACATATACCACTGCCATCAGCGATGTATACCAGGACTGGTTTGGCCAAGGAATTTTCACCGGCAAGGGCATCTACGATGTCAATGCTGCCCATCAGATTCTGGCCGACTTGCCGGAGAACAGCATTCTTAGCCACGATTTGTTGGAAGGGGGACTGCTTCGCACCGGCTTGGCCACAGATCTGGAGCTGGTGGATGATTTTCCCACCACGCCCAGTGCCTATTGGCGTCGCCAACATCGATGGATTCGAGGGGATTGGCAGCTGCTGGCCTGGCTAAGGAAAAGGGTTCGGGATCGGTGGGGAGAGCGTTGCCTCAATCCCCTGGCTGTTCTGGCCCGTTGGCAAATCCTGGACAATATGCGCCGGTCGCTTTTACCCCTGGCTCTATTTCTCTTTTTGGCGGCGGGGCTGACTCTGTTACCAGGCAGTCCCCTGGTCTGGACAGTGCTTTTCTTGGTAGTCTTGGCATTGCCACCTCTGTTGAGCTTGGTACAGTTCAATTGGTGGGCGTATTTTCGCAACATAGCCAACAAGACGCCCTATCCCATGCCTGTGGGGCCTGCTTCTGTTTTTCGGCAGTTGGCCCTGGCCCTGGTTTTTCTTCCTCATCAGGTCTGGTTGCACAGTGATGCCATCCTCCGCACGCTGTACCGGCTCTTTGTTTCCCGGAAGAATTTGCTGGAGTGGACCACTGCCGCCGAAGAGGCCAAGGCCCGGGACCATGCTGGTGCCTTTGCACCCAGTCTTGCCTTGGTGGCTGGGCTGGGACTGGCTGTACTGCTGGTGCGGCCTGGGGCCCTGGTGGCTTACATTCCCCTGCTGATTATCTGGCTGGCAGCTCCGCTGTTGGCCCGCCGTCTGGGCAAGAGCAAGGAAGAGGGGGAATCTTTGACGCAATCTGAGCGCAAGCTACTTAGAAACATCGCTCGCCACACCTGGTACTATTATCAGGATTTGGTGGATGCTGAATCCAATTACCTGCCTCCGGATAATTTTCAGGTCAGTCCTCCCAACGGTCGAGATTCCCGCACATCTCCCACAAATATTGGGTTCTACCTGCTTTCTGTCTTGGCGGCTCGGGATTTCGGGTTTATCACCACCCGGGACCTGGTGCAGAGAATTGGCCACAGCCTGGACGCAGTGGAGAAATTAGCCAAGTGGAAGGGGCATCTCTTCAATTGGTACGATACCCGGGATTTAGAACTGTTGCGTCCTTATTTCGTTTCCACTGTGGACAGCGGCAATTTTGCCGCCATGCTCCATGCCGTGGTCCAGGGCTTGAAGGAATATAAGCAGCGGCCGATGGTGGATGCCGAAATGGCCCAGACCTTGGCGGAGACCCTGGGAAAGGATATTTCCCTTCAAAACTTCAGTATGCCTGACTGGACTGGGTTGCTGACGGACTTGGCCTGGGAGCAGAACCCCCGGGCCCAAAACCTGGTGGCACTGTTTAGGGAAGAAGCAGATCGATATTTTCTCCATACCGAGGTCTTGACCAACCCGCCGGTTTTTTTAAAGGAGGACCGATATCAGCAATTGGCCCAGTTGTTAGAGGCACTGAAGACCGATACCGCTCCTGCCAGCTTAGTGCGGGCATATGGTCAAGTTTCTGTTGTCATTGATGGCGTGTTGGCTGAGGCCAGCCAGGAACAGCGGGACTATCTGTTGGTGTTGAAGGAGGACATCCTCCACGCCCAGTCCGCAGTGCAAGAGCTGGTCGCGGAGATTGATGGCTTGGCGGGGCGCCTGGAGGATATCTTGACCGCCATGGATTTTTCGGCACTGTACAATGCCAAACGCCAGCTCTTGGCTGTGGGCTACAGCGTGGATGACGAAAAGTTGGTGGACGCCAGTTACGATCTGTTGGCTTCTGAAGCTCGCCTCACCAGCTACCTGGCAGTAGTTCACCACCAGGTGCCGGTAAAGCATTGGTTTAAACCGGGTCGGGCCATGACCAAGGTGGATGGAGCCAGGACCCTGGTCTCTTGGGCCGGGACGATGTTTGAGTATTTAATGCCGGAGCTACTCTTAAAAAGCTATCCCAACACGCTGTTGGGGGAAACAAATCTGCAGGTCATTGCCGCCCAGCGCAGCTACGCCCGGCGCCGGGGGGTGCCCTGGGGTGTCTCAGAATCGGGATACTTTGGTTTTGATCACCGCCTCAATTACCAATACAAGGCCTTCGGGATCCCTGACCTGGGCTTGAAGCGGGGCCTGGTGGAGGATATGGTGGTGTCTCCGTACTCCACGCTTTTGGCCCTGCCCTGGGCACCCCGGGCGGCCCTGGACAATATTCGGCAACTCTTGGAGGCGGGGATGGAAGGAGAATACGGCTTGTATGAAGCAGTGGATTACACGCCGCAGCGGATGAGTAAGGAGCAAGGTGGGGCGGTGGTGCGGAGTTATATGGCCTACCATCAAGGGATGGGCTTTATCGCTTTGGCCAATTACTTGCATGATTTTGCCATGGTGCGGCGCTTTCATGCTGACCCACGCATCCAGGCGGGAGAATTGTTATTGCAAGAAAAGATACCCATCCAGCCCATCCTCACCAAACAAATCCGGGAACCGGTATCGCCTGTAAAGCCTCGCTTGAAAGAAGAGCCCCCGGTGGTGCGCAGTTACGGCGTGCCCCGAACCTTGCCCCCACACTGCCATTTGCTTTCCAACGGCAGTTATACTGTAATGCTCACCGACAGCGGCTGCGGCTACAGCCAGCGAGGGGACGTGCAGCTGAGCCGCTGGCGTAGGGATGCTCTGGCTAAGCAACACGGTTCCTTTGTCTTTGTCAAGAATCTCAACTCCGAAAATGTGTGGTCTGCCACCCACGCACCCCTGGGGGAAGAGCCAGATTTTTATCGGGTCCGTTTTCATCCCCATGGAGCTAGCTATTTCCTGGAAACCGGTAGCATGGATACCCGCACCGAAATCGTTGTATCCACCGAAGAGGACGCGGAACTTCGTCAGGTTACCCTAACGAACCACGACACAGATTCTGTCAGTTTGGAGGTCACCAGCTATTTGGAGCTGGCCCTTTCCCATCCCAGTGCAGACTTGGCTCATCCAGCCTTCAGCAAGTTGTTTGTGCAAACCGAGGTGCCCTGGGACAATTGCCTGTTGGCCTCCCGGCGGCCCCGTAGCGTGGATGATCCGGAACTATTTGCCCTGCATATGGTGGCGGTGGACGGAGAGGTCACTGGTAACCCTCAATTCGAAACCGACCGCTCTAAGTTTCTGGGCCGGGGCCGGGATATTACCAATCCCGCTGGCTTGGAGCAGCCCCTCTCCAACTCTGCGGGAGCGGTGCTGGATCCAATCTTTAGTTTGCGCCGCCAAATTGAGTTGGGTCCCGGCGAGACCGCCGTGCTTACCTTTGTTACTGCCCAGGGCGACAGCCGCCAGGATTTATTGGAGTTGGCGGACAAGTACAGTAATTCCCAGGCTGTTCTGCGGGCCTTTGAATTGGCTGCTACCCGAAGCCGGGTGGAAAATCGATATCTGAACTTGGGAGCTCGGCAGTTGGAAGTCAGTCAGGAGGCCTTGGGTCACCTGCTTTTCCCCAGTCCCACCCGGCGCCGCTACGCCGAAAAGTTGGCCAAAAGCAGCCTGAGCCAGCAGGGCCTATGGTCAATGGGGATTTCTGGAGACAACCCCATCGTCCTGGTCAATATTGGAGATGCTCAGGGTAAGCATATATTGGTGGAGGCCATTCAGGCCCACGAATACTGGCGTTTCAAGGGGTTGGATGTGGACCTTGTCATCCTCAATCGGGAGGAAGGGGGCTACTTGGCTCCGTTGCGGGAGTTGATAACGGAGACGATCCAATACCATGCTGAGAATTTGTTGGATGTTCCCGGCGGAATCTTTGTGCGCAATCTCCACCAAATTAGCCAGGCTGAAGAAAACCTGCTCTATGCCTCAGCCAGCTTGGTTCTTCAGGGTGGTAAATCTCTGCGGGAGCAGTTGGAGTTCCTTCCCCCGTTGGTACAACCGACCAAGGAGTTCCCAGGACGGGAGCCGGTGCCGGAGGTGCCCTTGGAGGACCCCACGGTAGATTTACAGTTTTTTAACGGCTACGGCGGCTTTGCCCCCCATGGCCGAGAATATGTAATTTACTTGCGAGATCGTAATACCCCTGCCCCGTGGATCAATGTCATTGCGAACCCCGATTTTGGCTTTACCGTTTCGGAACGGGGGGCGGGATTTGTCTTCGCCGAAAACAGCCGGGAAAATAAGCTCACGCCTTGGTCCAACGATCCAGTTTCCGACCCGGCCCAGGAAGCAGTATATCTGCGGGATGATAGCACTGGTCAAGTGTGGACGGTGACTGCGGCGCCGATTCGGGAGCCAGAACCATACAGCATTCACCATGGTTGGGGATACAGTCAGTTTAAACACAATAGCCATGGCATCCAACAACAGCTCACCCTCTTTGTCCCCCGGGGGGATTCGGTAAAGCTCAGCCTATTGCGCTTGAAGAATCCTGGCAAGGAGCCGCGACGCTTGACCCTAACTTATTATGTAAGGCCGGTGCTGGGGGTCAGCGAAGCGGTGGGGCAACAGCAGTTGGTGACCCAAATGCTTGGTAGTACATTTACCATCCGCAACCCCTATAACGGCGACTTTCCTGGCCGTGTTGTCTGGCTTAATGCATCAAAACCCTTGTCCAGCTATACCGGCGATCGGGAGGAATTCATTGGTTTGGGTGGCAGTTTGGCCCGGCCCCAGGCCCTGGCACGACAGAGGCTGAGCAATACCGTGGGCGCAGGTCTGGATTGCTGCGCAGCAATCCAGTTGGAGTTAAATTTGGCGCCGGGTCAGATGGAGGAAGTGGTGTTGCAATTGGGGCAGGGGGAGGCGGACTCTGTCCCCAAGTTATTAGAAAAATACGGGCCAAAACAGGCCCGCTCCGCCCTGGCGGAGGTAAAAAAATACTGGCGCAAGCTGTTGGAGGGCATCAGTATCAAGAGCCCCGAGGCCAGTTTTAATATCATTTTACCTTGGTTGGCGTATCAGGCTGTGGCCTGTCGATTGTGGGCCAGGTCTGGGTTCTACCAGGCCGGGGGGGCATTTGGTTTCCGGGACCAGCTTCAGGACGCCATGAACCTAGCTAACCTGGATCCGGGATTGGTGCGCAAACAGATTTTGCTCCACGCCCGGCACCAGTTTCCCCAGGGAGATGTTCAACACTGGTGGCATCCCGGTACAGGCAACCGGGGCGTTCGCACCCGGTTTTCCGATGACCTGCTGTGGCTGCCCTTGGCCACGGCAGAATACATCGAGAAGACTGGAGACTTGTCCGTTTTGGATGAGGAAATTCCTTTTATCCAGGCCGAACCCTTGGCTCCTACGGAAGATGAACGTTACGGCCAGGCCGAAGTTTCCAGGGAAAGGGCTAGTCTGTATGAACATTGCCTGCGGGCAATCAAGAGATCGCTGAGCACCGGTGGTCACGGCCTGCCCTTGATGGGGTCCGGGGATTGGAACGACGGCATGAATACTGTGGGCAATAAAGGCAAGGGCGAAAGTGTCTGGATGGCCTGGTTTCTATATACCATTTTGCAACGCTTTGCCCCCCTATGCCGGGCCCGGGGGGATGATGCCCGGACCGAACAATTTTTAGAACGGGCTCGGAAGCTGGCCCAGGCGGCCGAGGAGGCATGGGATGGACGCTGGTACCGACGCGCCTACTTTGATGACGGAACTCCCTTGGGTTCTGCTCGGAACAGCGAATGTTCCATCGACTCCTTGCCCCAATCCTGGGCAGTAATCTCCGGCGCAGCCCAACGGGAGCGGATGGAAGATGCTATGGCGGCGGTGGAGAGCCACTTGGTTCGGGAGGATGAAGGGCTGCTATTACTCTTTGCCCCACCCTTTGGCCGAGGCCAGTTAAAGCCCGGATATATTAAGGGGTATTTACCCGGTGTGCGAGAGAATGGTGGCCAATATACCCATGCCGCCTGCTGGGTGGTCCAGGCCACGGCAATGTTGGGTCGAGGAGATAGGGCGCTGGAGCTCTTTCAGCTCATCAATCCAGTGAACCACAGCCGCACCGACATAGAATGTCATAGATACAAGACAGAACCCTATGCCTTGGCAGCCGATGTATACTCAGTGCCCCCTCATACCGGGCGGGGCGGTTGGACCTGGTACACCGGGGCTGCAGGCTGGTTGTACAGGGTGGCGGTGGAAGATATCTTGGGATTAAAGCGCAAGGGCAATTTGCTCTATATCCAGCCCTCATTTCCCCGGGACTGGCGGGAGTTTGAAGTGAGCTATCGCTGGGGTAGCACTTGGTATAAGATTCAGGTCCGTAATCCCCAGAGGGTAAACACTGGCCCGGTTCGCCTGAAGGTGGATGGCAAGGCTTGCCCGGCAGTGGAATTGGTGGATGATGGTAAATCTCATCAAGTGGAGGTGAGTATAAACATATGAAAAAGCAGCCCGGTTGGGCTGCTTGCTATTTAGTTTAAGAAAATCCTTGGGTCTCTGGGAGCTTTTTCAGGGTGCGTTTGTCCCAGAGCATGATTCCCAGCCGTTCTGCCAACTTGTTGGCGCTGCGGTTGAACCCACCCAAGCTGATGATTATTGCCTGGTTGCAACTATGGTTGTTGGCATAGCCGTGTACCTCTTGAACGGTGTTTTCGGTAACTTTCTTTTTCCAGTCCTTGACCTGGACATAAGCCCTTACTCCTGGGCGCAGGGCAATATAGTCGGCACCAAACACGCCCTGGTATACAACTTCCTCAATCTCATAACCATGTTGAGTCAGTGTTTGGATGGTATCGGTGGCGAATTCCGAAACCAAGTATAAATCGGGTTGTGGCTTGAGCCCCCCCTGAATTTTGGTCTCCGTGGGACGCAGCCTGTTTGGTTCAGGCTTGGAATCCTTTACCGGGATGGATGGTTTTGGGATTGTATGTTGGAACTGTGGCTCGGGCTCAGGCCCGGGCATCTGTGGCTGTGGCTCAGGTTCAGGCTCAGGATTATACACCGGTATGGGTTCAGGGTCAGGCTTATATTCTGGCACAGCCATGGGCTCTGGCTTGGGTTCTGGATCCGGTGGCTGAGGCGCAGGCTTATATTCCGGCGCAGTGGTGGGCTCAGGCTCATACTCCGGCGCCGCCATGGGCTCTGGTTTGGAGTCTGGTTCTGGTGGCTGAGGTTCAGGATTATATTCCGGCATGGGCTCAGGTTTTTGAGGTTCAGGCTCAGCTTGGAGCTCAGGCTGTGGGGTAGGCGGTTTGTATTCCGGAGCCTTGGGTTGTTCTGGCTCTTCTATTTCCTTTTTTCTATACACGATGACAGGTTCTGGCCCCACCTCCAGAAACCCATCATCCCCATTACCACTGCTGATACTGTCCTCCTCTTCTGCACCATCTCCTGCCCAATCCCAATCATCAGCATTGCGCTTGGCGCGGAATCTAAGAAACACGATTATCAGGACAGTCAAGGCGAGGCCTGCGCCGGCCACGTAGAGTCCATGTTCGCTAATTAGTAATATAAGTTCGTCCCATAATTCTAGGACAGTTTCTAAAATACTTTCCATTAGTACCCCTCCTTAACCCTTCGGCCGCGAGATTTTTTGCGGTCTATAAAACAATTCTCCATGGGAAGAAGAAATTCCTGCCAGACCCAGTAGCAACCATGAATTTTGCC
>Ga0079223_10000162_pt1 | contig 27484 bp, 26 predicted proteins | sample Stecom2011_FD_75072 | JGI IMG/M metagenome (GOLD analysis project Ga0079223, IMG submission 75072) | Agricultural soil microbial communities from Utah to study Nitrogen management - Steer compost 2011 | ecosystem: Environmental > Terrestrial > Soil > Agricultural land | place: USA: Utah...
AAAGTAAACATAGGGATCCTCGTGGAATTTTCAAAATTTTAATCACATTCTATGGAATTCTAGGCTTCGAATATATAAGAGAGTTAAAGATAAGGGTGTTTTAAAGTTCTTATTGACGCATACTTTACCCAAATTGACTAATGATGAAATGGATTTTTCGATTTTGAGAGAAATCCAAGTAAACATTTTAGGAATAGAAATCTATTTTGGGATATGGGAGTGGGCGAATTAAAGACTTCCAGAATTAAGTGGTTTGGTTTAATTAAGTTTTTGTTTATGGTACAAGTAATTTGGTTCATACTGATTTATGTATTTTTGGCTAACACTAGAAAAAATCCCGAGAATGATTTAAGAACGTTCCCTAAATAATTTGTAATGAGCGAGAATAAAAATGATGAGAAGGTAAAAATTGATATCTCCCAAATCCCAGTTGATGGATCATTGGGTTTATTGGCCTATGGAGATATTGCCTTTACGGCTTGGAGAAAAATAAAACAAGAATCTGCAAAAAACAGAAATGAAAAAGAATAAATTACTGTTGATAGGCTGGGATGCTGCCGATTGGAAAATTATCGGGCCACTGTTGGCAAAGGGTCTTATGCCTTCTTTGAAAAAATTGATAGACAATGGGGTATATGGTAATATGAGTACCATGAACCCACCCTATAGCCCGATGTTATGGAGCACAGTTGCCACTGGAAAAACTCCCGACAAACATGGTGTTTTGGGATTTGTGGAACTTGTACCCAACCAAAAAGCGTTACGACCTGTAACGGCTAATTCGAGAAGCTCCAGAGCCATTTGGAATATTTTGCACAACCAGGGCTATAAAAGTAATCTTGTGGGGTGGTGGCCAAGTTTTCCTGCGGAGCCAATTAATGGAGTGGTTGTGTCGGATAAATTTCAAATGGTAAGTCCTGATCCATCAAGGGAGAATCCGATTATAAAGGGAGTTATCCACCCTGAAAACTATGCCGATAGATTAAAAGACTTAAGAATGTTTCCCTACGAGCTTACCAAGGAACATATTCTTCCCTTTATTCCTAATGCTGCAAAAATCGATCAAACTAAAAAGGGCAATGGGCTAATATCATTTTCCAAGATTCTATCCCAGAACGTTTCGGTTCACAATGCTTCTACCTATTTATTGCGCAACTCGGAATGGGATTTTATGGCGGTCTATTTTAATTTTATAGACCATCTCTGCCATTCATTTATGAAATTTCATCCTCCTAAACTTGCTCAAGTTTCCCAAGAAAACTATGATTTATTTAAGGATGTGGTGGTAGGAGGATATCGATTTCAGGATATGATGTTGGGTCGGGTTATGGATTTGGTTGATGAGGACACGACCATTATAGTAATGTCCGATCACGGTTTTGAGTCCGGCTCTAAGCGAATTTTAAAGATGCCTAAAGTAACAGCCGCTCCAGCCCTCGACCATAGGCAGTTTGGGATTTTTGTAGCTAGTGGACCCAACATTAAAAAGAAGGAAAAAATATTTGGTCTCAGTTTAATCGACGTTGCTCCCACAATTTTACATCACTACGGTTTACCTGTTGGGAAGGATATGGATGGCAAGGCCATTCTTGATATTTTTAAACAAACCCAATCTCCAAAAATTATAGAGAGCTGGGAAGATGAGCCTGGGGATTTCGGGGAATTGGTAAGGGAGGAAGTGGATGCTCTTTCAGATAGTGAAACCATGGAGCAACTCATTGAATTGGGTTATATAGAGCGACCGGATGAGAAGATTGAAATCGCCATTCTAAAAACCAAATGCGAATTAAAACACAACTTGGCCAGGGTCTATCTGGGCAAAAAGGATTATGAAAGTGCCAAGGATTTGCTATTGGAATTAATTCAGGAGAAAAAGCCAATAGACATTGCGCCTTACTACATTGACCTAATAAAGGTCTGTTTGGGAATGGACAATTTTGAGGAGGCCGATAAGTATTTAAAAGAATTCAGAACAATTGAGTCTGAGGTCAAGTTTAATGTAGAGTTTTTTGAATCGGATATATTGTTGGGCAGAGGACATCCTCGAAAAGCTCTGGAGGTTCTTGAAGAATTCAAAAAGGTTAGCAATAACGCCGAATTGTTGTATAAAATAGGAAACATCCATTTTGCCCTCAACAATTTTGAAGAGGCCCGAAATGCTTTTGAAGCCGCTATAGAAATGGAGCAGGATAAAGCAAAATACCATAAAGCTTTGGCTCAAACGCTGTATGAATTGGAGGAATTCCAAGAAAGTGCCGAACATGCGCTCACTAGTATTGAACTTGTAAAATATTATCCTTCGGCCCACTATATTCTGGGTAGATCTTTAGAAAAGATGGGGGATCTTGAGAACGCAAAGATTGCCTACCAAACGGCAACGAGTTTAAAGCCGAAAACTTTTTATAAAGCCGAAAAGGCCTTGGAAAACATTGAAGAAAAGCTTCAGGCCCCAACCGATTTTACCGATAAGTACCAATCAAAATATCGGGATGGACAAATTGTAGTAGTATCGGGTCTACCCCGTTCCGGGACTTCATTGATGATGCAGATGCTTGACAAAGGAGGAGTAGATGTGCTCACAGACTATAAAAGGCAAGCCGACGAATCCAACCCAAAGGGCTATTACGAGTACCAAGCGGTTATGTCTCTTCAAAAGGACAATTCTTGGTTGGGACAATCGCAAGATAGAGCGGTAAAGATCGTGGCACCTCTTTTACGATATCTAGATAGGCAGTATCGCTATAAGGTTATCTTTATGACACGCGATTTAGACGAGGTTGGAAAATCGCAGCAGAAAATGATAGGAAAAGATCCAGATACATTTTCCGTCAAACTTCACAACGCTTATGTAGGGCATTTAAAGTTTGTAGATAACTGGAAGGAAAGGGAGCCTGGGGTGGAATTGATTTACGTGGACTATAAAGATGTTTTGGAAAGCACGGAAGAAGTATTGGAGAAGGTAGAGGCATTTATAGGCTTCCCGTTGCAAAAAGAGGAAATGACAAAGTGTATAGACAAGTCGCTTTATAGAAGTAGAGTTAAAATAAAGTAGGGTTATTCCATCAACCCATTAAAATCAAAAGCGTGGTATATGCCCCTCTTTTTATTTCAAAACCGTACTTCATTTTTCCTATCTTTGAACCGCTATGAAGATAGTATCTCGCATTAAACTTCCCATTGAAAAAGAAATGGAGCTTTTCGAAAAAAAGTTCTCTGCCTCCATGACTTCAAAAGTTTCCTTACTCAACAGGATTACGCATTATGTTGTAAACAGAAAGGGGAAACAGATGCGGCCCATGTTTGTTTTTCTTATCGCAAAGATGACGGGACATGGGAAAGTAGAGGAACGAACCTATAGAGGAGCTGCGGTTATAGAGCTTATCCACACGGCTACTCTTGTTCACGATGACGTTGTGGACGACAGTGATAAACGTCGAGGATTCTTTTCCATCAATGCACTTTGGAAAAACAAAATTGCTGTGCTGGTTGGAGATTATTTACTGTCAAAAGGCTTGTTACTGTCTATTGATAACGATGACTTTGATCTTCTAAAAATCATCTCGGTTGCTGTTCGTGAAATGAGCGAAGGAGAATTGCTTCAAATTGAAAAGGCCAGAAGGCTGGACATTACCGAAGATGTATATTTCGAGATTATCCGTCAAAAAACAGCTACACTTATTGCCGCTTGTTGTGCTATGGGTGCTCGATCTATGATGGCGCCAGATGAAGAAGTAGAAAAAATGCGAAAGTTCGGGGAGCTTATTGGTACAGCATTTCAAATAAAGGATGATCTATTCGATTATGGAAATGAGCATATTGGCAAACCGACCGGTATTGATATTAAGGAACAGAAAATGACGCTCCCTTTAATTTATACTCTGAACAATTCTTCTCCTAAAGATAAAAAATGGTTGATCAACTCAGTAAAAAACCATAATAGAGACCGAAAACGCGTAAAAGAGGTCATCACCTTTGTAAAAAACAATGGAGGCTTGGATTATGCCGTCCTCCGTATGAAAGAATATCAACAAGAGGCTCTACTGCTTTTGGAATCCTACCCCCCTTCTCCTTATAAGGAATCCTTGGAGCTAATGGTGAATTACGTTATTGACAGAAAGAAGTAAGGGGATTAGTTGGTAGACACAGGGTTGACTTGGCAGTGTGTCAGGTTTCAAGTTTCAGGATTCCGGTTTCAGTTTGAGAGTTCTTATAGGTTGATCTTTTGGAATTTGGTACTTGGAGTTTGGTGCTTGGAGTTTGGTGCTTGGTGCTTTGTAGAGTGTAGAGTCCTAAATAGGGTTGACCTTTTTTTCTTCAATGTTAAACATTTTCTTGCTCAGGCAACCATTTGTCAAAAACTTACGTCTTTTAAAATAGAGACCTTGAACAGCGAAGCGTATCGTGAAAATTATTCCCTTACATAAAAACTATTCCAAACTGATTGCCAAGGCGTCTAATAATGATCGACGGGCGCAACAGGAAATGTTTAAACAGTTTTCGCCGAAAATGTTGGGGATCTGTAGGCAGTATTTAAAGAATAATGATTTAGCCGAGGAAGTGATGCTCTCGGGTTTTCTGAAAATTTTCACGCATCTGACGGATTTTAAAAATGAAGGCAGTTTTGAAGGATGGATGCGAAGGATAATGGTAAACGAAAGTATTTCCCAGCTTCGGAAGGATAAAAAATTGCAATTCATTTCAGAATCCGAAATAGAGAATACTGTAGAACATTCCACAATAATTGACACTGCTCTTGAGGTAGCTGAAATACAAAAATTAATTGATGGACTGCCGGATGGATATAAAACAGTTTTCGTGCTTTATGTAGTAGAAGGTTATAAACACAATGAAATTGCGGAACTGCTTCAAATAAGTGAAAACACTTCTAAATCGCAGTTATTTAAAGCGAGAAAACTGCTTCAAAACAAACTCAACAAACAAAACATTATAAATTATGGCACCCTTCAATCTTGAAAACAACATTCGTGAAAGCTTAGAGAGCAGGGAGCTAAAGCCTTCTCCCCAGGCTTGGGAAAAACTAGAGGCGCAATTGGATAAAAAACAGCCAAAAAGGAAAATGGTTCTGTGGTATTATGCCGCCGCTAGCTTTGTGGGAATTTTGATTCTTGGTTCAATTTTCTTCAGTCCAATTAATTTAGATGAAGATCCAAAGTTGGTCAAGGAAAATACAGAAGAAAATTTCGTTGAAAAGCAATTTGAAATCACCCCGAAATCTTCGAGTCAGGACAAGGTTGTTTTAGAAAATAGTGAAGAAAAAACAAAAGCAATAAAGAGAAGCTCAAATGATCAAGTAAAGCCAATTCCCATTAAGAAGGAGTCGAGTGTTGACAGAAAAATCAGAAATAGCGAAGCCCTCGCTGAGGTACCAAGAAACGAATTGAAACAATCTTCGGAGGCGGAGACTATTTCCAAAGAAGAAAATTATTTGATAGAAGATAAAGTCGATGAAGTTGTTGCAAGTATAAAAACCATTCAGAAAAACAATTCCGAAGTCTCAGCTGAGGAAGTCGAGATTCTATTGCTCAATGCCCGTAGAAACATACAGGCCAATAGATTGCTGCAAACTCCCACAGTGGATGCTGTGAGCTTGCTTGAAGAAGTAGAATGGGAACTTGACAAGAGTTTCCGCGACAAAGTATTTGACGCTCTAGGCGACGGCTTCCAGAAACTTCGGGTGGCCATAGCAGAGCGAAACGATTAATCACACATACCGTCGGGCGCGCGGACGGAATATTTATTTAAACCACAAACATTTATTATTAAAAACATCTAAAAAAGAACGTAATGAAAGTATTCACTTTTTATACAACTTTGGTCCTGTGGGCCATGGTAGCGATCGGTGCGCAAAGCCAAAATGAAGACACTTCAAATTCTGTGGAAGAACTTATGGAGTTAAAGGAAAAGGAGATTCAACAAGAAAAGGATATGTTGAAACTGGAGATTGAATTAATCCATAAAAGGATGGATAATAACAGTATTACAAAGGAAGAAGCTGAAGCTTTAAAGGTGGAAGCTGCCGAAAAACGCGCGCTTAATATTGAAAATCGCGTGGCGATTATTGATAATAAAATTGCGCTATTGGAACGAAACGGCGCGAATGGGGGTAAAGGTGACAGCAGCCATCTAATTATAAATATTGGGAAGGCAAATTCCGAGAACGAAAGAAATTTTGGGGTTTCGGTGAAAACTCCTAAAAGAAAAGTAGTTTATGACAAACGAACTACTTCGGGGCCAGTTCTTGCTTTCGGGCTCAACAATGCGATCACTGAAGATGAGTCCCTGAATGATTCAGATTTTGAAATAGGGGGAAGCCGTTTTTTCGAAATAGGGTGGACGTGGAATACCCGTGTTTTTGAAAACAGTAATTGGTTACGAGTTAAGTATGGTTTTTCTTTTCAATTTAACGGGCTAAAGCCAACTGACAATCGTTATTTTGTCGATACTGGAGACGAAACAGAATTACAAACCTATCCGTTGGATCTTGAAAAATCAAAATTTAGGATGGACAATCTTGTGATACCATTGTATTTTGAATTTGGCCCCTCGAAAAAGGTGGAGCACAAGGATTATTTCAGATATACCACCCATAATCAGTTTAAGATCGGAATAGGTGGTTATACGGGCATCAATTATAGTACTCGGCAAAAATTGAGATTTAGAGAAGATGGGGAAACCAAAAAAGAAAAACTGAAGGCCAATTTCAACACCAACAACTTTGTTTATGGCATTGGCGCATACATTGGCTGGGGCAATGCTTCACTCTATGCGAAATACGATTTAAATACCATCTTTAAAAAGAATGCCGTAGATCAACGCAATATTTCACTTGGACTACGATTTGATTTGGATTAGCTTTAAGTGTTTAAACAAAAACCGCAACCTGCAAGGATTACGAAACCTTGCAGGTTTCTTTTAAAATATCCCTATTTTTACCAAACTGCAACCTGAAACAATATGATCTCCAGATCCACCATAGACAATGTATTTGAAACCGCCCGTGTTGAGGAGGTTATTGGTGATTTTGTGCAACTCAAGAAATCTGGCAGTAACTTTAAAGGATTAAGTCCCTTCACCGATGAGCGTTCTCCAAGCTTTATGGTATCACCTGCAAAACAGATTTGGAAGGATTTTAGTAGTGGAAAAGGCGGAAATGTGGTTTCTTTTTTAATGGAGCACGAGCACTTTACCTATCCCGAGGCTATACGATTTTTGGCGAAGAAATACGGAATAGAAGTAGAGGAAACTGAGCAGTCGAGCGAAGAAAAGGAGCAGGCCAATGACCGGGAAACTCTTTATTTGGTCAGTGAGTTTGCAAAGGAGTATTTTCATAATACGTTATTGAAAACCGAGGAAGGAAAAGCCATTGGTTTATCCTATTTTAAAGAAAGAGGATTTACAGATGAAACCATAAAGACATTTCAATTGGGTTACTCACCCGATTCTTGGGATGCATTTACTTCCCACGCTCTCAAAAAAGCTTATAAGCTCGAATTTCTTGAAAAGGCAGGCCTCACCATTGTAAAGGAAGAGAAGCAATTTGATCGATTTAAAGGGAGGGTCATTTTTCCCATTCTGAGTATGAGTGGTCGGACGCTTGGATTTGGGGGAAGGATTTTAACTTCCGATAAAAGAGCAGCGAAATATCTCAATTCTCCCGAGAGCGACATCTATCACAAAAGCAAGGTGCTTTATGGGATTTTTCACGCCAAACAGAGTATTGCCAAAGAGGATAATTGTTACTTGGTAGAAGGTTATACCGATGTAATTCAGTTTCATCAAACAGGCGTTCATAATGTGGTTGCCTCCTCAGGTACCGCATTGACTTCGGAGCAGATTCGTCTTATAAATAGACTCACCAAGAATATTACTGTTCTTTTTGATGGAGATGCTGCCGGGCTCCGGGCGGCACTTCGCGGTATTGATCTCATTTTGGAGCAGGGAATGAATGTGCGGATTTGCACTTTTCCAGAAGGGGAAGATCCTGACAGTTTTTCACGAAAGAATTCCCTAGCGGATCTCACACTTTATTTAGAAGAAAACTCCAAGGATTTTATAACTTTTAAAGCTTCTTTGTTGGCAAAAGATGCCAAGAACGATCCTATTAAAAAATCGGAAACCATCCACGATATGGTGGCGAGTATTTCGAAAATTCCCGATGTTATAAAACGCGAGGTTTATTTGAGGGAATGTTCGCGTATTATGGATATTTCTGAGCAGGTATTGTTTAATACTTTGGCGCAAATGCTCAGAAAAGACCGTCGAGACTCTGTCAAGAAGACCGAACTTCCTCCTGAATCCTTTGAGGTTATACCAGGAGAAAAGCCAAAGGCTGAAAAAGTGGATGTGCAGTTTCAATTGGAACAAAAACTGATGGAATTACTAGTGCTCTACGGTAATGCTGAAGAGGATTTTGAAGAGTTGATGATTGAAGCCGATGAAAAAGGAGAGGTAAGCTTGAAGCCTGAAACGCATAAATCTAGAGTTTTTGAAAAGATTTATATGGACTTACAGGATGATGAAATTGAATTTACCACTCCTGGTTTTAAAGCTTTGTACACGGAAATCATCAACAGACTAATTCTGGAGCCTGAAATCAAAACCGCATCTTTTGTAAATCAACTCCCTGCTGAAATGGCGGCAACTGTGACCAATATATTAATGGAAGAGGAAAGATACACCTTGCACGATTGGGAGCGAAAGGAGATTTATGTAAAGGACAAGCATAAAACCATTGCCCAAATGGTGGGGGAAACCATTCTCAATTTACGTCGTTTCCTAGTTTCAAAGAAAATAAATGACCTATCTGAAGTTTTTAAACAGGAAGATCAGGAAGCCAGGGAAACGGGGTTGCAGGAAATTGTAGATTACATCAATTTAAAAAAGATTCTTTCCAACCGGCTCAACCGTGTTCTTTAGTTCAATTGAACTGAAACATCCGGGTTTGGGTTATTAGTTCGGCCAAACTGCTTACTTTCAGTTTTTTAAGCAATCTAGTTTTATAGGTGCTTACTGTCTTTTCGTTAATTTCCAAAAGAAGCGCGATATCTTTGTTTCTCTTTCCGCTGGAAAGCAAATTCAATACTTCAATTTCTCTTGTGGAAAGTTTTCTATATCGTGCCTCGATACTGTTTTCCTTCCAGTTTTTCCCTTTGTTTGAAGTGAGGGTGCTGGTTAAAAATACTTGTCCGGAAACAACAGTATTTATTGCGTGTAGAAATTTTTCGGCAGTTGAGGTTTTTGGGATAAATCCCACCGCTCCAGATTTGATGGACCGCAAAGCGTAAATCTCTTCAGGATGCGATGTGAATATCACGATTTTTGTTTTTGGAAATTCATCGCGAATACTTCGCAAAGCATGAAACCCATTGATTTCTGGCATTTCCAGCTCTAATATCAAGATTTCGGGACGTTCTTTTTCCAAAATCGGCAGTAGTTCCGAGCCGAGGGAAACTTCGCCTACTATTGAAAATCTCTTTGTTGAATTTAGAATTTCGGCAATTCCCTTTCGGGTTACAGGATGATGGTCGGCTAGAACTACTTTTTTCATAAGGGGATAATGGTTGTACTATTGTTAAAATATTTTTGCGCAAAAAAATTAAACCTCTCCATAATAGGAATATGGATTATCAGTGAAAAGGTCCATTCAGATGGAATTCTATGTGAGGACGGACATTTGTTAATGGTTAAACCTGAAATATAAACAATTAGTTTTGAATTTTTAAACTTCTCATTACAAGATTATTGCAGCTTTCGTTAATTGGTAAAATTATCCGAGGAACAGTTAAGTCTTATTTAAATTCATCGGGAATAATGCATAATGGAATTGGTTTCATCTTATGTTGATTGGCTCGATGTAATCTTTCATAAATTTCAAAAACCGTGCGTTTTCTTCCTGAAAAGTCTGTTGCTGCTTTTTGTTGTTCTGCCATTTTCATGGCCCACTCCAACTCGTCATAATTCGCTCCCAATTGGTCTTCATCTGTTCTGCTATCGCCGAAAAGTCCATCGGTGGGCGCGGCTTTCATAATGGATTCTGGGATTTCTAATAATTCGCCAAGAAGATAGACTTCACTTTTCATTAAATCGCCAAGTGGATTTAAATCCACTCCTCCATCGCCGTATTTTGTAAAAAACCCCACGCCGAAGTCCTCTACTTTATTGCCTGTTCCAGTTACCAAATAACGGTTTATGCCCGCAAAATAATAGAGTGCCGTCATCCGCAATCGAGAACGGGTGTTGGCCAAAGAAAGAGAGTAGGAGCTCTCATTTGTTGTTGGCGGCATTTGGGCTTTGAATTCATCAAAAACAGAAGTAAGGTTTACTTCGACGTCACTAACATTGGAATATTTTCTATTTAGAAAGTCGATATGTTCACGTCCTCTAGAAACCTGGCTGGGGGCTTGGTGTATTGGCATTTCAATACACAGTGTTTCCATTCCTGTTCTAGCGCAAAGTGCTGATGCGACCGCAGAGTCGATGCCACCACTTATTCCCACAATAAATCCATCCATTTGGGCATTTATAGCATAGGCTTTCAACCAATTTATAATAAGGGTTGCTATTTTTTCGGTTTGCATTCTTTTGAGATTAATTAAGGGAACAAAGTAATCTAATTTATTTTCCTAAGTAGTTGGGGCATCTCCCCATCACTAAAAAAAAAGTACCTTTGCACGGCAAAAGTCACTACGGATAAAATTAATGAAAAAGAATGGCGTTTGTTCAGAATAACAATATAATAAAAATGAAATATATTTTACTGATTTTAATAACCAGTTTTCTTATTTCGTGTAATAACAAAGATAAGCTCGAAGAGGAGATCCAGAAAATTCCAATGGATGTTGAGGTAATCCGATTTGATAAAGAGTTTGCCGATGCCACTGCTGAGGACCTTCCGATACTCAAAAAGCAATTCCCGTTCTTTTTCCCCGCCCAGTACAATGATAGTATTTGGGTCGATAAATTAACAGATACCCTTCAGCTCCAACTGGAAGAAGAAGTTTTGAAAACGTTTCCGATTGATGATAAACTAGGAAACAACTTAAGGCCACTATTTCAGCATATAAAATATTATTTTCCGAAATTTAAAACGCCATTGGTGATTACTACCACTTCAGATGTTGATTACCGAAACAAGGTTATTCTTGCCGACAGTATGTTGGTTATAGCACTAGACACTTACTTGGGCAATGAGCATCGATTTTATGAAGGTATTGAAAAGTATGTGGCCAAGGAAATGAAGCCTTCCCAGCTTCTGCCAGATGTTGCAGAGGTATATTCGAGAAGATTTGTGAGTCCTCCGAGGAGTCCATCTTTTTTGGAACAAATTATTTACTATGGGAAGCAGCTTTATTTAAAGGATATTTGGCTTATTAGTACATCTGATGCCGATAAAATTGGATATACCGCGCAAGAATTTGACTGGGCGGAGGAAAATGAACTGTATATGTGGCGATATTTTGTTGAAAATGAATTGCTGTATAGTACCGATCCCAAACTCGGGGCGAGATTTATCAATCCGGCGCCATTTTCAAAATTTTATCTGGAAATAGACAATGATTCACCAGGAATGCTGGGCCGTTATTTAGGCTGGAAAATTGTACGTGCCTATATGCAAAACACCGATGCAAGTGTACAGGAAATGATAGTAACCGGTGCTGATGAAATATTTACGAAATCTAAATACAAACCAAGAAAATAATGACAAAAAAACATATTTCTGCTATTGAGCTAAAAGTAGAACTAGATGAAAACAGAATTCCAGAAGCGATCCACTGGTCTGCAGAGGATGGAGGAATAAATAATGAAGAGGCCAAAGCTATAATGCTATCGGTATGGGATCACAACACTAAGGAATCGCTACGTATTGATCTTTGGACCAAGGAAATGCCTGTGGACGAGATGAAAATATTTTTTCATCAAACCCTAAGTGCTATGGCAGACACCTTTGAAAGAGCGACCAACGACGAAAAGATGAGTGCGACTATGCGTGATTTCTGCGATTATTTTGCGGAGAAGTTGGAATTGAAACGAGAATAGGGCGTAAGCTGCTTACTCCTTTTTTAAATGTCGGTGAGGTTTTGATTTACGTGGTCAATATGCTTCAAAACTTCATCTCGCCCAATAAAATTACTGGCTGAGGTAATAAAGTACTGTGGCATTTCCTCCCAGGTTTCCAGCATTTTCTCTTCGTACCGTGCGATGTTGGTTTCCAAATCTTTGGGTTTGAGTTTGTCGGCTTTGGTGAAAATAATATTGAATGGAATTCCGCTTTCTCCCATCCATTGCATAAATTCTAAATCAATGGGCTGAGGTTCGTGTCGGCAATCTACAAGAACGAAGGCGAGAACCATCTGTTCTCTTTGCTCGAAATAATCTGTGATGAACTTCTGAAATGTTTTTTTGATGCTTTTGGAAACTCGTGCGTAGCCATAACCGGGTAAGTCGACTAAATACCACGCCTTATTGATGAGGAAATGGTTTATAAGCTGTGTTTTTCCAGGTCTTCCAGATGTTTTCGCCAGATTTTTGTGCTGCATCAGCATGTTGATAAGGGAAGATTTTCCAACATTGCTTCGGCCGATAAAAGCATATTCTGGCAAACGGTCTTTGGGACATTTGTCTACCTTGCTGTTGCTCATTAAAAATTCCGCCGATTTTATCTGCATTTTTAAGTCTGATTTTTTTTAAGCTTGAGAAGAATCTACTAGCTTTTAATTAACGCTATAAATTTAAAACTTCCTTTTTTTCAACCAAGCATAGAATAGCTCGTTAAATTTGTCGGGATGTTCCATCATAGCGGCGTGCCCGCATTTATCAATCCAAAAGAGTTCGGAGTCGGGTAGCAGTTGGTCGAATTCAATAGCAACTTCTGGAGGAGTTACTTGATCGTTTTTTCCCCAAATGATGCAAGTAGGCGTGTGCATTTTAGGTAAATCTTTAGCCATATTATGACGAATGGCACTTTTGGCGATGGCGAGCGTTCGAATCAGTTTATTTCTGTCGTTTACGGTTTCATATACATCGTCCACAATGGTTTTGGTGGCGACAGCAGGATCGTAAAAAACGTTTTCAGCTTTTTTCTTTATATACTCGTAATCTCCACGTTTAGGATAGCTTTCGCCCATAGCACTTTCATACAGACCGGAACTTCCCGTAAGCACGAGTGCTTTTATTTTTCCCGGATAAAGTTTAGTGCAAAGCAGTCCTATATGTCCGCCCAGGGAATTTCCGAGTAAAATCACTTCGTCATAACCAAGATGGTCAATGAACTGCGACACGTATTTGGAGAAATTCTTGACCGTGGTTTTCAACAAAGACATTTTGTAGATTGGAAGCTCGGGAATTAGAATCTTATACCCCTTATCTGGGAAAAATTCAGCCACACCGTCAAAATTGCTCAATCCCCCCATAAGTCCGTGTAGGATAATAATTGGGGTTCCTTCACCTATTTCTACATATGAAAATTTACCCTCTTTTTTTAAGTTTTGGACCATGCTGGTTCTTGCAATTATAAGAAACAAAAGTAAACAAATTTATTTCATAAGGAATATTTAATGCAACGGTTTGTTGCAAGGCTCAAGACTTAGTCAAAAGCAATGTGAGAAGAAAATTTACCAACAAAGTGGTAGAATGTGGGAAAATGTGGTAAAAGTTATATATATTTGAAACTACAAAAATCAATAGGGGAAGTTCCACAATGCTCAATCTTATAGGCACATACGAATGCAAAGCGGACACAAAAGGCCGGGTAATGATACCTGGGCCCCTGAAAAAACAATTGGCATCTGTAACCCCCGAGGGCTTTGTTATAAAGCGAGCCGTATTTCAGCCTTGTTTGGAAATGTATCCAATGAAGGAATGGGAGGCTTTGATGCGTAAAATGGGCGAACTCAATCGCTTTAATCGAAAGAACAACGATTTTATAAGAAGATTTACTGCTGGTGTTAAGACAGTTGAGCTGGATGCCACTGGGAGATTGTTGATTCCGAAGGATTTACTTGCCTTTGCCGGCATGAGTAAAGAATTGGTGATTTCGTCGGCTATAAATATCGTTGAGATTTGGGATAAGGATAAATATGAGCAGGCCATTGATGATGCCGCAAACGATTTTGCCGATTTGGCTGAGGAAGTAATGGGAGATAAAAGCAATAATGGTAATGGAATATCATAGACCGGTCTTGTTGAGTGAAGCCGTGGATGGACTGAATATACAGCCCCAAGGGGTGTATGTGGATGTTACTTTCGGCGGTGGAGGCCATTCCCAGGAAATACTGAATAGATTGGGTCCGGAGGGAAAACTAATAGCATTTGACCAAGACAAGGATGCTTTAAAAAATGCAATCAATGATCCTCGATTTCAGCTCGTCAATCAGAATTTTCGATTTCTGAAGCAGTTTCTCAGGTTTTACGGGCACAAAGAAGTTGACGGTATTTTAGGTGATTTCGGAGTTTCTTCCCATCAGTTTGACAAGGCGGAAAGAGGATTTTCGACTCGTTTTGAAGCGCCATTGGACATGCGAATGGATAGAGATAGTAGTTTTTCAGCTTACAATGTGGTCAATAAATATGAGGAGGTGCAATTGCGGAAAGTGCTTGCCCAATACGGAGAGCTTCGCAATGCTGCAGGAATGGCCAGGGTGATAGTTGCAGCGCGGGAAGAAGAAAAAATAAAGACCAGCGAGCAATTAAAAAAAGTGCTTAAAAGATTTCTGCCGGCACATAGGGAGAATAAAATCCTAGCTCAAATTTATCAAGCCATCCGCATTGAAGTGAACCAGGAATTGGAGGCTTTGAAGGAGTTTTTAATACAGACGGTAGATGTTCTAAAGCCAAATGGGAGGCTGAGCTTAATAAGCTATCATTCTTTAGAGGACAGGCTGGTCAAAAGGTTTATTCGAAATGGAATGTTTGAAGGCGAGCCAGAAAAAGACGTCTTCGGAAGAGTGGAGGTGCCGTTGAAGGCTGTTGGAAAATTAATAATACCAACGGAGGAGGAAATAAGGGAAAACAACCGTGCCAGAAGTGCCAAACTTAGGATTGCGGAAAAAATATAGATTTTATAAAAGTTTTTGAAAGAGGTGAATATCTCAAATTAACGAACAGCAAGGTTGAAAGAAGGTTTCTACAATATTATAAAAGGCAAATTTTTGGTCAGTGATGATGCGCCAAAACATTGGCGTTTTATCATTTTCTTATCTGGCCTTGCTTTGATTATGATTGCCAGTTCACATAGTGCCGATAAAAAGGTGCATAGGATTTCAAAATTGAGTGCAGAGGTAAAGGAGTTGAAAAGTGAGTATGTAGATGTGAGGATGCAGTTGATGCAAAGCCGAATGGAAAGCAAGATTATAGCTGCCATGGAGGGGAAGGGGTTGCAACCTTCGGTGACACCTCCAATGAGAATTAGAATTGTTGAGAAAAGGGAATAAGAATTAATTCAAAACAAGAAAGAACATTTCTTTCATAAAAAACAGGGTCTTGAAAAGTGGCATTTGAGGAGAAGCACATATTGAACCGATTATATATCATAGCTGGATGCATGTTCATCTTTGCCATTGCTATTTCCGTAAAGCTTTTGAATATTCAGATTGCCGATGGGGAGAAATATCGTGAACTCGCACAAAAAAGTACCACTCGTAACTTTGTTATTCCCGCCAATAGAGGAAATGTTTATGCCGATGATGGTAGTCTTTTGGCCACTTCCGTGCCTAAATACGATATCCGTTTTGATGCGGTAACAGTTTCCCCCGAAGATTTCAAAGAAAATTTAAGACCGCTTTCAGAAGGCTTGAGTAAGATGTTTGGCAAGCCTGTTTCTCACTATCAAGATATGTTGCGAAAGGCAAGGGCAGATAAGAATCGTTATTTGCTCATTGTTAAAAATCTTGGTTATTCAGATTAAATAAGAGTAAAAAACCTTCCTCTTTTTCGGAAAGGACCTTATAAAGGTGGCATCATTGTAGAGCAGCGAACAGTACGCGAGCACCCTATCGGGAAAATTGCACAGCGAACTGTTGGGGACGAAGCCTTTGATCGTCCCGGTTATTATGCAGTGGGATTGGAAGGCGCTTTTAATGATCTGTTGACTGGAAAAGATGGTCATAGATTAAAACAAAAAATTGCAGCCGGCCAGTGGAAACCGGTTTTTGATGATAATGAAATTGAGCCACAGGATGGGTATGACATAGTATCCACACTCAATGTGAATATTCAGGATATTGCCCATCACGCACTTTTAAAGCAATTGGAGTATTATGAAGCCGAGCATGGAACTGTGATTGTTATGGAGGTTGCTACTGGCGAGATAAAGGCCGTTTCAAACTTAGGAAGAACATCGCAGGGCACTTATTACGAAAAACTCAATTACGCCATTGGCGAATCGCACGAACCCGGTTCTACTTTTAAAATTATGGCATTTATGGCGGCTTTGGAAGACAAAGTAATTGACACAAGCTCGGTAATTGATACGGGAACTGGAGTAAAGACTTTTTATGGAAGAAAAATATACGATTCCCGTCGGGGTGGGTATGGTAAAATTTCGGCTGCAAGAGCTATTGAGGTCTCTTCCAATATTGCTATAGCCACTATTATTGATGAGAATTATTCCAAAAACCCCAATAAATTCATCAACCGTTTAAGAAGTTGGCATTTAGACCAAAAGACTGGTGTAGCTATCAAGGGGGAAGGATCTCCAATAATTCCAGCGCCAGGGGATAAGGCATGGAGTAAGAATGCCTTGCCGTCCATGGCTTATGGTTATAACTTGCATCTTACGCCCCTTCAAACCCTCACTTTCTATAATGCAATCGCAAATCAGGGAGTAATGGTGAAACCTCGATTTATTAAAGAGGTGCGGGAGTGGAAGAATAAGGTTACGGTATACGACACCAAGATTATCAATCCCAAAATATGTTCTGATAAAACCTTAGGTGAAGTTCAGGAAATAATGAAAAACGTGGTAGTCCGCGGTACTGGAAAATCACTTCATTCCCCATATTTTTCTATGGCCGGGAAAACGGGTACTGCACAAACTGAATATTGGATGCCAGATTGGAGCAGCAATCGACGTTATATTTCTTCTTTCGCTGGATATTTTCCGGCAGATAATCCACAGTATTCTTGCATAGTAGTTATCCACAAGCCCAGCATAAAAAAAGGCTTTTATGGAGCCGATGTTTCAGGTCCGGTATTTAAGCGAATAGCACAAAAAATATTTACAGAGTCGCAAATAATTGATTCGGTTGAAGGTTTGGAGTCTACTGATCCTTTAATTGAAAAGGAATATCAAAAATTTTATTCCCATTTACAACAAGGAGGTAAAACAATACCAAATGTTACGGGAATGCCCGGAATGGATGCCGTTTCAATACTTGAAAATTTAGGATTGAAAGTGAAGGTCGTCGGTAACGGAACCGTAAACCAACAATCCATAAAATCTGGGGAAAGCCTTAAGCCAGGTCAACAAATAACCTTGAATCTATCGTGATACTTTTAAAGGACATATTGTACAAGGTCACCATTGAAAAAGTTGTGGGAAGCACTTCCGTGGCCATAAGCAATCTCGAATTCGATTCGCGAAAAGTTTCATTGAACGACGTTTTTATCGCCATAAAAGGTTCAGTTTCCGACGGGCATCAATTTGTAAAGAAAGCTGCTCATCAAGGGGCTTTGGCTATTATTTGTGAAAGCCTTCCAGAAGAAATTATAAATGGAATTACTTATGTACAAGTAGCCGATTCACATAAAGCTTTGGCAATAATAGCTGCTAATTTCTACGGAAATCCATCACAGGATTTGAAGTTGGTCGGGATCACGGGTACCAACGGGAAAACGACTGTTTCAACGCTGCTTTATAAGCTTTTCAAAAAAGCAGGCTTTGAGGCTGGTCTTATTTCTACTGTAAAAATAGTTGTTGGCGATTTAGAATATCCAACATCTCTAACAACACCCGATTCACTTACAATTAATAAGTATCTACGCGAAATGGTAGATGTGGGGGTTGAGTTTTGTTTTATGGAGGTGAGTTCTCACGGTATCCACCAAAAGCGTACGGAGGCTTTACATTTTGTAGGAGGGGTATTCACCAATCTTTCGCACGACCATTTGGATTACCACCACGATTTTGCTGCGTATCGCGATGTGAAGAAAGCATTTTTTGATGAATTGCCTAAATCTGCCTTCGCCTTAGTAAATGTGGATGACAAGAATGGCTTGGTGATGCTTCAAAACACTAGAGCCAATAAACTGACCTACGCCCTAAAAACCTATGCCGATTATCGCGCTCAAGTTTTGGAAAGTCAATTCACTGGGCAATTGTTGAAGATAAATCATCAAGAGGTATGGTCAAAACTCATAGGAGGTTTTAACGCATACAATCTGCTTGCTATATACGGCGCCGCTACTTTACTCGGATTAGAGGAGCTTGAAGTTCTTCAAATAATGAGCACTTTGGAAAGTGTTGACGGCAGATTTCAATACTTAGTTTCGGAAAATAAAATATCTGCGATTGTAGATTATGCCCATACCCCAGATGCCTTGAAAAATGTTTTGGAAACAATTAACGACATCCGCACTGGCAATGAGGAGTTAATAACTGTGGTTGGCTGCGGAGGAGATAGAGATTCGCAAAAACGTCCTGTTATGGGGAAGATTGCTTCAACTTTAAGCACTAAAGTCATTTTTACGAGCGACAATCCCCGATCAGAAGATCCAGATAAAATAATCGAACAAATGGAGCAAGGGGTGCCGGCAGAATTTTACAAAAAGACTATTTCCATAAGCAATAGAAAAGAGGCCATAAAAGCGGCCTGCCAAATGGCGAACGAGAACGATATTATTTTGATAGCAGGAAAAGGTCATGAAACCTATCAGGAAATAAAAGGAGAACGATTTGATTTTGATGATCTGAAAATAGTAAGCCAACTTTTAATAGACCTAAACAAATAGCCAATGCTGTATTATCTATTTGAATATTTGGATAAAACATACGATCTGCCAGGAACTGGACTGTTTGGGTTTATAACCTTTAGAGCAGCTTTGGCGGTTATCATGTCGCTATTTATAGCCACGGTTTATGGAAAGAAAATAATCGACTATTTACGGAAAAAACAAATAGGTGAATCCGTTCGCGATTTGGGTTTAGATGGTCAAAACGAAAAGGCTGGGACGCCTACAATGGGTGGAATCATCATCATTCTTGCCACCTTGGTGCCGGTACTACTTCTGGCAAAACTTGAAAATATTTATGTCATCCTCTTGATTGTGACAACACTTTGGATGGGAACAATTGGTTTTATAGACGATTATATTAAAAAATTCAAAAATGATAAAGAAGGTCTGCCGGGGAAGTTTAAGGTAATCGGACAGATTGGCTTAGGTCTTTTTGTAGGTGCCACCATGTATTTTCACCCCAATATAGTTGTACAACGTACCACTTTACAGCCAGGAACTAATACCGAGATTATCGCAAAGGCTCCGTCCAACGCATTTTATGTGAAAGATAAGGACATGCTAACTACCATTCCTTTTGTAAAAAAGAATGAATTCAACTATTCCACCCTCATCAGTTGGGCGGGAGAAAATTACAAAAGCTACGTATGGTTGATTTTTATTCCAATCGTAATTTTTATTATCACTGCGGTATCAAATGGCGCTAACCTTACCGATGGTATTGATGGTCTAGCGGCGGGTACATCGGCTATTATAGCATTAACCCTTGGCATTTTCGCATGGGTTTCCGGCAACGTGATTTTTTCAGATTATCTCAATATTATGTACATCCCAGATACGGGGGAAATGACCATTTTCATCACTGCGTTTGTGGGATCACTTATCGGTTTTTTATGGTACAACGCTTATCCTGCGCAAGTGTTTATGGGCGATACGGGCAGTTTGACAATTGGTGGAATTATAGCCGTAATAGCAATAGCCGTAAGAAAAGAACTATTGATTCCTGTTTTGTGCGGTATTTTTTTAGTTGAAAATCTGTCGGTTGTCTTACAAGTTGGCTGGTTCAAATACACCAAAAAGAAATTGGGGGAGGGCCAACGTATTTTCAGAATGGCACCTCTTCACCACCATTACCAAATTAAAGGTTTTCACGAAAGTAAGATAGTAACGAGGTTTTGGATTGTGGGTATTTTTTTGGCCATTATAACAATCGTCACGTTGAAAATCAGATAAGATGATGGATTTAAAAAGCTGTAGGGAAGAAAAATTATTTGAGTGAATTATGAAACAGAAGATCGTGATTCTAGGTGCTGGTGAAAGCGGAGTGGGAACGGCAATTTTGGCTAAGAAAGAAGGATTTGAAGTTTTTGTGTCAGATTCTGGAATTGTAAAAAATAAGTATAAAGAAGTTCTTTTAAATAATGGGATAGCGTGGGAAGAAGAAGGTCATTCCGAAGCCAAAATCTATTCAGCAGGCTTAGTGATGAAAAGTCCGGGAATACCTGACACCGTTTCAATAGTTCGGAATCTAAGGGCGCGTGGTGTAAGAGTGGTTTCAGAAATTGAGTTCGCTTCAAAATATACCGATTCAACCATAATTGGAGTCACTGGGAGCAATGGAAAAACCACAACAGCGAGTTTGATTTATGAACTGATGAAAAATGCTGGACTGAACGTGGCGTTGGGAGGAAATATAGGAATGAGTTTCGCTGAACAGGTGGCGGAAGAGAAGTACGAAAACTTTGTTGTTGAACTCAGCAGTTTTCAGTTGGATGGCATCGAAAGCTTTTCACCTCATATAGCAGTTTTGACCAATTTAAGTCCTGATCATTTGGATAGATACGATAATAAATATGAAAAATATATCGCCTCTAAATTCAGGATTGTAATGAATCAGACGCCGGAGGACTTTTTTATTTACAACGAAGATGATGAAGAGGTTTTAAAATGGCTAGCCAAGAATCCCATAAGATCACAAAAACTACCCTTTTCAACAAAAAAAGAATTGAAACAGGGAGCATTTAAAAAAGACAATGAAATAGTAATAATAATAAACAATAAACAATTTAACATGCCAATCTCAACCATCGGAATCCACGGAGACCACAATGTAAAAAATGCAATGGCCGCTTCCACCGTAGCCAGACTTCTAGGAATACGAAAACAGACTATAAGAGAGAGTCTTGAGGCGTTTCAAGGAGTGGAACATCGGTTGGAAAAAGTTTTAAAAATCAATAACGTGCTTTATATAAACGATTCCAAGGCCACCAACGTCAATGCCACTTATTATGCATTGGACAGTATGGAAAACCCTACTATTTGGATTGTCGGGGGTGTGGATAAAGGCAATGATTACACGGAGCTTTTACCTCTTGTAAATGAGAAGGTGAAGGCCATAATCTGCCTTGGTCTTGACAATGAAAAAATAATAGCTGCATTTGGGAATATAGTAGACACCATTTTTGAAGCCGATTCAATGCCGATGGCCGTGCAGATAGCACATAAGTTGGCTGAAAGGAACAACACGGTTTTGTTGTCGCCAGCTTGTGCCAGTTTCGATTTATTCGAAAATTATGAAGATAGAGGAAGGCAATTTAAAGCTGCCATTAGAACTCTTTAAAAAAGGGAAATGACAAACTCGAATTGTATTAAAGTTTTGAAATTATAATTTATATCAAGGAGTGAAAAACATTTTTGAATACATACAAGGAGATAGGGCAATTTGGGGAATAGTTTTCCTCTTGGCTCTGTTTTCCTTTTTGCCCGTTTACAGCTCCAGCAGTAATCTCGCTTATCTTTATGGCGATGGCAGTACGTTGCCTTATCTGTTGCGTCATTTCGCGCATTTGGTTTTGGGCTTTGCTATTCTTTATGGGGTTCATAAAATTCCTTATAATTATTTTCGGGGTTTATCACTCATCGCAATTCCCTTGGTGGTGCTGTTATTAATTATGACAATGGCAGAAGGTACAACCATTGAAGGTGCCAACGCCAGTCGATGGATCAGGGTGCCATTTGTGGGTGTAACATTTCAAACTTCCACTTTGGCAGGAGTAGTTTTGATGATTTATGTAGCTAGGTACCTCTCACGAATAAAGGATAAAACAGTTACTTTTAAAGAAACACTTTTACCGCTATGGCTACCGGTATTTCTTGTTTTGGCTCTTATTTTACCAGCCAACTTTTCAACAACCGCCATCTTCTTTGCAATGGTTGTGATGCTCGTTTTTGTAGGGGGATATCCCATTAAATACTTGGGAATCATTTTAGGTGCTGGGGTTGTGTTTTTAACCATTTTTATTTTGTCCGCCAAAGCTTTTCCAGATGCGTTTCCCAATCGAGTGGATACTTGGATGAACCGGATCGAGAATTTTGCCGACAAGCAGGATACCGAAGCTGATTATCAAATTGAAAAAGCGAAAATTGCTATCGCTTCTGGAGGTGTAACTGGATTGGGTCCAGGTAAAAGTGTTCAGAAAAATTTTCTACCACAGTCTTCTTCCGATTTCATATATGCTATAATAGTTGAGGAATTCGGACTTGTTGGCGGGTTGTTTTTGATGTTGTTATATCTATTTCTGCTTTTCAGAATTGTGGTGGTAGCACATAAATCGACTTCAGTCTTCGGAAAATTGGTCGTGATTGGAGTTGGTTTGCCGATAGTTTTTCGAGCGATGATAAACATGGCCGTAGCTGTGGAATTATTTCCCGTAACCGGTCAAAATTTACCCTTGATAAGCAGTGGGGGAACATCGATATGGATGACTTGTTTGGCTTTGGGAATTGTCTTGAGCGTGAGTGCCAAACGTGAAATTGTTGTGAAGGAAGCCGAGGAAGAAAATCCATTGGATATTTTAAGTGAATCTTTATAGTGCAGTAATCAGAAGAAAACTAAATTGAATTTATAAAATAAATAAAACTTGAACCACAAATTTATCATATCAGGCGGCGGAACCGGAGGGCATATTTACCCGGCCATTGCTATTGCCAATGAGCTCAGTGCTCGTTTTCCTGATGCGGAAATCTTATTTGTGGGCGCCAGGGATAGAATGGAGATGGAAAAAGTGCCCCAGGCCGGATACCAAATAAAGGGACTGTGGATTTCGGGTTTGCAACGAAGTCTTTCATTGCAAAACATTTCCTTTCCTTTAAAATTGGTTTCGAGTCTTCGAAAGTCTTATTCAATTTTGAAAGAGTTTAAACCCAGCGTGGCTATAGGAACTGGGGGATATGCCAGCGCTCCTTTGCTCAGGATGGCATCATTGAGAAATACTCCATGTTTGATTCAAGAGCAGAACAGTTTGGCAGGAATCACAAATAAATGGTTGGCTGCCAAAGTCCAGAAGATTTGTGTGGCATATCATGGAATGGATAAATTTTTCCCTTCTGAAAAAATAAAACTCACGGGCAATCCAGTCCGTCAAGATTTGCTCGATATAAGTTCTAAGAGGGAAGAGGCTTTAGATTTTTTTGATTTAAAGGAAAACACAAAAACTTTATTGGTTCTGGGTGGTAGTCTCGGTGCAAAAAGAATAAACCAATTGATTGAAAAGAACCTGTCTTTATTCGAAAAAGAGCGGTTACAAGTGATATGGCAGTGTGGTAAGTATTATGAAGAAGATTATAAAATGAAAGCAACAGATTCGGTGCAGATTCACTCTTTTTTAAACCGTATGGATTTAGCCTATGCTGCGGCAGATTTTATTATTTCCCGATCCGGTGCCTTGTCAGTTTCCGAGTTATGTTTAGTAGGAAAGCCGGTTATTTTTATTCCGTCGCCTAACGTGGCGGAAGATCATCAAACCAAAAATGCATTAGCCATTTCTGAAAATGAAGCGGCACTGCTAATTCGTGAATCGGAATTGGATCAGGAATTCGAAAGACAGTTTGTAGAATTAATTTCTTCCGAAGAGAAACAAAAGCAGCTTTCTGAAAATATTAAAAAATTAGCAAAACCAAATGCCACTAAGGACATAGTGGATGAGATAGAAAAGTTATTAAAAAAGTAATCATAAAATAAAAAGGAAACAAAAATTGATTAATCTAAACCACATACAAAGCTTTTATTTCGTCGGCATCGGCGGTATTGGGATGAGTGCGCTTGCCAGGTATTTTAAGATGCAGGGCAAAGCCGTATTTGGTTATGATAAAACCTCCACTGAACTTACTTCAGAATTGATTTCGGAAGGGATTCAGATTGGTTTTGCCGATGAGGTTTCGGAGATTCAAAATGAGGTGGTTTCCAATAAAAATGTTCTAGTGGTTTATACCCCGGCGATTCCGAAGCACAGTAAGATATTGAATTACTTCGTCGAGAATAAATTCAACATTGTAAAGCGTGCCGAGCTTTTGGGGGAAGTCACCAAAAACACTTTGTGTCTGGCGGTGGCGGGCACACATGGAAAAACCACAACTTCGGCTATTTTAGGCCATTTAATGGCGGAATGTGGAATGCCGGTTACAGCTTTTCTCGGCGGAATCGCGGAAAACTATCATTCTAATTTCATTTATAAGGGCAGCGAAATAACTGTTGTTGAAGCTGATGAATTCGACCGTTCCTTCTTGCGACTACAACCTGATATTGCCTGTATTACGTCTATGGATGCAGACCATTTAGATATATATGGCGTGGTCTCGGAACTTGAGGCTGCTTTCCGAACTTTTGCCGATTTGGTTGAAGATAAAAACAAAGTATTTATTAAGAATGACCTTCCGTTGGAAGGAGTTACCGTAGCGGTAGAAGCTGCGGCCGATTATGAGGCGCAGAATGTAAGAATTGAAAACGGAGCGTATATTTTTGATTTAAAGACACCTGACGAAAGGCTGGAGAATTTAGTTTTCCATCTTCCGGGACGTCATAATTTAAGTAACGCCATTATGGCTTTGGGCATGGCAATTTTAGCAGGCTCCCCAACCGATTGTCTGCCCAGAGCATTGGCGAATTTTGAAGGCGTTCAACGCAGGTTTACCTATAAAATAAGAACTGAGAATCTGGTGCTGATAGATGATTATGCCCATCATCCTACTGAAATTAATGCGCTGTTTCAAGCGGTGGACGAAATGTATCCAAACGATCATAAGCAAATAGTTTTTCAACCCCACCTTTTTAGCAGAACCCGTGATTTTGGAGCGGAATTCGCTAAAAGTTTATCGCAATTTGACGAGGTGGTCTTGTTGGATATTTATCCTGCTCGGGAAGAACCTATTGAGGGTATAAGTTCTGAATGGTTGCTGGGCCAGATAACTGCTGAAAAAAAGAGACTAGTTTTTAAATCGGCTTTGCCTGAAATTTTGCTCGCGTCCACCTGCCGGATAAAATTGTTGGTAGGAGCAGGAGATATTGGGGCCGAAGTAAATAAAATAACTAAAAAATTGAAAGATGAAACGGGTTATTGAATTGTCGAAATACATAGCGCTTTTAAGTTTGATGATATTTTTATTCAGCTTCAGTAAAAAACGGAATGAGAATAGAAAAGTACATAAGTTGGACGTTGAATTTACGGATGAAACCAGCCCATTTCTGGATTATAATACAGTTAATAAATTGTTGATACAAAGTCCGGAGGGTCTCTCGGAGCTAAGTAAAGAAGCTTTAGATTTGAGAAGTATGGAACATCGATTGCAAGAAAATCCTATGGTTCGCGTGGCGGAGGTGTTTGTCTCGGTAGATGGGTCTTTAGGGGCACGAGTCGAGTTGCGAAAGCCTATTGGTAGAATAGCAGCTGGGGGCACGGGAGCGGATTATTACCTGGATGCCGATGGCAAGAAAATGCCTTTATCCACAGTTTATTCTGCGCGGGTGCCAATTATTACAGGATCGTCCAAAACAGATTTTTCTGAATTGGCTCCGCTGTTACTAAAGATAAGAGAGGATGATTTTATGAACAGTTCAGTAGTGGGATTGAATCAAAACACCAATGGCGAGGTGGAGTTAGCTCTAAGGAAAAATGAGCTTAAGGTTTTCTTTGGAAAACCTGATGATATTGAGAAGAAATTTCAAAATTTTAAAGCGTTTTATAAAAAAACAAAACAAGATAGTACTCTTTACGGGTATGAAAAAGTGAACCTGAAGTTTGAGAGTCAGGTAATAGCTACAAAAAAGTGAGGTCATGGAAAACGAGAACATTGCTGTAGGATTGGATATTGGAACTACCAAAATAGTCGCTATGATTGGTAGGAAGAATGAATACGGCAAAATGGAGGTATTGGGAATAGGAAAGGCGAAAAGCTTAGGCGTCCATCGAGGGGTAGTAAACAATATTACCCAAACCATTCAATCCATTCAACAGGCCGTACAGGATGCGGAAACAGCTTCTGGAATGAAAATAAAGGAAGTGGTAGTAGGTATAGCCGGTCAACATATCCGGAGTTTGCAGCACAGTGATTATATAACCCGTGCCAATGGAGAAGACGTAATAAAGGAAGATGATATCGATAGGCTTTGCAATCAAGTTCACAAGCTGGTGATGCTTCCCGGAGAGGAAATACTGCATGTTTTGCCTCAGGATTATAAAGTTGACGGGCAAGCGGAAATCAAGGAGCCCGTTGGGATGTACGGTGGCCGATTAGAAGCGAATTTTCACGTAGTGGTCGGTCAAGTTTCCTCTATACGAAATGTGGGTCGCTGTATTAAAAGTGCCGGCCTGGAACTTTCGGCTATTACGTTGGAGCCTTTAGCATCGGCAAAGGCAGTTTTAAGCCAAGAGGAAAAAGAAGCAGGTGTAGCCTTAATAGATATAGGAGGTGGAACTACCGATTTGGCGATTTTCAAAGATGGAATTATCCGTCATACTGCGGTAATTCCCTTTGGCGGAAATGTAATAACAGAAGACATAAAAGAAGGCTGCTCCATCATTGAAAAACAGGCAAAACTTTTAAAAATAAAATTTGGTTCGGCTTGGCCAGGCGAGAATAAGGACAATGAAATTGTTTCCATTCCAGGACTTAGAGGAAGGGAACCAAAGGAAATTAGCCTTAAAAATCTTTCAAAAATAATACATGCACGCGTCATAGAAATTATTGAACAAGCGTATATGGAGATAAAGAATTATGGCCATGAGGACCCAAAAAAGAAGTTGATTGCTGGAATAGTACTAACCGGTGGCGGGGCGCAACTTCAACATATTAAGCAACTGGTAGAATACATAACAGGTATGGATACGCGAATTGGCTATCCCAATGAGCATTTGGCTGGCGACAGCGATGCCGAAATGACCAGCCCCATGTACGCAACAGCTGTAGGCTTAGTATTGAATAGTTTAGAGAGCAAAGGAAAATCCTCATTAATGAAGCGATTTACTCCTGAACCTACGGAGGAAGTGGAAAAGGAGACTCCGGTTTCAGAAGAAACAAAAGATAAGGCTGAAAAGGAAGAAAAAGAAAAGGAGCCAAAAGATCGTCGAAGATTTTTTGACAAATGGGCTGAAAAGTTTAAAGAGTTTTTAGACAATGCTGAATAGGCGATGTATAAATGAACATTTCAGCTAGCAAGTGACAGAGTTTAAAAAGGAAAAAG
>Ga0079223_10000163_pt1 | contig 27461 bp, 24 predicted proteins | sample Stecom2011_FD_75072 | JGI IMG/M metagenome (GOLD analysis project Ga0079223, IMG submission 75072) | Agricultural soil microbial communities from Utah to study Nitrogen management - Steer compost 2011 | ecosystem: Environmental > Terrestrial > Soil > Agricultural land | place: USA: Utah...
TCGTGGATGGGAAAGTAGTAGTAAGCGGAAGGGTGCCAAACGAAAAAGATCTTAAAATGTTATTAACGAAATAGTCTTTAAAATGAAAAAAATAATCAGCACTTTAAGTGTCATCCTTTTTATAGGCATAACTGCCTTATCGGCGCAGTCTTGCTGTAGCGCACCCACAGACAATTCTGCAAAAGAAAAAAAACATCGTGTCGAAAATCAAGAGTTAAGTGAGGTAAAAGCTTACTATTTTCATGCAACCCGCCGCTGTACTACTTGTCAAGCAGTAGAGACCGTTTCAAAGGAGGCAATTAAAGAATATTATGGCGATAAAGTAACTTTTGAGTCTATCAATAGAGACGAAGACAAGGACAATCCATTGATGGCAAAATATAAAGTGAATGGACAAACACTTATAATTGTCAGTGGTGATAAAACAGTAGATTTAACGAACGATGCATTTTTAAATGCACGCACAAATCCCAATAAATTTAAAAGCAAATTGAAATCAGCCATTGATTCAATGATGTAGCATGGAGATATTACAAAACTTTCTTGAGATTTCTCAATTCCCAATTTTCACGGCATTTATTCTGGGTCTTATGACAGCCATTAGCCCATGTCCTTTGGCAGCCAACATTACAGCCATCGGCTACATCAGTAAAGACATTGTAAACCAGCGCAAAGTGTTTATTAACGGATTGGTTTATACCTTTGGACGAGCAATTTCATATACTTCAATTGGGCTCCTCTTCTTTTTTGGGGCAAGCCAATTCAATCTTGCAGGATTCTTTCAGGAGTGGGGTGAAAAATTATTAGGGCCTCTTTTAGTCATAATTGGACTGTTTATGCTTGGCGTTTTAAAACTCAATATACCTGGTATTGGGTTCTTAACACAAAGATTGGAAAACAAGTCGAGTAATGGTTTTTGGGGCGTCCTTCTATTGGGCGTAGTGTTCGCTTTGGCATTTTGTCCTTATAGTGGTGTCCTTTATTTCGGTATGCTCATGCCCATGACAATCAGTAGCGCAAGCGGATTGTATTTACCCCTGATTTTTGCCATTGCCACAGGAATCCCCGTCATAATTTTTGCATGGCTTATTGCCTTTAGCGTTGGTTCCATAGGCAATATTTACAACAAGATTAAAACCTTTGAAGTCTGGTTTAGACGTGTAATTGCAGTTTTGTTTATTTCCGTGGGAGTGTATTACCAATTCACTATTTATCTCTAAAAATTTTTACACCTACTGTTCGTTCCTTGGCGAACTGATCTTAATGTCATTATAATATATCCTTCAAATGGAAGTAAAAAAAGAAATTAAAATATTGGGTTGGATGATTGTTGTTTTCGTGTTTGCATTTTTTATGCCGCTCGAAAATGCACGATTCAATGAAGCCTTATTTGCAATGTTTGACCTTGCAAGGTGGTATGCGCAGGAACACGTCATATTATGCTTGCTTCCAGCGTTCTTTATAGCGGGGGTAATTGCTGTATTTGTAAGCCAAGGTGCTGTCATGAAATACTTTGGGGCAAAAGCTAAAAAATGGCTGGCCTATACTGTCGCATCTGTATCAGGAGGTATATTGGCTGTATGTAGTTGCACTATTTTACCCTTGTTTTCAAGTATTCATAAAAGAGGAGCTGGACTTGGACCTGCTATTGCATTTCTTTATTCTGGCCCCGCCATAAACATTTTAGCAATTATACTAACTGCCCGAATTTTAGGATTTGAAATGGGTGCAGCTCGCATGATTGGTGCAGTAGTGTTTGCGATTGTTATCGGTTTGGCAATGTCTTTTATTTACAGAAAGGAAGAGAAGGCCAAACGAGAAGAGCAAATAAACTTTCCCGATATACCCGAAAAACGCCCTATGTGGCAAACAACTTTTCATTTTTTCACCCTTGTGGCTATTCTTGTTTTTGCCAATTGGGGAAAACCGGGTGAGGGTGTTACAAACGGAGCATGGTATTTGTTATGGGCCTACAAATGGCATATCACATCAGGTTTTGGATTGCTGTTGATCTATTCACTTATTGCTATATTAAAAATCAAATGGCAGCATGTACTTTTAGCAGTCATTGCAACAGCAGCAGCGGCCTTCCTGAGTTCATCATCATTAATCCCTATGGTGGTAGGCATTGCAGGTCTAAGCATTATTACATTGATCGATAAGAAAGACGAAGACAACAAAGAGTGGACGATCGCATCTTGGGAATTTACAAAGCAAATTATGCCTCTGCTCGCCATAGGTGTTTTAATTGCTGGATTTCTACTGGGCTCAACGCACGACGACACAGCAATAGCGGGCATAGTACCCAATGAGTGGATCGCAAACCTTGTGGGCGGTAATTCTATTTTCTCTAATTTCTTTGCTTCCATAGTTGGCGCATTTATGTACTTTGCTACACTAACGGAAGTTCCTATTCTTCAAGGATTAATGACTGCAGGGATGGGCAAAGGGCCAGCATTGGCCTTGCTTTTAGCGGGGCCTTCACTTTCCTTACCAAATATGCTGGTTATACGTGGAATAATAGGGACGCAAAAAACAGTAGTTTATGTGCTTCTGGTAGTGGTTATGGCAACTGCTTCGGGGTTAATTTATGGGACGGTGTAATAAAATGATTAGCAAGTAGTAAGGCGAAAGTTTAGAAACCAGCAATTAACTGATCCCTAAGCGAAGTCGAAGGGTCACTTTTTAATTAAATAAGCATGAAAGTTTTAATCTTATGCACAGGTAATAGTTGCCGAAGTCAGATGGCACATGGATTTTTGCAATCCTTTGACAATCGAATTGAAGTTGCTTCCGCTGGAACAGAAGCTTCTGGAAAGCTAAACCAAAAAGCAGTAGAAGTGATGAACGAAATCGGGATAGATATTAGTCATCACAGTTCCAATTCGATTGATTTATATATAAACGATACATGGGATTATGTGATTACCGTTTGTGGCGGAGCCAATGAAAATTGCCCAACCTTCGCAGGGAAGGTTAAAAACAGATTACACATTGGATTCGACGATCCTTCACATGCGGTAGGTTCGCCCGAATTTATACAAAGTGAATTCTACAGGGTGCGTGACGAAATTAAAGAAGCTTTTTACAAACTATACATAGACGAAATAAAACCTAAGCTATGACAACAAAGAAACAGATTGGCTTTTTTGAAAAATATCTGACACTGTGGGTTGCATTATGCATTGGTGCTGGGATTATTATTGGAAATTTTGCAGGTGAAAGTGTCTCTATTTTGAGCGAAATGGAACTCTTCAAAGTAAATATTCGCATTGCCATTTTAGTTTGGCTGATGATTTATCCCATGATGCTGCAAGTGGACTTTTCCAGCATAAAAGGCGTGGGTAAACGTCCGAAAGGTCTCATACTAACAAGAGATAGCTTCTTACTTTAAAACCAAACAAATTCAAGGCATGAACGATGCATTAGCGGATGGAGAAGTAATGGAGCTGACTTGTGACATAAGCGGTAATGTGATATAAAATATGCATATCTGTCTTTGCTACTCTGCCATTTATTTCTAAGCCTTAATTATCTAAATAAGTTTAACTTTGTATTAAATCAGAAATAACAATTACACACTTTTAGGGATACTACCATAATATCATCCGCAACTCTATAAAACAATTAAGGGCATAGCCCTGTAATTTTCGAAACATTTACTCTTCCTCAAAAAAAATAAACCTCTCGATCAACAACCTATTCGCATGTTTCAATTTCCCTCAGATCATCTTCATTCGATCATTATACTGAAAACCGACATTTTTTTCTTAATATTGTATCCGTTTTGCTCTGGCTTACTTATTTATCTCACCTGCTTTTCAGGTTAATCAATTTTCTTTATGCCGAAACGGACAGACATCCACAAAATTTTGATCATCGGATCAGGACCAATTGTAATTGGTCAAGCTTGCGAATTTGACTATTCAGGCACACAAGCCTGTAAAGCTCTTCGTTCTTTGGGTTATGAAATAGTGCTGGTAAACAGCAACCCTGCAACCATCATGACCGATCCAGAGATGGCTGACTTTACATACATTGAACCTCTCAACGTATATTCTCTCACAAAAATTATAGAAAAAGAGCGTCCCGATGCTCTGCTCCCCAATTTAGGCGGACAAACTGCGCTCAACCTCTCGTTGGATTTGGCCAACCAAGGCATACTAAAAAAATACAATGTAGAGGTAATCGGTGTGAATCTAAAAGCCATCGAGAAAGGCGAAGACCGCATCGAGTTTAAAAAATCAATGGATGAGTTGGGTATAGAAATGGCTCGAAGCACAGCAGTCACAACTGTTGAAGCAGCTGAAGCCGTTGCCGAAGAGTTGGGTTACCCTGTAGTCATCAGACCTGCCTACACCATGGGCGGAACAGGTGGTGGCTTGGTCTATAATGTAGAAGAGCTCCGCGTAATAGCTGCCCGAGGAATTGCCGCCAGTATGATTTCACAAATCTTAGTGGAAGAGTCTGTGTTGGGTTGGGAAGAGCTAGAAGTAGAAGTCGTTCGCGACAACAACAACAAGATGATCTCTGTCTGCTTCATCGAGAACGTAGATGCAGTAGGTGTGCACACAGGAGACTCATTCTGTACAGCACCCATGCTTACCATCTCAAAAGAACTACAAAAACGTTTAGAAAAACAGTCATATAGAATTGTAGAGAGTGTGGGCGTTATTGGTGGAACCAACGTACAATGGGCGCACGATCCACAAACAGGAAGAATTGTGGTCATTGAAATCAATCCACGCACTTCGCGATCTTCAGCATTGGCATCTAAAGCTACAGGGTTTCCCATCGCACTCGTCTCGGCCTTACTTGCTTGCGGACTAACATTGGATGAACTCCCCTACTGGCGCGAAGGCACTTTAGATAAATACACCCCATGGGGCGACTACGTAGTTGTGAAGTTTGCCAAATGGAATTTCGAGAAGTTTGATGGACTGAAAGACAAACTGGGCACGCAAATGCAGACTGTGGGTGAAGTGATGAGCATTGGGAAAAACTACAAAGAAGCTTTCCAAAAAGCCATCCGCTCCTTAGAAAATGGTCACTACGGTTTAGGATTTGTGAAAAACTACAACGAGCTTTCGTTGGATGAGCTCATGCAAAAGCTTACTTATCCCTCCAGTCAGCGTCAGTTCATTATGTATGAAGCGCTGCGAAAAGGCGCCACTGTTGCCCAACTGGTGGAGAAAACATATATCAAAGCATGGTTTGTAGAACAGATGCAAGAGTTGGTTCTGTTGGAAGAGGAGATCCTAAAACACAAAGGATCAACTCTGCCTGACAAGCTCTTTATTCAAGCTAAGAAAGATGGATTTGCCGATAAGTATCTGGCCAAGTTGTTGGAAACTTCAGAAGATAAAATTCGCAAACAGCGTTTGGCATTGGGCATGGTAGCAGCTTGGGAGGCGGTTCCTGTAAGTGGAGTTGAGGCTGCTTCTTACTACTACTCTACCTACAATGCACCCAACCAAGTGGAGATTGAGGATACGAAAAAAATTATGGTGCTGGGCGGTGGCCCCAACCGAATAGGACAAGGTATTGAGTTCGACTATTGTTGTGTACATGCTGCTTTTAGCATTCGCGACAAAGGGTTCGAGTCCATCATGGTGAACTGTAACCCCGAAACGGTATCAACAGATTACGATACTGCGGATCGTCTTTACTTTGAGCCATTGACTGTGGAAGATGTGTTAAGCATCTACGAAAAAGAAAAACCTTACGGTGTAATTTGTCAATTTGGTGGTCAAACCCCTCTCAACATTGCTGCTGAACTGAAAGCCAATGGTGTAAATGTAATTGGCACCTCTCCCGAAACCATTGATATGGCAGAGGATCGTGATCAGTTCGGTAAAATCATGGAGAAGTTGGGAATTCCCCAACCTGCATCAGGGATGGCCAGTACTGAAGAAGAGGCCGTTGAGATTGCACACCGTGTGGGTTATCCGCTAATGGTTCGTCCTTCCTATGTATTGGGTGGTAGAGGCATGAAAGTGGTGGCTAACGAAGCTATGTTGCGCAAATATGTGAAAGCTGCTTCCGCAGAAGTTTCTCCCGACCGTCCACTGCTCATCGACAAATTTTTGGAAGACGTCATCGAAGCAGAGGCCGATGCTATTTGCGATGGTAAAGATGCTTTTGTTCCTGCCGTGATGCAGCACATCGAATATGCAGGTGTTCACTCAGGCGACTCAGCTTGTGTAATTCCGCCAGTGGCTATCACCGAAGAGCAAATAGCCACCATCGAAGAATACACACGTCGCATTGCTATCGAGATGAATGTGGTGGGATTGATGAATATTCAATATGCCATCTATCGTGGAGAGGTATTTATTTTGGAAGCCAACCCAAGAGCTTCACGAACAGTTCCTTTAGTTTCTAAGATTTGTAATATCCCTATGGCCAAAATTGCCACACAAATTATGTTGGGCAAAAAACTTTCTGATTTCAATCTCAAACGACCCATATTCTCCCACTTCGGTGTGAAAGAAGCAGTATTTCCTTTCAATATGTTTCCTGATGTAGATCCTGTTTTAGGCCCAGAAATGCGCTCTACAGGTGAGGTGCTGGGAATGGCAGACACTTTCGGATTGGCATTTTTCAAATCACAAGAAGCGACCAAACTTACTCTGCCTACAAAAGGGAAAGTGCTGATTACGATCGCGGATTACGATAAAAAAGAGATTGTAGAGGTGGCTCGCGGATTTATTGAAATGGGTTTCAGCATAGTTGCTACCAAAGGAACCAAGGCCTTTTTAGCAGAAAACAACATCCAATCAGAAATGATTTTAAAAGTACACGAAGGTCGCCCCAACATTGTGGATGCTATGAAAAATGGTGATATTCAATTGGTGATAAATACCCCTTCGGGATTGAGCAGCGAATTTGACGACAGTTACATTCGCAAAAATGCCATCAAAAACAATTTGCTGTACATTACAACAACAGCTGCAGCACAAGCTGCTACAGCTGCTGTAAAAGAACAACTGAATGGCAATTATGAAGTGAAGTCACTTCAGGATTATCATAAAGGAATTAAGTAAGTTGACTGATTTTAAATTATTACAAAACCCTTGCTCTCCATTAAAAGCAAGGGTTTATTTTTTTCCAAAACTATTAATTGTCCTTTTATTTTCGGCTTGCATTAACTAATGCATTGGCTATTTCAGGGAATACCCATTCCATGCTATGACGATTAATAATACCAAACTCATTAGAATTGCCATTGTCCCACCATATAGGGCAAATACCTCTTTGAATACAGCCATTGGCATAATAGGCAGCATGACGAATTCTATCTTCACTATTGTTGTGGTTTAAATTACCCCACTCACCCATTATGACGGGGATTCCTTGTGAAATAAACTTATCAACAAGTTTATCAAGTTCACGATCCAGATCTTTTTTGTCTGCATCAGTTCCCCAATCTTTACCATTCTCACCAAGAGAAAGTTCGTAAGGAAAGTAATTGTGAATAGAGACTATTAAGTTCGATGATGACGGTAAAACAAGCCCATCCATAGCGGCCTCAGTTGCAGATGCAGCATAAGTAGAAACCATTATCTCTCTTTCGGCATTTTTGCTTCCTGTACCCCGAATGGCATCTACACTTACTTGATGGAATTGGTTAATGCAATCACGTCCTTCGGCTGATCCACCCGACCACTCCTGCGGAGAACCTTTTAGCCGAGTCTCGTTAAGCGTCTCAAATATCAAGTGATTATCGTAATCCTTGAACCGATTAGCTATCTGTGTCCAAACTTTGCCAAGTTGATCTTTCACCTTATCGAGATTAGCATAAGTAGGTACAACCCACTCTTCATCGTGATGAATATTTACAATGACATACATATTGTTAACCAATCCATAATTAACAACTTCTTCAACCCTGTCGAGCCACTCTTTTTCAATCGTAAAATCAGGAGCATCACCCATGTGATATTGCCAAGTAACAGGCACTCTTAAAGTCTTAAATCCTTTGCTACTTATTGCATCTATTAATTCTTGAGTCGCTTTAGGATTTCCCCAATAGGTTTCATCACTATTTTTAGTATCCAATGAATTTCCTAAGTTCCATCCTACGCCCATATTGGCCACAAACTCTAGGGATGGGTTGATAACAGGTTCCTTTTCGGTAGAAAAAGAGAAATGGATATCACTGCTTGATGGAATATCAAAAGTATTAATTACAGCTCCTTTTGGAATGTTTATCTGATAAGATGTATCGTAGTTTAAATCTACTTTAAAAATCAACTTGGTGAATGATACCTTTACATCTGCAGGTTCATCATTTATAGTAATACCATGATTAGAAGTAAGTTTTACAACCTCATCAAAAACAACTTCAACTACGGCTGAGAGACGAACGTCAACACCATTATTTTCAGGAGTACTTGATATAAATTCTGGAGCAGGTTTATCAACTCCTTCGCTTTTTGAGCATCCTGCAACACAAAACAAAAGCATTAAAACGATAAAATTCCAAGTAAATTTCATTTATAATATGTTTTAAAGATGAGGAGATTGAGGCAAATCAACAGATTCTAAAAAAATATTTTCATAAAAACTCCTCTTACTGTGCAATCAAAAGTGAATAGTTCTTCTTTCCCTTTTGAATGAGGATGTATTTATCGTTGAGGAGCGCATCGCTATCCACCAAAAGCTCTTGCGTTTCCACTTTCTCTTTATTGATACTTAACCCGCCCCCTGTAAGAGTTCTGCGTGCCTCTCCTTTGGAAGGAAAGATAGCCGCCGATTCAGTCACTAAATTTAAGATGTTGATTCCGTCTGCTAATGCAGATTTTGAAATCTCAAATGTGGGTACTCCTTCAAAAACCGACAGAAGGGTCTTTTCGTCCATTTTGCGCAATGTTTCTGTCACTCCTTTACCGAACAGTATATCTGATGCTTCTACCGCAAAATCATAGGCTTCCTGACCATGAACCATTACGGTAACATCTTGTGCCAATTTCTTTTGAAGTAAACGAGTATGTGGAGCTCTTTTGTGTTCGGCAGTCAAAGAAGTTACCTCCTCTTTACTCATCAATGTGAAAATTTTAATATACTTTTCAGCGTCTTCGTCGGTGGTATTTAACCAAAATTGGTAAAATTGATAGGGGCTTGTACGGTCAGGATCCAACCAAATATTGCCTGATTCCGTTTTACCAAACTTTCCTCCATCCGCCTTGGTAATCAAGGGACAAGTAAGTGCGAAGGCTTCACCCCCGGTTACACGGCGTATCAATTCGCTACCAGTTGTTATGTTTCCCCACTGATCGGAACCACCCATTTGCAAACGACAATCTTTTTTTCTGTAAAGATGCAAAAAATCATACCCTTGCACCAACTGATAAGTAAATTCAGTAAAAGATAATCCCTCACGAGCATCGCCAGAGATTCGCTTTTTCACCGAATCCTTGGCCATCATATAATTAACTGTAATATGCTTTCCCACGTCTCGGATGAAGTCAAGAAAAGTAAAATCTTTCATCCAATCGTAATTATTTACCATCTCGGCTCTATTAGGCTTATTAGAGTCAAAATCCAAAAAATGAGAAAGCTGTTGTTTTAAACACTCTTGGTTGTATCTTAAAGTCACCTCATCCAACAAATTGCGTTCATCGTTTTTCATAGATGGATCGCCAATCATACCTGTCGCACCGCCGACCAAAACAATGGGGCGATGTCCTGCTACCTGAAAATGCTTCAGCATCATCACACTAACCAAATGACCAATATGCAGGGAGTCTGCAGTAGGATCGATTCCAACGTAAGCAGATGTTAATCCTTTTTCTAAAAGTTCTTCAGTACCAGGCATAATGTTATGTACCATCCCTCTCCAAGTGAGTTCTTCAACAAAATTCATGTGCTGTTATTTAATATGTTTTAGTTAACTGTGACGATGGGTTAATGCAGATGCAAAGATATTAAAAATATCAATGCAGTTCTTTCAAAGAGTTTAGGTCAATTTGAGAAATTTCTATGTAGTTATTGTTTCAATAGGTGGAAAGTTCTCCAACTTAGGCAACAGATGATCAATCTTCACATTAATAAGCTCTAAAGTAGCTGGAGCAAGTTTCTCCAATGGAATGTAAAGATAAGAGCTGTTTTTCATTTCGGGAGAAAACCACTTTTGCGACAAACCAAACACATCCAACAACAGGAGAAGTACACTGATAATAAGAGCTGCTTTTAACATTCCAAACAGTGCGCCAATCAATCGATTGAGCCAGCCCAAAGCGATGGCTTTTACTAAATGATCCATCATTTTTGCCAAGAGATTAACTGCCACCACTACTGCAATTAGAACTATAAAAAAGGAGAGAATAGAGATAAATCGAGTCGTAATATACGCTGAAAGCCATTGACTTACCACCTCCGAAAAGAGTACTGCGGCAATAATACCCAATACCAATGCAACCACAGAAGCCAATTCAATGATAAAACCATTTTTCAATCCTTTAAGAAAAAATAAAATCAGTATAATTCCAACAATTATATCAAAAGTGCCCATACAGAGGAAGTTGATTCAGTTTCAAAAATAAGAAAAAGAGTTAAGGATACATGCAAAAAAAGAGATAATCAAAAATGGTCTACCTATAAGTTTATTCAAATCAGCCTTTATGAAAACCTTAAATTATGAGTACATATCACAATAATATTTTTCTATTTTTGCACATCAAATTGAAATATCAATCTACACAATTATGGAAGAAGAAGTTCAGATAGTATTAGAAGATGCAAGTGAAATGATGGCGAAAGCGTTAGAGCGACTAGATCGAGAAATGGACAAAGTCCGTGCTGGCCGAGCCAACCCCAAAATGTTGGAGTCGGTAATGGTTGATTATTACGGCGCACAGACACCTATCTCACAAGTAGCCAACATCAACACGCCTGATCCACGAACCATTGCCATCCAACCTTGGGAAAAGGGATTAATACCAGCCATTGAAAAAGCGATTATGGCAGCGAATTTGGGAATGAACCCCGACAATAACGGGGAGATAGTGCGCATAAATGTGCCCCCTCTTACAGAAGAACGACGCAAAAATTTAGTGAAACAAGTAAAAAAGATGGGCGAAGATGCACGAATCTCCATTCGAAACATTCGTCGTGATGCCAACGATACTTTTAAAAAATTTAAAAAGGAAGGTCTTCCCGAAGATATGGAAAAGGCTTCTGTAGATAGTATGCAAAAAATCACAGATAGGTTTGCTGCCAAAATTGAAGAGATGTTGGATAAAAAAGAGAAAGATATCTTGACCGTTTAACCATCTTGAAATTTACAATATATTTAAAAGCCTTTCGACTTGAAAGGCTTTTTTAGTGAATTACAGCGGTTTACCCTTATTCACTTTCTCAATCAACAAATCAATCTTCTCTTCTAAGCTGGCAACCTTCTCTTCCAACTCATCATTGTTGTCACTCACCATGGCATCCACAAAAATGGAGTTGACTAGTGAGAGGCCGAATATTCCACCAACAAGAAGAATTGCCACAAAGAAAATCTTTGTCAGTGCAGCAATAGTCGGAGAAGAAGCGGCAGCAATTTCGTCGGGCACTTCGTACCACCCCTCCACAGTGAATACTTTAAAAATAGAATAGAGAGATTTAAATGGATCGCCAAAGTGCTCCGGTGATACTTCACGATAGATAAATGTGGAGACAATGGAAATGATAAAAATAAAAACAAAGAATCCCAACAACACAATCACCGAGGCATTTAACGCTCGTTGAACACCTCTGACAAGTTCATCAATTTGTGGAAAAAACCGAAGGAATCGAAAGAATTTAAAAATCCTCGTGACCCTTAATACCAAAAGATAATCCAAATCCAAAGTAGAGATGTTGGTCACCCAAAAAATGAGGGATGGAACAGCCAATAAAATCAATAAGGCATCAAAAATATTCCAGTTGGATTTGAAGAACTCTCGGGTACCATAGCTTCTTAATTTCACAATCAGCTCAGCAACAAAAATCAGCGTAATGATGTTATCTGTTTGTGCCAGTGCTCTTATAATGTTATGCGGAATATCAAATCCCTGAAAGAAAATAACAATGGCATTAACAAATATAACTCCTAGAATAAATCTGTCGTTGAGAAGTAATCGCTGAAAATTTTTCATGAAGATGCTAATCAATAATATAAGGAATGACTCATGCTCACATTACTGCGAATATCACAAATTAAATTTAACATCCCAACTTATAGGAATGAGCTAAAGCTCTATTCATAAAAAATTGCCTTTGGATATATCCAAAGGCAATGAAATCTACTCGCACGCTAAGCACGATTAATAAATATAAAATTGCTTTTTCAATCATAGAAAGAAAAACAATAGCTTAGTATCTTAACAAAGCATTTACCCGCGACTCTTTATCTGGAAGCTCTTTGCGATCCATAGAATATATGCTACCACCCTTTAAGAATGTTTGAATCACAGCGAGGTTAATCAATGAAGGCTTTGTACTTTCAGGTGAATCATCCACAGTAACGGTGTTATCTTTCTTGTTATAGGTCCCGTATAAATCTTCATCACGTGGTACAAACAAAGTGTCTACACGACCATCAACAGCACTTAATAATACTGATTTTATATCTGTGGCAGTACTTCCAGTACCATGCAAACGCTTAAAATCTGAGATTTTATCTTCTTTTTCTTTGAGTAGAATTGGACGGATTAACTCCCATGATTTTTCATGAATCTCTGTCTGATCTAAGTCTCCGGCATGTAAAGCTACGTGATATTCTATAAGTCCTTGATATTCATTAGCCTCTTGATAAGTAGAAAACAAATAATCCTGTCCAAAAAGCATCAAAGGAATTTCTTCTGATCTCAACAGGGGAATAAGTTTTTCATTGACGTTTCTAAAAAATTGCAATATCTCTTGCTCTCGATCGTCTTTACCACCGCCCTGACCATGAAACATAGCTTGTCCAACACCAGCTTGTTGGGTACGAAATTGTATGTGCTGCTCATTATCATCATTCAACACATCATCAATCCGAATAGGCAAATCTTTAACCTCATCGGTTACGTTGTATATCTCTGACTTAGATGCTCGGTAGAGTGCAATATTGTTCAAATCCAATGTCAACACAAAGTAATTACCCGCTGGTTCAAGCTGAGTAACCATGGGAACCAGATGAAAACGATCAGATATAGAGTTAATTTCTCGTACAGTGCGCGTAAGATGATAGGTTTCAAAGAATCCATTGGAAGCAAAAATAGCAAGTCCATCCGTTTGATGATTCCAGAAGTTTGAATTATCATACAACTTTTGGATAGGTTTTGTCAACTCCTCGATTTCAGATTTTGATTTACCCATCTCTTCTAATCTTGCATTGACTTCACTCAATTTGTTTTTCAAAACGGTCCTATCTACACCCTGCCTTACTTCCTCACCATATTGATGAGTAGGCAAATAGATGGAAATACAAAGATCATTCTCAAACTGAGCCAACTGCTCTACTTGTTTCTTAGATATTGTGGACATCGTTAATTTGTTTATAAGTGTTTGTATATAAGTAATATACACAACACTATCGATAAAACACTGTTAACTGTGTTAAAGAAATATAATCTTTTAATAATTGCTGACAACCATTTCATGAAAGATTTAAAGAGATTTCTGCTTTTTCAATCCAAAGGCTGTCAGCCTCCTCCATCTACAAAAAGTTCTCGTGTCCCTAAGTCTGAGCTTACTTTAAAAGTAAAAAAGGTGTTGTAGAGGTAAAACAATTCATCGAAAACTCATTTTTAGCTGTTGCAGCAATGATTTTTCAAGATTTGAAAATAATAATCTTGGTTCGCTCCGAAAAGTAAAATACCCCTAAATCCCCTAAAGCGGACTTCAAGTAATTCATTTATTTTCAACGGGTTCCCCTTAAGGGGTTAGGGGTAGGAAAGTTGAAAATCAATAAATTCTGACTTTTCGGAGTGGACTCAATCTCGGTCTGCTTTATAAAGCCACTACAGCTCTGGGAATCTCTTCACGTTCACTTCTCCCATCATTTCATATACGTTTCTAAAAAGTTTTTCAACGTTTGGTTTTGAGAAGTATTCGCCATCAATTCCGTATGCAGGACGGTGTTCCATTGCCGAAAGTGTTCGCGGTGCAGTGTCAAGATAGTAAAATGCATTTTGCTCTACCAACACTTTTTGCATCATATATGCTGTTGCACCACCTGGAACATCTTCGTCCATAAAGATCACTTTATTTGTTTTTTTGATAGATTCTAAAATAATGTGATTTATGTCGAAAGGAAGCAAGGTTTGCACGTCAATCACTTCAACAGAAATGTCTTTGGAGCTTTGCAACAAACGGGCTGCTTTTACAGCATGGTGCGAGTTCCAGCCGTAGGTTACCACGGTAACATCACTTCCTTCGCGTAAAATCTCAGGCACTCCCAGCGCAACTTTGTGTTTTCCGATATTGGCAGGCATTTTCTCTTTCACATTGTACCCTTTCAGCGGCTCAATAACAAGCGCAGGATCATTCCCTTCCAGTAATGTGTTGTAGAATCCAGCTGCCTGAGTCATGTTTCGGGGCACGCATAAATACATTCCGCGCATAGAACCTAGCAACATTTGCATAGGCGAACCAGCATGCCAGATTCCTTGCAACTGATGCCCTCGCGTACGTATAATTACCGGCGCAGCTTGTTTGCCCTTGGTACGATACTGCATGGTCGAAAGGTCATCGCTCAATTGCGATTGTGCATAAATCAGATAGTCTAAATATTGAATTTCGGCAATGGGACGAAAACCACGCAGTGCAAGACCAATTCCCTGTCCAATGATGGTGGCCTCACGAATGCCAACATCCGAGACCCGTTCTACCCCATATTTTTTTTGCATCCCTTTCATTCCTTGGTTCACATCACCCAATTTTCCTGTGTCTTGCCCGAAAGTGATTAAAGTGGGATATTTCTCAAATAAATAATCAAAATTTTTACTGATAATCTCCGAACCGTTCACATCTGTTGAATTTTCGTCGTATTCAACGGGAATACCCTTTACTTTAAGTGTTGAATCACTTCCAGTGCGATAGAGGTTTGAGTTGTATGCATCGTTGATTTGCGTTTCAAATCGTTTTATCCAAGCTTTCAGCTCAGTACGTTCATTTTCAACTTTCCTGTTAGAATGGATTCTCAATGAAAGCCCCTTTGCAAAACTTAGATAAGAACGTCGCGTTGGGAATGTTTTTTTAGTAATTTTCACAAAATCCTGCATACGGTAACTCTGCAGCGTAATTTTATTTTCAATTTTATCAATAATTCGTTTCAACTCATCCTGCTCATTTTTGTACCCACCCATAAAATGCGCCCAAGAATTTTCACGTGCAGCTTTAGCCCGTTCTTTTGCGTTTTTTTCAATTTCCTCAATCATTTCGATATCGGCAATTTCATTTTCGATCAGCCAGTTGCGCATCTGAATGTTTCCGTCGAATTCTTTTTCCCATACCAAACGTTCATCAGATTTGTAACGTTCATGCGAACCCGAAGTTGAATGACCTTGTGGTTGCGTTAATTCCTGAATGTGAAATACGGCTGGAACATGTGTTTCACGGGTTCGAGCAACACCTGTTTCATACATTTCTACCAATGCAAGATAATCCCACCCTTTGCAGGTATATATTTCAATACCGTTGGTACCTTTTTCTTTCTGAAACCCTTGCAAAACTTTTGAAATACTAGATTTGGTCGTTTGTAATTCTACGGGCACACTAATGCCATAACCATCATCATAAACCGTTGCAACCATGGGAACTTGCATTACGCCAGCGGCATTAATTGTTTCCCAAAAAACACCTTCCGAAGTGCTGGCATCCCCAATCGTTCCAAAAGCAACCTCGTTACCAGTAACATTATTTTTGAGGAACTTTTTCATTTCAGGCTTTTGGCGAACAATTTTTGAAGCCTGTGCCAAACCCAACAATCGTGGCATCTGACCGCCTGTGGAAGAGATATCGGAAGCCGAATTGTATTTTTCAAGCAGGTCTTTTATCTCCCCATTTTCATCAATATTCTGAGTGCTGAAATGATTGTTAAAATTCCGTCCAACTGTTGAAGGGTTCTTAGTTTCATCTATCTCTCCATAAATCATTGAGAAAAACTCTTCGGGCTGAAGTAAACCCAATGCCAGCATAAACGTTTGGTCGCGATAGTAACCCGAACGCCAATCACCTTTTTTAAAAGCTTTTGCCATGGCAATTTGTGCCACCTCTTTTCCATCCCCAAAAATTCCAAAATGTGCACGCCCATTGTGAACCTCACGGCGTCCCAACAAACTCAGTTGGCGACTTAAACTGATGGTGTAATAATCTTGAAGAGCCTCCTGGGCAGTAATCTTGTGCTTTATAGCTGGCTTATCTTTTTCTAATAACATAGGAATATTATTTCATATCAAAAACTCTGTTTAACTGAAAAGTAACATTTGGAATTTAGTTTTGTTTATTTGAAAGAGATTTGGAGCAAGATATTGTGTGGAAAACATGCTGTTGGAAAAACTATTTCATAAAAACACCCAATTCATAAATCTCTTTTCCCACTCTTGGATAGTGTCTAAATTGAAATTATCGATGGTCTGTTTTCCAAACCGAATTTAATTACCCACAACGGTTAACAGATCTAACATCAGAGACTTTAGAGTTGCTTCACGACTAAAATAGAACAAGCCCCGACACGAATGTCGAGGCTTAAACTTCCACTTACATTCACCATGTTTAATGGTCGAATGTTGTGAACAGTCTTTGTCTTTTTAACATTGCAAACGCTTTAGTCTTTTATATTTTTAAAAGGTCATCTAGACTTAGCGAATTAAGGGGTCATTTTTTTCTATGTATTAAGATATAAACAATTGGTAAAATCCCTGCTGTATTCAAAACAGCAATAAAGATAAACCAAGCAAGATGATTGCTTCTTGCAGATTTCCACATTGCAATTACTTTCCAAACCACTTCCCAAATTGCCAAAAGGATGATTATTGGTAAAAACCAAAGCGTGGCACATTGTGCAGGCATAAAACAGTCCATTTCATTTAGGTGTTAGTTCTCTTACTCTTGAGGTTTTTCGGAATACACCCCGTTTTTATAGTGGTTTCTGGCATCCACTTTTATTTATCGGTTGTAGAAAATGCTCATTGCCCAAAAGCTAAGTTTTAGACGAAAGCTAGTTCTGACATCTCTAAATGTTTTAATTCAGTATCGCCCAGCATTGCTTAAAGATTATACAAGATCCTTTTTGTTGTGATCTATTACAATTACATTTTCATAATTAAATCAAGGTAAAGCCGTTCAACTTTATCTCTAGCCCATTGTGTTTTTCTTAGAAACTTAAGGCTCGATTTAATTGAAGGGTCACTTTTAAAACAATTGATGTTAATTTTCAATGCCAATCTTTCCCAACCATATTCTTCAACTAGCACCTCCAGTATTGTAGCCAACTTCACGCCGTGCATCGGATTGTTGGGTTGTTCACTCTTTTGAGGATCATTTTCTTTATTCATAAGGGAGATAAGTATTGTTTTAACTTTGACCAACTACAAATCTTTAAACTAAATCTAATTATCTGTATTCTTAAAGCACTGTATTATACTCGTTTGCTACATCAATTAGTGTAGAATTATTAGAACGACACATTATTTCTACCTAACGGACAGTGATATATGTTTTCGGGTTGCGATAGAGACATAAAATTTCCAAAAGTTAAAGACTTGTTGTGAAGCAAGAAATTAATTGTTTGAAAAATTCCATCGTCTAAAATATGAGTCTGCGCTCTAAGCGCCTATACCTATAAGTCAAAAATATCAAAAGCAAGTATCGAATAATTGAAAGTAATTATGTCAGTATTATTATCGCTTAATACGAAGAACTAAAATCTCTATTCTGGTAAATATATTTTTACTTTATTGGCTCTATGATTTTAAAAAACACTATGCAATATTCAACAAATAAAGAAAACCATATTTTATGAGTGAAATTGTACAGACTCATTTCTAAAAATTTTAGCGTTAGACAACCCGCTAATAATCAAATAGTTGCACATAATAAAACTGTAAATAATATAGAAATTCACAAAAAGTGAGACTCCTCTTATACTTTTTAATAATATTTCGATTCAAAATGATTTAATATTGTTCCTAAATTCTTTTTAAAATCGAGACGTACACATCAATATGGTTTTCAAAACTTTTAAGCTTCATAAGACGGGTAACATGATTATTCTCCTATTTTTTTGGTAAGGAAATCATTAACCTCTAACCAGTATATAAAAGCGTCAAACCAACGGTTACTTGTCCGATCTGGATTCCCGAGACCGAATCCATGACCGCCATTCTGGTATAGATGGAACTCCACTGACACTCCAGCTTTATACCAAGATTCAATAACTCCAAACTGGCAATTAAAAAGGAAATCATCAGTAGCGATTACATTAAACATGGGTGGAGCGTTTTTGGGTACTTCAACTGGTCCCATGCCGCCGTATATAGGGCCAATAAAATTTAAGTTCATGGATTTTGAATGGAGTGTCGCATGCATAGTAAGACCAGCACCTGCTGAAAAACCAATCATTCCCAATCGTGAAGTATCTACACCCCATTCTGTTGCTCGCTCAACAATCATCGCATAGGCTGCTTCAGCATCTTCAAGCTGATTGGACAAGCTCCAGCTCGGACGACTTGGCCTTTCTGTACTTTGCGAAGCGTCTGAATCTTCTGCAGCAGCTGCAAAGGTGCGGTTCATTGATTCTTTAAAATCTTCAAGTGACGCTGGGGTCGGGTGAAGGCGATATTTGAGGACAAAGGCGGCAATTCCCTGGTCTGCAAGTGCTTGTGCAACCTTCCATCCTTCATTTGATAGCGATAACCATCTGAACCCTCCGCCTGGAGCTACAATCACGGCAGCACCATTTGCTTTTCCTGGTTTAGGCAAGAAGGGGGTAAGAGTTGCAATAGTAATGTTTCGTGCCATTGGGTCACCCCACTGACGAAACCAAGTCTCAGTCGCTGGTTGATTATCAACACCCCCAGTGCCAAGAAGTATCGCATTTGGTTCAGAAGGATTCTCCAAGGGATAGATTGTGCCATCTTGTGCCATAGCATATGAGGCGACAAAGAGCAAAGAGCAAAGCAATATTGATTTTATTATTTTCATGAGTTCTTTTTATTGAGGTTATTAAAATATGAAGTTTTATTAAAGCATAATTAAGATAAATAATATTGTTTTTTTTACACTATTTCTAAAGTTAATGAGTCTGTGAATAACGTTTTTACGCAACCTTTAAAATAAACCACTCAAAACATGAGATGATATAGTGAAATGCGGTATAAGCCTCACTCACATGTATTAGCAATTCCAAAATAATTGCTTTTAGGGCTTTTAATACAAGATCCCTAAAAACATGTTTTTGATCCTTTACAATTAAAATTAAACAGGCTTAGATCGATAGTTGATCCAAGCCTATTTAATTTAACCTATTTATTTTATTAAATCTTTAAAAGCTGATCCAAAAATTAAATAACTGGTATTTCCACCAATCGTCCCCTCATTTTGTCCCCATAGAAATGGCCAATCGTCGTAGTTTTCAAAATGGTCGGGTTGTCTGAATAATATGCCTGGAGCAACATTGCCCGGGATAAATGAGAAGTCGGCCCTGTTATTACCATAAAACACCTCTTTGGGACGAGCAGCACCTACTGTCGCCACCAACGAGTAATTGTGATAGGGATGGCAGCCAAATAGCCAATTGGCTGGCTTGTAAGCATGATCAACGTCGATGATATCAGGGAAATATTTATTGGCAAAGTTAATGGTAGTACCGAAATTAGTTACCATTCCACTTCCTGCCCAGTTACCAAGGCCGATAGGTACACCATAGGGATTATCATTTTCAAGCTCTTCGATATATTCTTTATACTTTACAACATACGGCCGAAGCTTTTCTTTGAAAGATGGTTCCATGTGCGGTATGCCATGAAGTGCTGTCAAAATAACGAAGCTAACGTTGTGATCAAGAGCAGGCCACAAAAGCTCCTGAAATTTATCCGCATATTGCTGCTCCCCTGTTGAGATATAGAGTTGCAGGTTGGTCGAAATATCACCTATTGATCCCCATTGTCTTGTAGTGCTATCCAACGGCTGAGTGGCAAGTAGTTCTGTCGCTTCTTTTAACAGTCTTTTCGATTGATACAAGGCTCTTTCAGAAAGATCATCATTAAATCCCTTCAACGCACGGCTGGCTGCAGCAAACATGGTAGCTGCTCTGAGATCTAAGCTGGGGTCGCGGGTTGTAAATGCCCACATATCATCTTTCACTCCACTCGACTGGCCGTCAGGGGCTATTTCATAAGGGCCAAGTTTTGGATTATAAGGAAGCCCATCTGTTAATGAGGCTGCATCACCAAGATGATGGTAATTATGAAGAACAGAGTTAGAGAGCGTTTGTGACATATGCCCTATAATCTCAGCCTGAGCTAATAGGTTCAAAGTTCCATGCTCGATAAACTGCAGTATGTCTGGCTTACCATCGGGACGGTGAAGCACCACATGACGTGTTTTTTGATCAACAAAAGTTTGGTCGCGCAAGGGTTTAAAGGACTCCCATGTATGCACAAAATTTTGCACCACGCTGATGTTCGATCCTGTCTCAATATCAAAATCTCCAGCATCAAAAAAACCGCCAACGTTTAATCCAGGGATTAATTCGAGCGCTTTATATTTGGTGTCAGTTGTTGGTCCCTGATAATGAAGATCGAAATGATCAGTGTTTGGCGGAGCCTGAAGATAACCTTCTTTAAAAGGCTCGCCGTGCCAAACCCTATACCCCTCCTTTACGAACATATGGTTCATATGTATGGGAATCCAGATATCGCTGGTAGCATCGGTGATATTATCATAAACGGAATTGTCAATTATAAAATTATTCGTTTTAAAGTCACCATATTGAATATAGTATATGCCGGGGGTATTTACCGAGGTAAAATCAAATTTTACATAGTGATATTTATAATAGTCACCCCAGGGGTTGATAGTACCACTGAATACTTTGGTAGCTTTGCCATCGTCACCTATTTTATATATCGATGCATTGGCCATTGGCTTATCCTTCTTGTCTAATTCAATAACAGAAACTTTTGGTTGCGAAGGAAGATAGCCCACTTGAGAGAAGCCGATATTTGGTTCTCTTATCCAATTTTTCAAGGCATTTGGTTCAACTGTCCAGGTTAGAACCTTGCCTGTTTTTCCTGCAGGAAGTAAACTGCGAACCACATACCAACCATTTTGTGCCAGCACACGGCCGTCGAAAAGCATAAGGTCTGCACCTTCAGAGGCGATTTTTACCATACGTGAAGGTTCATCGGGCGCAAGAAGAAGGGTACGTCCTGTTTCAAGAGGGAGCACATCGATAAATTCGCCAGTACCTCTGTCATCGTATGTTTCATATCCCTTATATTGTTTCAGTTTTTCACTATTTGGCCTTGTAATAGAGTTCCCGACTACATAGCGCGGAAAACGATTGATACGTTCATCCATCAAATAGGTCTTTGCCCAATATTGTGAGGGAAGAAACTCAAGGTTAAATCCAGCGCTCCCTTCAAGTTCCGTAGGGACGGGTTTGTCAAGATAAACAGATATCTCAACGCCTTTACCCTTGGCCGTAACAACCACGCGAGAATCAAAATCATAATCTGCGTACCTTAATATTGACTCAATGGTTTTTGTCTCACGATCTACCGTTCGAGTAGGTATTGCAGGAACAAGATCCCACTGTTCTGGCGTGTTAGAAAGCCGCACAGCCCCGCCTTGCGATGTTCTCACCCCATGGTGAATTAACTCTATACCTGCGGTCTTCTCATCGTTAAAACCTCCCGTAAAAAGGTTGTTGTACACAAGAACATTCACGCCCTGCGCCTCAAAATACTCAAGGTCATTGAGCTTCAAATCCTGACTCGAATCATAATTGCATGCCGCGAATAGTAACACTACAAGTGATAAAAATGTTAGTTTTTTCATATCTATTAAAAAAGTAAAAATTAGGTCTTCATATAAATATATGCTCCATAAATATTTGGAAAACATGAAACGAGCATGAGAAAGCTTCTCACAAAGGAGAATCAAAGATCAGCGTAGCTAATAATTATCCCGGCGAGCTCCATATAGCAAATAAAAAATAAATTATAAACATATAGAATAAAGTAATCTCTTTGGATTCTGATACTAAAAATAATCCACTATTGCCCCATTGCTAAAGTTTAAAGATAAAAAAAACAACCTAAAATACTTTGGCAAACAATATTTATAAAAAACAAATCACTCCTTAAATTAATTAAAGCCGTATTTCCTTCACCTACAAATCTTAATATTTACCTTTATCTTCTTTAATCAGACACAGCATAATCAAAAAAAGTGGTTTGGTCAACCCAAAAGAATCCGTCTTTAAATACATAAATTTTTTACTAACATAAATTTTGATTATAATTAATGTTAAAATATGTTTTATACAACAGAAAAACAAAACCTTAATGATAAAATTCCAAACACCAACGGGAACTGATTTTAACTTTTCGTTTGATTTTAAATCAGAAAAAATAACTATCACTTCAGGAAGTGGCTTTTCATTTAATTATCATATAAATGCCCTTAAAGACCTGTATGATTGGTTAAAAATTGAAAAGAAAGGAGAGTGGATACTTCTTGGAACCAAAGGAGAAGAAGAAACAGCAAGTCAAGATACCGTAGAAGCATGGGCAAGGGATGAGAAAAATCCTAACGGCGGTTTTTATGGACTTACACCAGGAAGAAAAGGTAGATTTGCTTCTTATATACCTTCGATTTTAGAGTTTTTAAAATTCGTTGAAATAGAGCATAATAAAAAAAACAACCGTGTTCGATCTCTCTGAGTTTTACAACTTTATATTTACAAAGCTACAATTGATTTACAACAAGTTACAGAGACGCACCAAAAAAGTGTGGAAAGCAAGAAATAATATCAAAAAACCACTAAGTTCTTTGTGACAAACCTTTATCTCTATATTTGATGCCGTAGTAGAAGGAATTACTTGAAGATCTTCACCTTTTCAAAACTCTCAAAGCTGTGGTTTTTTTAAAAAAGAACAAAGCGTCGTAGCGCAATGGTACTATGGTAGGCACAAATTGCATTTTATCTCCTCTGGGATTATAGACCACCCCCACTGCTCTATTACCCATTACCTTTAGATTTTTCTCTTTCCGATCCTCTTTATCAAAAATCATATAAAAACTTTCCTGATCTATTTGATTCAATTTATATTCTATGCTATTGGAAATAGCAGGCGGAATGGTCATTTCCTTCATAGGAGCACCCCAACTCGAGCCTGCCATCACTTTTCCTTCATAGGTGGTAAAACCGATCAAAAAAACATTATCGTTACCTGATCTTTCTCGGGTAAGCTGCCCAATATTTTTCTCACCAGAGTTTCGCATACTTGAATACTCCGCATCGCCAATATGAGTATTGTGTGCCCAAACAATTCCCTTAGAATTCTCACCATAAAGATTTAATAAATCATTGACAGTGCCGTACATATGATGAACCCGAGAATTCCATGAAACATCCTCTTTTGAGGCTACACTTTCCCTATAAAACTCCTCGGCATTATGCACGACGATAGTATTTTGTAACAAATAAAAATAAGCGTCATCAGAAAGTTTTGAAAAATTACTGCGATTATTTCTTATATACTCAACCACATTTTTTGTAGCAGCTGCACAATCCTCTTTGCCAGCACGCACTGCATGAGCATATCTCCAACTATCCCCCTTGTGCGGATCAAAACAGTTATATTGCTCTTTCACATATTCATAAGCAGTCTGGTCTGTTGTTTTGAGTAAGTCTAAAACCACTTTTTTGGAATTCCATTCATCATAAACGTCCATTCCGTAAAAACCCACCTTTTTATCTTGGGGTAATTTGTCATTGTAATTACGGAGCCATTCGGCCAATGCAACAACCTCTTCATTAGCCCACATCCAAGTTGGCCATCTGTCAAGCTTTAACAAAACCTCTTGGGCAGAGTTTGCTGCACCATCCAAATTTTTCACATAGCGATTGAGATGGTATAAACTGGCAAAATCTCCTTCTACCGCAATAAAGCTAAAGCTTTGTTCCGATATCAGACGTCGACTTATCTTATCCCGCCATAAATAGTATTCGTGGGTGCCATGACTCGCCTCGCCCAATAACACCAACTCCTTATCGGCAGCCGCAGAAATCAGCCTGTCCAAGCTTGCATCTCCTTCAAGAGGAATAGCTTTTTGTTTAATATTTTGCGTTGAAAAAAGGATACTACCAAAAAACAATAAAAACCCCAAAAAGTAATTCGTGAGTAATTGATTCATAACCGAATCAAAATAAACATAATTAATGTGTTAATCAAATAATCGACAAGTCATTGTTTAAACTCAAAATAAAACCTATCGAAGCTATTGTGATGCAACTTCGATATTAAAAACTCCATCACAAATTCTACCCTTATCAACTTGCACGCCTTGGGTGTGCAGCCATCGTAAATAGGAGTGATGGGTGATGGTATTTAAAGCACCCTCTATCCCTTTTAATGAAGCTCTATGGTATGCTCTTAACAATCCCTCAGCAGTAAACAAAGTCATCTGAGTATCGTTGGTAAATTCACCAAAATTATTACGGAACTCAACATAATCTTGAACTCCATTCTTCCTATAAGTCGATTTAATAATATCTAAACTCATGAATTCAATAGGAGCACCCAAAGTATCTCCAATGGCCCCCCCAATCAAACATCCTCTATATTTCTCCAATGGGATTTTATACATTTCCGCACTATTTTATAGTTCATATTCACGGTAGCAGCTGCTATATAATCAGAATCTTAGGCATTAGCAGCCTGACTTTTTTAATTTTTTATAGAGACGAGTAGATAAGTATAAATATTTATACCAATCTTAAACTGGCTTCTTGTTTTTTTAATAACCTGCTTGAACCTTATAAACCACTTGATAAGTGATAATTTAGAATTCCCAAAACTTATGTTTAGGTTAAAACCGATTTACTCTACGCAATGTCGCACGGCATGAATGCCGTGCCTATTTATTAAACAATCCTTAACTAACCCTTGGATTTATCTCAGGGTACTTCATCGCGTTTCCATCGGGCTTTAGCACAACCCACTCATTGTTGTCTTTGCCAAAATTTCGAATTAAATATTCTTGATTATCCCAATCTACCCTCATAAAAAGATGGTTAGAGTCTGCATAATAAGTGCATTCAACAGTGTCTTTAGACTCCAAGGTTATTACATCATCAATCATAGAGTAATTAAGTCTGATTTTGGTCATTCTATTATTCTCCTTAAAATGATAATATACTGTATCTGGTAAATCTATATTTATATAATCTATACCCTCATAAGGATCCATGATGATATAGTTCTTTATCATGCTTATGTCAATTGGCTCATTCTCATTTTCACAAGCAATGAAAGCTAAAATGGAAAACAGCAAAATAATTTTCTTCATAATACTTTAGTGCTGTGCACTGGGTTTTATAATTTCACTCTTTTGTTACAGGTGATTCTTCCAAATCCAGTACCATCGAATGAATTTCCACATCAAACCAATCCGTAAACATTTTATAGGTTCTGTTTTTTGGCCATGAGTCTTTATCGGTTGACCAGTTATTTAGCTCGTTTATAAAAATACCGTCAAAATTTTTCTTTAACCATGTTTGGATATCCTGATTACTATCCATTTCACGTATCAAATAGATAGTATTGTCATCAAATTCTTGAATCGGTTCATCTGCTGGAAAAACACGATTCAGCCAATTGGATAATGGCGCTTTGGGTTTCACGACAATCGCATTTCTATCTATTGAGTCATAATAAATTTCAAATTGTCCCATAGTATATCTTATTTATAGGTTTCCAAAAATTATAAATAGTTTACTTCAACATTGTGTAAAACAACATCATATATCTAATTCATCATTCCCAATTCCCCTCCTTCCCAAGGAGGAGTACCCACAGGGGGAGGTGGTTCATCTCCTTTTAAAGGAGGAGTACCCGAAGGGGGAAGTGGTTCATTTTCAAACCTCCCCCACTCATAGCCAATCTTTGGTTTTCTTCGTGTAGCATGAGGGTTTTGCATCACCTCACTTCACTTTCTATTATTTCAATCTCTTCGGGCGTCAAATCGTACAACTGATAAACCAATTGGTCAATTTCGGCTTCGAGAGCGGTGGTATCCTCGGAGGGATTTTCCTTTTTTACCTTTAAAATATTTAAGACTAAATCTTTAAATGGAAGTTCTTCAATTTCGCTTAATTGTTTAACAGGTATTTTGTCAAAAAACACTTTTCGTAACTCTCTTGTACCACCTAATAATTCAGGGAAATTATCTCTGAAGCAATAATCGAAAAGCTTTGAATTCAGGAAAGCACCTAACCAGTAAATTCTGTCTGTTACTAAATGAAAAGACTTATCATTATGTAAAAACCCATCATTTAAATCAATTACGAATGGCAAGAACTTTGTCATATTCGGATAAATTATCTTAGGATTTTCAAAATTCTGCCAATAAGCAATATTGTCTTGGGTCTCAAACCATTTGTTTGTTGTCTTCTTACGAGTTCCTTTCTCTCCAGTTTGTTCAATTGCTTTTCCAAATGATAAAAGATGATCTTTAATTGCTGGAAAATCATCAATATTGTATGACTTGCTAGGAAATGTTGCTATCAGCCATAAATCCTGATAATCAGGAAGCCATTTTTGAATATCTCTGCCGCGAAGCAAAGGTTTTAATATTTCAGCACTTTTAGAGTCTTTCGCGATTAGGTCATTCTTTGTTGTTCCATCTATTACAAACGCTTGATTTAAACCAGTTTTAATACCGTAATTAATTTTAATATCCCAATCTTTTAATGGGACTCCCAAACTTTCAACTTTTCCCTTAATCTTTAATACCTGCGAGCTTTCAAATGCCCAAATATTTTCGGTTAAGTCTTCTTGCTTGAAATCAACTTTTATAGAATTAAGGAACACTTTGAATTGTTGAATATCAATCGTCTCTTTTGGAATATTGGCATAGACAAAATTACTTTGACTAGAAACTTTCTTTTCGAATCCAATTATAGCAGCATCCACAGTAGCTTCATCAAAAACAGGTATTCCACTAAAATCAATAAAATGAGTTAAAGTCGTTTTGTTTAATAAGTAACTTCTCATTACCTGCCCATAATTAGCCCTAGTAAACTTATTAGAAATAATAAATTGAAAATTACCTTTTGTCTTTAAAAGATTATAGCTGAGTTCAACAAAATACGTTAATAGATCAGCTATCGAATGATAAATTTCGGCTTAATGGACAAAATTAATGGTAATATCTTCTAAAACACTTGTTGTTATTATCTTTGAAGCAAATCAAAGGTTATGAATAAAAAA
>Ga0079223_10000165_pt1 | contig 27223 bp, 21 predicted proteins | sample Stecom2011_FD_75072 | JGI IMG/M metagenome (GOLD analysis project Ga0079223, IMG submission 75072) | Agricultural soil microbial communities from Utah to study Nitrogen management - Steer compost 2011 | ecosystem: Environmental > Terrestrial > Soil > Agricultural land | place: USA: Utah...
AAGCGACCTCATCAGTAGACACCGAAACAGAAGCACTTATACAACAAGCCATTGGAACATTGATGGAGGGCAGAACGTCGATCGTGATCGCACACCGCCTATCGACCATTCAGAAAGCCGATAAGATTATTGTCCTTGAAAAAGGTGAAATGATGGAAATGGGCAGTCACCAGGAATTGCTTCAACGGGACGGCTATTACAAAAAATTATACGATCTGCAGTTCCATTCTGCGGGAATTTAATGTGTGAGAACACCTCCCATTTAGGACAGCTCCTGGCGCACTGAAGGGGAACGCGGCCACTTACAATAAAAAGTCGTGCCTGGGCCATCGTTGTTGTCCTCAAACCAGATGTCTCCACCGTTAAGGATCACAAACTCCTTGCTAATCATGAGCGCCAATCCATTTCCTAATTCTTTTTTAGTCCCAATCTGACTCTTATTAAAGGCTTGAAAAATGTACGGTTTGTCCTCTTCACGTATCCCTACCCCTTGATCACGGACGTAAATAATCACGTCGTTAAGGTTATTAGATTCTAATTCTCCAATCGTGATGACCCCACCTGGTTTTGAGTACTTCACGGCATTGCTGATCAAATTCCGCAGCACAAATCGAAATTGATTTTGGTCTGCATAAATGCGGGTCTGATCACCCGTGTAGTCATCCACTCCCAAATTTTTCATATTCATGCTGACCTCCAGCTGACTACACGTTTCTTGTACGATAGATTTGGTTGAGAATGGACTTTGCTCCAAATGGATTCCTTTTATTTGCTTTTTTCCCCAATGCAGGAGCGTATCTAACACAAACTCCACTTCACCCATATTATTCCCCATGGCTTTGGTCAGATTTTGTGCCCCCTCAGGTAATTGATGCTTCTGCTCATTCAGCATCCTGAGTGCCATTATTTGAGCGGAAAGCGCACCCTTCAAGTCGTGAGCAATGATGGAGAATAAATAGTCTTTAATTTTATCTTTCTCCTGAAGTTCTTTCTCTCTTATTTTTAAAGTTTTATTGATTTTTCGGATTCGGTGATACATCACGAAGGCGATGAGTAAACCTGTGCCCAATGCCAGAATCGCCAACCACATATATAAATTAGCTTTCTCGCGAAGCGAAATCTTCTCTTGTAGCTCTTTTACATCGGCCCTGGATTTATTCAATTCGTAGACGGATTGGAGATTGCTGATCTCTCGCGTTTTGTTTTCATCGTATCTGATTTCAGAAATCCGCCTGTGTTCTTCCATCCAATAAATCACAGCGGAGTCATCCCCTTGCCGTTTAAAGTAGTCGATCAATTTATTAGCAGCTCCCAAAGCAACATAGTACAAATCTAAACTATCGGCTGTTTTCCAAATCTCTTCTGCATCATGGATGGCTCGATTCAGGTCTTGATCCTCATAAATTCCCAACATATTGTGACGGATCATCAATTCCTCTTCGCGTAATTGGTGTTTTTGAGCGATATCAATTCCCCGCAGGTAGAAATCGGAAGCCAGTTCCCATTCTTCCTTTTCGTTGTAGATAGCTGCCAAATTACTGAGGGTCAACAGCTGACTGGATTCTAATGCAGGCCCGGAACCAAAATCCAGCGCCTTCTCAAAAAAATAGATCGCTTGGTCAATTTCATCTTGATGGAAATATACTGCGCCAATATTATTGTACAAAGTCACTACATCATTGCTGTCTGCTCGCAACGCATAGGTCAATGCCTGATTATAAAGGGCAATGGCTTCTTCAAAATTCAATAAATTGACATTTACTACACCCAGTTTTAAATAAGTACTACTTAAGCCACGCTCGTGCTCATGTCGATCATAAATATCCAGCGCGGTCAATAGCCATTCATTGGCAAGGGTCATATTTCCTCTTCTACCTTCCACCGTACCCTTGCCCGAATACGCTTTCGCTACTCCCAATTCGTCATTCAGGGAAAGGTAAATAGTCAAGGCTTCATCGTAGGCATCAAAAGCAGGGGGAAATTGCGCCGTTTGCAGAAAGGTTTCGCCCATGCGGGTCAAAACTTCGGCTTGGCCCTTGAGATGTCGAGCCTGTACAAAATGCTGGTACATGCTGTCCAAATACGGCATAACACTCCCAATCCCTTCTAAGCGAAGCCGCTCATATTCAATGCTAAGATCCTCCACTTGATCGACCTTGTCTGGATGAGGTGTAGCGGATTGACCCCCAAAAATGGAATACGGTAAAAACAACATGAGCATGATCACGCAATCCCTCATGCAGCTCCTATTAACTGTAAAAATCATAAAGCGCCGCCATATAGGTAGATTGCCAACCTTCTACGATGTTGTCATAATCCTGAAGTGGAATATTTGAATGACGAACCTCCAAAGAAGTCCCGCTCTTATGCGCATGTAATTTGAGCTTGACAATGGATGGGGCGGCATGATCTGCTCCAAAATACCACTCCTGTTCGATCAGTTCGTCCGGTACAAAAGTGCGGTTAATGCCGACAATCGACCCGCTCCACATAGAGAACTCGGTGCCTGGCTCCGCGACCATCGTTGCAGATTCTCCTGTCCAAAGTTCGATGGTCGTTTCGGTGGTCAGCGCTTTATAAACCAGCTCAGGTTCTGCTGGAATGATAAAGTAAGCTTTAAAATCTTTCATGCCATTTCAAATTACTTGCCATAAAATTGAAACTGAGAATGTGCCTCCATTTCATGAGTAAAATCACCCATTTCAGTATAAAATACAATATTTTGTTCGTTTTGCCTGATCACATGTCTTTTATGATGTACATCAAACGTAAAAGAATATGCGGAATTCGGATCAAAAGCAGCATCGGCTTTACAGATCACGCGATAATCCGCCACTCCATTTTCATCTAGTCTGCTAATCTGAAAGGCAGAAGCTATCGGATCCAGCACGAACCATCTCCCCTCACCTATTCCTCCTAGCCATTGCGCATGTTTAGGAATTTTTATGCTCCGAATCGGTTCAGCTGTGTGGCCGGGTCGTGAATCATTCCCTAAGTTCTGAGAACCCTTAGTCGTAAAATTCGCGTATAATTGATTAAAATGGAATTTGGCCGATTGAAAACGATTCATTTTTAAGCTGGTCAATAAACCATTTTCATAACTAAAGACCTGTCCTAAGGGATCCCCGTTTACGACATTACTGGTGGGACTGGCCTTGATAAACTCTGGATAAAGAATGCGGTTTCTTCTTTGATCACCCTTAGGCATTCCTGCGACCAATATTTGGGCTACATAGCGAGAACAACTATTATTATTCGGCGCTAAAGCTCCATACTTAATAGGGCCCCCATCCACCAAACGATCAGCATAAACCCTGCTCTGATTAAAAGAAATTCCGGTCGCGACCGAACACAACAACCGTCCCCCTCCATGGGTAGCAGACTCCAATTCTGATAATTCCCTCAGAATTTCTTCCAAATTCACCAAGACACCATTTCGCGAAATCACAGCACGAGTCTCGATCCGTAAGCGAGGATCCGAATTGGCTGAACGTGCCCGACCATGTCCTCTTGGAGTAATGTATCGGCCAAAGTCAAAATAGAGCACCCGGCCTGATGATTTTTCGATCAGGAGAACGGCGGCATGTCCAATTTTAAAATTTAAATTCTTGACCAGGCCCACCTTCTTCAACAGGGCCATCCACGGCTCATCACCTCGGGCAGTTTTATCCGGCCAAGAAAGCGGAATTGCAATATCTTCAAAAGTCATCATAGTGCTACTCATACAACGAATGTTCAAATAACAGCATTTTATTACAAATTTGAGGCATCGGTGGTCATTTTAGCGGCTTCGTACTGCTGACTGCTTGGCAATACAATACGAAAAGTCGTGCCTTTTCCTGATTCTGAGTCTTTCACAAAAATCTGACCATCATGGTATTGAACCATACGTTTTGTTAAACTCAATCCCAATCCCCATCCCCTTTTCCTGGTCGTAAAACCCGGACTGAAAATGAGGTCATATTGATGCCTGGGCACACCTTTCCCCGTATCGATGACATCAATATAGATCTCGTCCTTAGCGAGATTTTCTGTGATCACAATATCAATTCTACCTGCCGACTCTATGGCATTCGCGGCATTCTTTAACAAATTCTCCAACACCCAATCAAATAAGGGAACATTTAACATCGCTGCCGCATCCCGATCTCCGGACACGTTAAACACAATTTTATCACTGGTGCGCACCTTGAAATAATTAACAAAATCCACCACCACTTTATAAATCGATTGATGCTGAAGAACCGGGGCAGAACCAATTTTAGAAAACCGATCAGCGACCGTCTCCAATCTTTTGATGTCATTTTCCATTTCATCTAGCAGGCCATCGTCTTCTTCCTCAAATTTCGCACGGACCAATTCCAACCAAGCCATTAAAGAGGAGATCGGCGTGCCCAATTGATGGGCAGCTTCTTTGGCTAAACCCACCCAAACCAAATTCTGCTCTGATTTACGTATGGAATTAAACACCGTATAGGCAACCGCAAGAAAAATAGCGATCAATGTGAGCTGCAGGTAGGGGAAAATACGCAGTCGATTCAGCAACACCGAATCCTTATAATAGACCAACCATTGCTCCCCATCCCAAAGTTCAATGGCTATGGGTTCATGATTTTTTTTCATGATATCCAGCTGGCGACTAAAATAAGCTGGATCATACTCCAGGGCGTTCCCATCTGGTGAATTCAGGGATTCTTCGAGTTGAATATTGGTTTTTTTCGGGTCCAAATTACGCCAATGAATGATGCTGTCCCGAGAATCGGTGATAATGGCGGGAAGCACCAAACTATCGCGAACAGCATACACATAGGAGATAAACTCATCATTAATGTCCGGCATGGTCATCATCGTCCGTGTGCTCATCGCCCACACTTCAGCTTTCGTTCGTTCGGATTTAGTCAGATTTCGGACCAAATAGTTTGTATAGAGAAGTGATGCAGCCGCGATTAAAGCTGCAAAAATCAATAAGAAAAATTTCCAGCGCTGCTGATTATATTGAAACGGATGGTTTGTCATGACATTCAAGTCAATTTCATTGCTCTGAGATTAAGGGACAAAATACACAAATTTAACGACTGACAAACTTAAATTCGAAATGTTCAGCCGTTTCAGGTCTTGTTTTTTATCTTTGTCTTTGGCAGAGATCATTATTTGTCAATAAACGCATATGGAAAAAAAAGTGAGGGTTAGATTTGCACCAAGTCCTACAGGTGGATTGCATTTAGGGGGAGTACGCACGGCATTGTTTAATTATCTCTTTGCGCGTCAGCATGGTGGAAGCTTTATTTTACGCATAGAAGACACAGATCAAACTCGTTTTGTCGAAGGAGCTGAAGCGTACATTCAGGAATGCCTGAAATGGTGCGGCATGGAACCGGATGAGAGTCCTTTGCACGGTGGCGCATTTGGTCCGTATCGGCAAAGCGAGCGAAAATCATCCTATAGGAAGTACGCAGCGCAATTAGTAGAAGCAGGATACGCGTATTATGCCTTCGATACGCCAGAAGAGTTGGATGAACAAAGAAAAATTCAGCCCAACTTTCGCTATAGTCATGAAAACCGACTACAGCTTCGAAATTCACTCAGTCTTTCGGCAGCGGAGACTGCCAAATTATTAGCCGAACAAGCCCCTCACACGATTCGAATCAAGGTTCCAGTGGATGAATCGGTCAGTTTTCAGGATATGATTCGAGGGACGGTCAGCTTTGAAACCAACCTCATCGATGATAAGGTTTTATTAAAAGCAGACGGTATGCCGACGTACCACTTGGCTGTCGTTGTGGATGACCATCAAATGGAGATCAGTCATATATTTAGAGGAGAAGAATGGCTGCCTTCTGCACCTATTCACATCCTACTTTGGGAATATTTGGGTTGGAAGAAAGAAATGCCCGAGTGGGCACACCTCCCATTGATCCTCAAACCGGATGGAAATGGAAAATTGAGTAAACGAGACGGTGACCGTTTGGGATTCCCGGTATATGCCATGAATTGGCAAGATCCTGCCACTGGAGCACTCACGCAAGGATTCCGTGAACTCGGTTTCTTGCCTGAAGCATTCGTGAACTTACTGGCTGTCCTGGGTTGGAACGATGGGAGCGAGCAAGAGCTCTTTACCATGCAGGAATTGATCGAAAAGTTCTCTGTCGATCGAATCAGCAAATCGGGCGCGAAATTTGATTTTGAAAAAGCACGCTGGTTCAACCACAATTGGCTCCAACAAATACCGTTAGAGGAATTGACCCCGATGGCGCAACATGTTTTGATACAACATGGCGTAATGTCAGCAGAAATCACTACCATTCGGGACATTCTCGGATTGGTTCGAGAAAGAATGACGGTAATGGGGGATTTTTGGGACCAGGCTTCGTTCTTTTTTGTGCGACCCGAGCAGTATGATTTCGATTCCATCCTCAATAAATGGACGGCTGAGAAATCCTTGTTTTTTCAGGATATTATGCAGAGATTAGAAAGCATGGAGCCCTGGTCCTCGGCAGAGCTGGAGCATTTTTACAAACTGGCCATCGAGGCTTCCGGGATGAAAATGGGCGAACTCATGCTACCACTCCGTATCATGTTGGTGGGCGGAAAATTCGGGCCACATGTGTTCGACATACTGGCTGCATTGGGCCGGGAAGAATCCATCGAGCGCATTCGATTAGGTGTAGAAAAATTGTTAGAGAAATTAGAGCATGAGCAGTAATTATACAGAAGATAGTATTCGTTCCCTGGATTGGAAGGAGCATATTCGCCTCCGTCCGGGGATGTATATTGGTAAATTAGGTGATGGATCCGCCTACGATGACGGCATTTATGTCCTGCTGAAGGAGGTGATGGATAATTCCATTGACGAGTTTGTGATGGGGGCTGGAAAAACCATTGAAATCACTGTTAATGAAAATAAGGTTTCGGTGCGCGATTATGGCCGGGGAATTCCCATCGGATCCGTAGTGGATGTCGTCTCTAAAATCAACACCGGCGGAAAATACGACAGTAAAGCGTTCCAAAAGTCCGTGGGCCTGAATGGTGTGGGAACTAAAGCGGTTAACGCCCTTTCTAATTCTTTTGTGGTTCAATCCTATAGGAATAATGAAACCCGAATCGCTGAGTTCAGCAAGGGTGAACTCTTGCGGGATGAACGCAAGGAAACCACCCAGCGTAACGGAACCTCCGTCACGTTTTATCCGGATGAAACCATTTTCCGAAACTACAAATACAGACTGGAATTTGTAGAGAATATGATCTGGAACTATGTGTTCCTGAACTCGGGATTGACGGTCAACTTTAATGGACAGAAATTCACATCTGAACATGGATTAAAAGACTTGCTGGAGCGCCATGTGGATGTGGAAAATATGCGTTATCCCATCATTCACCTCAGAGGAGAAGATATAGAAGTGGCATTGACCCATGGCCAACAATATGGCGAGGAATACTATTCTTTCGTGAATGGTCAACATACCACACAAGGCGGAACGCATCAGGCAGCCTTCCGCGAGGCCGTAGTTAAAACAATTCGCGAGTTCTATAAAAAAGATTTTGATGCTGCCGATATACGGGCGTCCATTATCGCCGCCGTGGCGATCAAAGTGCAAGAACCTGTCTTTGAATCGCAAACCAAAACGAAGCTGGGCTCCCAAAGCATTGGTCCGGAAGGGCCTACGGTTCGAACATTCATCAATGATTTTATCAAAAAAGCATTGGATGATTACCTGCATAAAAACACGGGTACTGCCGAAGCACTTCTGAAACGAATCCAACAGTCCGAAAGGGAAAGAAAGGACATTGCGGGCATTAAAAAGCTTGCTAATGAGCGGGCTAAAAAGGCTTCTTTACACAATAAAAAACTGCGGGACTGTAAGATCCATTACGATGATAAGCATGAGCGGGCTAAGGAAACGACGCTCTTTATCACAGAGGGGGATTCCGCCAGTGGATCGATTACCAAATCCCGAGATGTACAGACACAGGCCGTATTTAGCTTAAAAGGGAAACCGTTAAATTCCTTCGGATTGACCAAAAAAATCGTGTATGAAAACGAGGAGTTTAACTTGCTTCAACATGCCCTGAACATCGAAGACGGAATCGAAGGGTTGAGGTACAATAACATTGTGATCGCCACGGATGCGGATGTGGATGGGATGCACATTCGGTTACTATTGATGACGTTTTTCCTACAGTTTTTCCCCGATTTGGTGAAATCTGGACACGTGTCGATCTTACAAACTCCATTGTTCCGGGTGAGAAACAAGAAAGAGACCATCTACTGTTACAGTGATGAGGAGCGGCAGCAGGCCATAATGAAGTTGGGCAATAAACCCGAAATCACCCGTTTTAAGGGACTCGGTGAAATTTCGCCGGATGAGTTCGGCTTATTCATCGGCAAAGATATGCGCCTGGATCCCGTTATTCTGTCTAAAGAGCAGAAGATCACGCATGTTTTAGAGTATTATATGGGGAAAAACACGCCCGATCGCCAAAAACACATCGTAGACAACTTGCGCGTCGAAGTAGAATTGGAAAAAGAGCTAGAGAAAGAATTGGAAGTATCAGCTTGAGGCCGAGGAAAAGTAATTCCTAAGCGACACAAGCTGTTTCCGGCTGAGAACCTCCAAGAGCGCTTCATCGTCGGCTTCCCGAATCTTTTTTACAGAGCGAAATTGGCGCAATAACTTATCCACGGTTACTGGACCAATGCCTGGAATTTGATCCAATTCCGATCGAAAGGTCAGACGGCTGCGCTGTTTTCGGTGAAAGGTGATCCCGAACCTGTGTGCCTCATCCCGCAAATGCTGAATCACCCGAAGCGTTTCAGACTTTTTATCTAAATAGAGTGGGTAAGGATCCCCAGGGTAGAAGATTTCCTCTAAACGCTCGGCGAGTCCTATGATGGTCACTTGCTTTTCAATGCCCAGCGCCCGCAAACTCTTCAATGCAGACGTCAACTGGCCTTTACCCCCATCGACCACGATAAGTTGCGGCAAATCTTGCTTCTCTTCCAGCAGGCGTCTGTAACGACGAAACACCGCCTCCTCCATGGTGGCATAATCATTCGGCCCGTTGACGGTTTTGACATTAAAATGCCGGTATTCTTTCTTCGACGGGCGGCCATCGCGAAATACCACAATGGCAGAAACCGGAAATTGACCCTGAAAGTTAGAATTGTCAAAACACTCAATATGACGCGGCAAAGTGTTCATCCTCAAATCCTTCTGCATCTTTTTCAGCAGGCGCTCCGTTCGCACCTCTGGATTCAATTTTTCATAATGCAATAGGCGCTCTTTCTTAAAATAGGCGACATTTTTTTGGGACAATTCCAACAATTTCTTCTTTTCACCCACCTTGGGTATGGTGAATTTGATCGTTTCTGAAGTAATGTCCAAGGGAAAAGGCACTACAATTTCCTTTGAATCGGAATTAAAACGTTCCCGAATCTCTGGAATAGCTAAGGCGAGCAGTTCCTGCTCGGTCTCGTCGAGGCGCTTTTTCAACTCCACGGTTTGGGTCTGTATAATCACCCCATTCATCACCTTCAGGAAATTAACAAAAGCATAATTTCCCTCAGAAGCGATATTAAACACATCTAAATTCGTAATCGATGAGCTGACCACGGTGGAGCGACTCTGGTAACGATCAAGCAGATCGAGCTTATTTTTTAGCTTATGCGCCTCCTCAAAGTCCAAACGAGCCGACGCAGCTTCCATTTGTTCTTTGATCCGCCTAATCACGACCGAAATTTTCCCGTCTAAAATATCTCGAATATCGGCAATCTTCTTATCGTAATCCTCAGGCCGCTCATAGCCTTCACATGGTCCCTGGCAGTTACCGATCTGATATTCTAAACAAATTCGAAATTTACCCTTTTGAATGTTTTCTGGTGTCAATGCATAATTACAGGTCCGCAAGGGGTACAATTCCCGGATGGTTTCCATAATGGCATGCATCATACTCACCGAGGCGTACGGACCGTAATATTTGGAACCATCCTTTATCACCCTCCGAGTCGGAAAAATACGCGGGAACGGCTCGTTCTTGATGACAATCCATGGATAGGTTTTGTCATCCTTCAGCATCACATTATAGCGCGGCTGATGCTTCTTAATTAAGGAGTTTTCCAGTAACCAAGCATCAATCTCCGTATCGACAATGGTAAATGTAATATTCCGGATTTTTCGGACCAACACCCGAGTCTTACCACTCAGCTGGCTGTCCTTTACAAAATAGGAACTGACACGATTACGCAGGTTTTTAGCCTTACCAATATAAATGATCTGCCCATCCCCATCCCAATATTGGTACACGCCCGGCTTGGTGGGAAGGGTTTTTAAAAATTCTTTGATATCATCTATATGCGTTAACAAATGCGTACCTTAAAAACCTAATCTGTCCTCTACCCGAGGCGCTTCATCACCTAAAAACTGTTCATACTTACTGCAATCCAATTCTCGCGTCAATCCACCTGCCGGAAGCGGGAAATCACCCACATCATACCCCAACGATTCATCCGCATACACTTTCTGCATATATAAAGCAAAAATAGGTAAAGCCGCCTGCGCACCCTGACCTTCCGCCATGGAGTCAAAACTAATCCCCCGATCTTCCGCACCGGTCCACACTCCACTGACTAAATGTGGAGTGATTCCTATATACCACGCATCCGAATTATCATTGGTCGTTCCGGTTTTTCCACCCATGGGTTGTGTTAAATTAAACATCCAGCGTAGTCGCCCTCCCGAACCATTATTTACCACGCTTTTCATCATATCCACCATGATGTACGCACTCTCATCGTTCATCACTTTTTGAACCCTTGGTGCATGTTCATAAATGGGCGTTCCATTTTTATCCTCTATCCGTAGAATATAAATCGGCTCAATCCAATTTCCATGATTGACAAAAGCAGAATACGCGCCCACCATATCAAATACCGATGCCTCATAAGCACCCAATGCAATGGAAGGATAAGGCGGAACTTCAGACGTGATTCCCATCCTTTGGGTCAATGCCGCCACCGGTCTGGCTCCAACCTCATTGATCAGATAAGCCGTGGCATAGTTTTGAGAATTCGCCAATGCCTCTCGAATGGTGATCGGACTCCCGATGGAAGTACCCCGTGGTCGCCATTCTGAAGGGGTTCCGGGATTGATCACAATCGGTTCATTCGGGATGCGTTGACAAGGAGAAAAATAAGCATGATCCACCGCCACCGCATAGGTAAAGGGTTTAGCGGTCGATCCCACCTGGCGGGTACCCATTTTCACTTGGTCATACTTATAATGCTCAAAATTAATCCCTCCGACCCAAGCGCGCACATATCCAGTATGAGGCTCCATAGACATCATAGCATTTCTCAGGATCAATTTATTATAGCGAATCGAATCCATAGGAGACATCAGGGTGTCGATATTTACCCGCCAACTAAACAACGTCATTTGCACGGGCTGAGCGAAATCCTCCACAATTTCTGCTTCTGATAATCCTTGTTGTTTCAATACGCGATAGCGATCCGAACGCCGCATACCCGTTTCCAGTAAGCGTCCTCGATCACCACGGAAAGGATCTCGATTGTTCCACTGCCGATCAAAAGATTTTTGAAGATTCTCCATCCATTCCGCCTGTGCTTCTTCTGCATACTGCTGCATCTTGGAATTGATGGTGGTATACACTTTCAAACCGTCGCGATCTAAATCATAGGGTGTGCCATCTGCTTTTGTGATCGAGCGCTCTCTAAGGATTTTTTGAATGTCCTGCTTCATGACTGCTCGAAAATAAGGTGCCGGCCCATCACCATAAGATGTGATCCGAAGCTGGAGCACCAATGGCTCCTGACTAGCTTCCACGTATTCATCACGGGATAGAAATCCCTGATTACGCATATTGGCCAATACCATATTGCGACGCGCCATGGATCGTTCCGGATAACGTACCGGAGAATACATCCCCGGGCCTTTTAACATACCGACCAGCAAAGCCGCCTGCTCAGGCTTCAAATCCTTGGGTTCTGCATTAAAATAAGTACGCGCAGCAGATTTGATTCCAAAGGTATTATATGCCCCAAAATCCACCGTATTAAAATACATGGTAATGATCTCTTCTTTCGTATAATTCCGCTCTAGGCGCACAGCGGTCACCCACTCTTGGAACTTCTGAATAATTCGTTTCCCCGTACTTCGGGCCCGTCCTTCGGAAAAAAGATTCAGGGCTAATTGCTGGGTGATGGTACTTGCTCCCTGCTTCTTGCCAACCAAATTATAAAACAAAATGGTGAACGTTCTCCGGAAATCTATCCCCGAGTGGTTGTAAAAACGTTTATCCTCGGTAGAAACCAAAGCATTAACCAGGTGCGGTGATAACTCTTCATACTGTACGTTTGACCGGTTTTGAACAAAATAGGTCCCCAAGACCACTTCGTCAGCCGAGATAATCTCAGTCGCCAAATTGCTTTTCGGATTTTCCAGTTCTATAAAAGATGGAAGCGGACCAAATAGCCCCAGACGAACACTAAAAATAAAGATAAACCCAAATGCAATACATGCCAGTAGGATCAACCATAATCTACGGGTATAGCGTTTAGCATCTTCCGGGGTTAACACTTGTTCTTTTTTCTGTTTATTTTTCATGTAAGATTTAAAATCGGCTTACTGTGAGCTGTAAAAACTATAATAATCATCAATTTTTTCAAAATCAGATAGCGTGCCAAAAACGGACTCCGTAATGAGGAAGGCGTGATAGGCATCGGAAGGGATTTTCATAATCTCCTCGATCAATGGCATAAATCGTGCCTCAAAAACCTTCCCCTCCTGATACGTTTGGAATGGCCCCACATAAATAAGCTGAGACTCATTATTCACTGTTTTCAATTGATGGGATATTCCCGCATCAGCATAACGACTGCGGTTAAATTGACCTATCCCAAAGCGTGAAGGAGCCAAATTGACGGTAGGATGCATCACGTGAATAACGAAAAAATAAATCGCTGTATCCGGCAATAATGCGACATCCCGATAAGTCGTCTGTTCGGGTGTTTTGGCTATTGCAGGCGCAGCACCTAACTCCCGAACAGGTACCGCAGATACAGCACCTGGACCGCTCAACCCCAATTCACTTCGTCCCGCCTGCCCCTGTTCGGGTGTTCCGCGCGTAATAATCGGACCGCTGTGAATAACTAATTGGGGCCAAGGCGTCAAGCGAGGCTCCTTAAGCATGCGTTCGGACAATCCATCCAAGGCTTCCAATACCGGGACTCGTCCTGCAAATTCTTGGGGATGTTCAGTCAGATAAGCTAAATGGGACTCGGCAAGCGGAGTCACCAAACTATCATCCGGAAAAGTGTGCACCACATGCATCAATACCGACTCAAAATCCGCCAAATCGGAAGTCCTTCCAACCACTAATGCCCGTAAATACTCGAATTGGGCATTCGACCCGCTACGCGTCACCTCTTCATTGATTTTCCCCAACGCCTCTTCAAAACGTCCTTCGACATACAGTTCGTACACAGCGGCATAAGCTGCATCAGATCGACGTTTCTCCTGTTCCACGCGCTGCAAATAAGTAGGGTCCAAAATGATATTCGCATAATTCGATTCCGGGAAACGACCCAAAAGTTCATCTTTATAATGTTCAGCTTGCTGCGGATCAATTGTCTGATTCAATTGATACAGCTGAAATAACCACATCGCTGCTTCAGAATGACTGGGGTAACGATCTAGCAGATTTTCATAAGCTGTTATACTACTCGGGTAATCCCTTAAATTAAAGCGGTAAATGGCGCCATTCTGCGCCAAAGCTTTTTGAATGACTCCATGAGACGCCATTCGCGCACGATCACTCAGGGGCAGACTCAACAAAATCATTTCACGTTGCTGAGCGAAAAATGCGGCACTATCTAGCGGCGCTCCGGCTTCTGCACCCGATTCCTCCACGTTCGCTAAGTCTATCACTGTACCAGCGATGGAATCCGGAACTGGACTAGCTGGCTCACCCAAAGTGGCACCCTGGATCCCTGTGCTTGAGGTTTGCTGAGCGGAAAGCCGCCACCCATCCGCCAAAGGCCGATTTCCCCATTGGCGTCTAAAGGCCGAAACACCCATCCCTACCGCATCTGGATTATTAAAGTAGAAGCGATTGTCGGCGTAGGCATCGGCCTGCCCTGAACCAAAACCTTGATCAAATGGGGAAGGCTGAAATCCGGAATTCCGAGAAGCCTGACGACTGGAACTTTCCTTCAGCTGCTGCGTACGCGCTTCCTCCGCCTTCTGCAATTCTACAAATCGTACCGCGATTACACTATCGATCGCTGCTTCGCGCTGCAAGGGTGAGCGCATGGCTAAATCTTGAAGTTCTTCCTCACGCGCTACAGCCAACAAATTATCGATTAATTCTGGCAGATTGATCAATTTTCGCCGAACCATATCCACATCACGAAAGTCCGCAGGCAACACCATCGCAGCACTATCGTAATAGACCCGTGCGGATTCATAGGCACTTTGGGAAAGATATAAATCCGCCAAACTCAGGTAACTTTGTGTTTTTTGATGCATGTTGGTGGAATTCTGGTTCAATGCATGCTGATAATGGCGTTCTGCAAGCTCATTATTTCCCTGCCACAAATGCGCTTCTGCGATATAATAATGAATCTGATCCTTGAATTCCTGGTTTTTATCAGCGCGCAGCATGCGCCTCAAACGATTCGTCCGGGCCTCGGGATCATCCGAAAAAGCACTCTCTATAAACACCTGACTTAAACCAGCCTGAAAGGCCATTTCATAACTTACATTACTCCGGGCCACCTTTCTATAATGACTCACGGCTTCTGAATAACGCTCCTGCTCCTCCAATAATTGACCCAAAAGATAATGCCAACGAAGGCGATCTTCCTTTTTTGAACGGTTCCGGGTGGCGGCTTCTAAATAAGTTACGGCTTCCTGTTTTTCTCCCCGAAGTAAATGGTAAGCAGCCCGTGTCGCATAGGCATGGCCCCGACTACCTCGATGATCCTCCACATAAGCAAGCACCGAATCCAGCACCGAAGAAGCCTCCGATAACGTTCCCAATTGCAATAGGGCACGGGTCTGCCAAATCCAAGCCTCCTGACGAAGTTTGGGCTGATCTGCGTACGTTTGAGCTACATAAGCGAAAAATTCAGCGGCATTGTAATATTGACCCTTCACATAATTGGCCCGACCCATCAAAAAATAAGCATCATCCAAGTACTTTCCCTGATCCTTTTCATTGATTACCCGCCTGGTTTTGGTCAATACAGAATCCATTAATGCGGCATGTGATTGAGTCGATGACGCTGTCGGTTCAATAAAAACAGGCAAGTCATGATAAAAATTAGGGGAAAAAGACTGCCTATTTTCCGCTTCTGCCTGTTCAATAATTTGTTTAGCGTGAAAAATAATATTGTACCTGGAGGTGAGGTTATCCATCAGATCATACTGCGGACGATCCTGATTTTTCAACCCCGCACAAGATGCCAGCATCGTACCGGCCAAAAAGAAAAACAAGCTAAATTTTCTCAATTTGGTATTTCTTAGTATTTTCCACTTGTCAAATATAAAGCATTTAGGGGCGTATGAAGAAAGCAAAACACACAAAAACAAGCAAAACCTTAGCACGTTATGCTTATTTTTCCGGTTTAGGCTTCCAAATGATCGCCATAATAGGGCTTTTCACCTATGCAGGATATCGCGTGGATCAGTCCTCCGGTGCGGAAAAACCGATCTGGACCGCCCTGCTTTCATTGACAGGTGTCTGCCTCAGCATCTATTTTGTCATCCGATCAGTCACCAGGAACAACAAGTCCTAATACCGATATTCGTTTGATTTGTAAGGCCCTTCCACCTTCACCCCAATGTAGTCCGCTTGATGGGGATCCAACACATCCAACTCCACATTGATTTTCTTCAAATGCAGCCGCGCCACTTTCTCGTCCAAATGCTTGGGAAGGGTATAGACTTTATTCTCATACGCATCCCGATTCGTCCACAACTCGATCTGGGCCAATGTTTGATTCGTAAATGAATTACTCATCACAAAAGAAGGGTGGCCGGTCGCACATCCCAAATTCACCAAACGACCTTCGGCCAACAGGATCACATCCTTGCCGTCGATCGTATATTTATCTACCTGCGGTTTGATCTCTACTTTGCTGGAACCGAAATTAGTGTTCAGCCATGCCACATCGATTTCATTATCAAAGTGACCAATATTACATACCACGGCTTTATCCTTCATGCTTCTAAAATGTTCTCCCCGAACAATGTCGCAATTCCCGGTAGCCGTCACAATGATATCGGCTTCCTTCACCGCATCGGCAAATTTTCGCACTTCAAAACCTTCCATAGCAGCCTGTAAAGCACATATCGGATCAATTTCACTCACAATCACGCGCACACCTGCACTGCGTAAAGACTCTGCAGAGCCTTTCCCCACATCACCAAATCCGGCCACCGCAGCTACCTTCCCGGCCAGCATTAAATCAGTGGCTCGACGAATCGCATCCACGAGGGACTCACGGCATCCGTATTTATTATCAAATTTGGATTTAGTTACCGAATCATTTACATTAATAGCCGGCATAGGCAGCGTACCTTTTCGCATGCGCTCGTATAGGCGTAAAACGCCGGTCGTCGTCTCTTCAGATAAGCCATTGATCCCATCAACTAATTCGGGGTAACGATCCAGCACCAGATTAGTCAAATCTCCACCATCGTCCAAAATCATATTCAATGGCTGCCTATCCTCCCCAAAAAACAGGGTTTGCTCTATGCACCAGTCAAATTCCTCTTCTGAGAGTCCCTTCCAGGCGTACACCGATATGCCCTTTGCAGCGATGGCGGCAGCAGCATGATCTTGAGTGGAAAAAATATTGCAGGAAGACCACGTGACTTCGGCTCCCAATTCCACTAGGGTCTCAATCAAAACGGCGGTCTGAATGGTCATGTGTAAACAACCGGCAATGCGCGCGCCTTTCAGAGGTTTGGAAGCACCAAATTCTTCACGCAAACTCATCAAGCCCGGCATCTCTGCCTCGGCCAATTCAATTTCCTTGCGGCCCCAATCCGCTAAACTCAGATCCTTCACCTTAAAGGGGATATATGTATTCGTTACTATTGACATCGTATTCATATTTTTTTAATCGACTCATTTAAAATTCCCTGCAAAAATACCAATTTTTCTGCGCATTATCAGACTTGGTTGATCCTAAGTTTTTGATTAGATTTGCAAAAGTCTATTTTTAATAGTATATTTAAGTATCGTTTTTATTTTTATAAAGAAAGGAAAAAAAACATGTATCCTGAATATTTAGTGGATCCCATGCGGAAAGAACTGACCGCAGTAGGTTTTGAAGACTTGAGAACTCCAGAGGATGTTGATCAAGCAATTAAGAGTGAAGGAACCGTTTTTGTGGTTGTAAATTCTGTTTGCGGTTGTGCAGCAGCGAACGCAAGACCGGCAGCGCGTGCAGCCGTACAAAACGACAAGCACCCTTCTAAATTAGTAACCGTATTTGCCGGAATGGAAAAAGACGCGGTGGATCAGGCTCGTAACCATATGTTACCTTACCCACCTTCTTCCCCAGCAATGGCTTTGTTCAAAGACGGCAAATTAGTCCATATGATTGAAAGACATCAGATCGAAGGGCGCTCCGCTCAGTTAATCGCTGACAATTTGGTGGCTGCCTTTGATGAATATTGTTAATTCTGCGTTTAAGGTCGGGCTCTTGGGAGCCCGGATTTAAATTTGTTTATTACTAATTGTTAGGTGTCCGGGATTTTGGCTGAACCAGCTTAGGATCTCGGACATTTTTTATTTAAAATCAGTTCTTTTTTGATTAGCTAACAAATAATTCATTTTTCTATTGTACCTTTAAGAACTAACCAATTAGAATAGAACCATGACAGCTAACTCTATCGCCGCAGGTGCCCCAGAAACCTACAAAGGCAATGATCGTGTCCTTTTTGGAATGATCTTCGGTGTACTCGCCTTTTGGCTCTTCGCCCAAACCACTCTAAACATTGCTCCTGTGATGGCGCAGGACCTGGAAATTGAAACCAATGTGATGAACATTGCCGTATCCATAACCGCATTGTTTTCGGGAATTTTCATTGTGGTATTTGGTAACTTGGCCGATCGGTGGGGACGGGTAAAAATGGTGCGGCTGGGCTTTTTGTTTAGTATAGCCGGCTCTCTTTTGGTTGGATTGACTCCCGTGGGGCCACTGGCGGAAGGTTTCCTGATGGGAGGACGTATTTTACAAGGGCTTTCCGGAGCGCTGATCATGCCTGCCAGTTTGGCTTTGGTCAAAGCCTACTGGGATGGAAAAGACAGGCAACGCGCGATTAGTCTTTGGTCCATGGGATCCTGGGGTGGTTCAGGTTTTGCGGCATTATTTGGTGGACTGATGGCTGCTAACGTAGGTTGGCGGTGGATTTTCTTTGCTGCCGTGGCTATATCACTGATCGGCATGTGGATGATCCGGGATATGCCGGAGAGTAAGGCTTCAGAGGGAAAAGCCTATAAATTTGACCTCCCTGGCGTACTCACCTTCATGGTGATGATGGTCGGATATCAGATTGTAGCCACCCAAGGTGGAAATTTTGGCTGGACCAGTCCATTAACACTCGGTATTTTAGGGGTCAGTGTATTGGCGACCATTGTATTCATCCGTGGCGGCAAGTCTAATCCACATAGTTTCATAGACTTTAAATTGTTCAAAAATCTGACCTATACCGGCGCGACCCTGTCGAATTTTCTGCTGAATGCAACAGCTGGCATTCTGATTGTCGCCATGACCCTCATTCAACTTGGAGGTGATTTAACAGCACAAGCCGCCGGTATGCTTACCTTGGGTTATGCCATCGCCATCGTTGCTTTTATCCGTGTGGGAGAGAAATTACTTCGGAAATTTGGTCCCAGAAAACCCATGATTTGGGGCGCTATCATCGTAACCTTGTCGATCCTCCTACTGATGCCGACACACTTCTACTTAGAAACCTACAATACCTTAGTGGTCATTGCCTTTACACTTTTTGGCTTAGGGCTTGCATTTTATGCCACTCCGTCAACCGACGCAGCACTCTCTGCCCTTCCGGACGATCAAGTGGGTAGCGGATCAGGAATCTACAAAATGGCATCTTCTTTGGGGGCGTCATTTGGTGTCGCCATCTCCGCGACTGTTCTGACCTTATTTTCGAATGACTCCACCTCGATTCAGTGGATAGAGGGGGTGATCAGCTATCTGGGAAGACAGGACAATACCGCAGTTCGTGAGGCTGCATTTTTTGCTTATGGGGTCAATTTACTGCTGGCAATTGCAGCTATGGTGTCCATTATGCTTACCATACCAAAATCAAAACCATCAAAATGAATACGATCATCCAAACTTTAGAAAAAAGCCGGGCAGAAATCGAAGGCTGGTTCGAACACATGCACCGAAACCCGGAATTGTCCATGAAGGAGGAGGAAACCGCCAAATACATCGCCAATTTGGTAAAAGACTGGGGCTACGAGGTGGAAACGGGAGTTGGAAAACATGGAATTGTAGCTTCACTAAGCGCTGGGAACAGCAAAAAATCCATTGGTCTCCGTGCGGACTTTGATGCTTTGCCCATCCAAGAAATTAATGACCTACCTTATAAAAGTGGAGCGAGCGGTGTGGCCCATCTTTGTGGACACGATGGACACACAACGATGCTTCTGGCGGCCGGAAAATATTTAGCTGAAACCCGAAATTTCAACGGAACGGTTCGATTGATCTTTCAACCAGGGGAAGAAATCATGGAGGGTGGCCCGGCCATGATCGCCGACGGCCTATTCGAGCGATTCCCCGTAGATGGGGTTTATGGAATGCATAATATGCCCGGATTGGAACTGGGAAAAATTTATTTTGCAGACGGAGAGGTCATGGCTGCAGTAGACAATTGGGAGATCGAAATCACAGGAAAAGGCAGTCATGGAGCAATGCCCGAATTTGGAATTGATCCCATTGTAGCGGGATCCGCACTGGTGATGGCCCTTCAATCCATTGTTTCACGAAATGTAGCGCCGGCTCACAGTGCGGTGGTGACTGTGGGTGCATTTTTATCCGGCTCTGCGGGAAATGTGGTGGCGCAAACCGCTACTCTGAGGCTCTCCATTCGAACCAAAACACCCGAAGATCGGAAAATGGTATTGGATCGCATTCGAAGCCTCACCCAACACCAAACCGAGAGCTTCGGCTGCACCTACCAAATTCGTGAAGGTATTCCGGGTGCCGTCTTAGTCAATTCTTTAGAAGAGACGCTACAAGCGTATGAAATTGCAAAAGCCGAATTTGGAGAAGATGAAACAGTTTATCCGGGTCCTACATTCTTAGGCTCAGAAGACTTTGCTTTCATGTTACAACAAAGCCCAGGCACCTACTGTTTCATCGGAAATGGAGACACACCGATGGTCCATCATCCAGAATTTATTTTTAATAAGGAATTATTAACCAAAGGTGCAGCTTATTGGGTCAGCCTAACAGAAGGATTGCTAAGCGCTAATCATGGGTAGCCTAATCATCTAATTTCTATCAGATCTCGGCCACAGCGTGTCGATCTCACTAACCACTAAAGATAAAGGCAACTGACAAAAGCAATTATAATAAAAAAAACCTGCAGATCAAAGACTTGCAGGATAAAAAAAATGTAGCCCGTAGGGGAATCGAACCCCTGTTTCCAGAATGAAAATCTGGCGTCCTAACCCCTAGACGAACGGGCCAAAAAGTGATTTCCAAAAGTTTAGAATAAGCACTATTCTACTTTCGGGTCGGCAAATATAGGCAGGGAAAGCTATCTTTCAAAATTTATTTAAAAAAATTGTCCCAAGAAGTGCTGAAAGACGGGCGGATGGATCAATAAGGTTACCAGTATACCGACTAAAGCGCCATAAAAATGCGCATCATGATTGATACTGTCCTTGGCCTGTTTCGCTGCCCAGGCACAATAAACTAAAAACAATATCCCAAAAAGCCAGGCCGGCATCGGGATAATTAGAAATATGCCCAACATGGACTTCGGTTGAAACAAAATAAAAGAGAACAAAACCGCACAAATCGCACCTGAAGCGCCCAGACTGCGATAAAGGGGATTGTCTTTTTGTTTGATTAAAGTAGTGACATCACTCAGCACTAATCCCAAAACATAGATCAATGCAAAGTGCAGATGGCCCCAGGCACTCATACTGGCCAACATGATTTCTAAGGTAAATCCAAAAAAATAAAACGTCAGCATATTGAATAACAAGTGCCCCCAATCCCGATGCACCAAGCCGCTACTCAAAATGGTGTAATAGGCTCGCCCTCTTCGGATCGCATATGGCTGCAACATCATTTTGGCCAATACGTGATGGTTGGAAAAGGCATAAATACTGGTACCTATGGTCAATGCAAAAATGAAGCTGGCCACTGGTGCCTGTTGAAGATATTCGATCATTTGGGGTTCGCTTTGAGTATGAGCAAAGCACGAAAGTACAAAAAAAGCCCGGAACTGTGCTGTTTCCGGGCTTGAATTCAGGGCTAAACTAATTCGAATGCTTAGTTGTTAGTGATCACGCGAATCACCGGTGTTTCCACTCCTTCGAGCACGGAATTCAAAACAAGCACGGTATAAATTTTTCCACTTTCGAATTTAACCTCCTCCAAATCGGCCAAAATCTCTTCGGAATCGACTCCACGAACCTGAAGCGTCACATCTGTAACGGGCTCGACTTCGATAAAGGTTTTTACGGTAGCATATGCGGCTTCATCCTGTAACGCTTCCTCAGCATCCGCCATCCATAATTCCAATGGATGATCAGCGTCTAACAAATTCGCAAAACGAATTTTCGATTTTCCGCCAGTCGGGTCCTCCAAATCATCCGAAGCGATCAGCAATTCGGCATCGTCAGCATTTCCAAAAACGATGGCCGAGAAGTTCTCTCCAGCTTTAAAATGGTGATGAGCACTGACCAATGTGTCGGTTTCACCAGCCTCAAAAATCGACAAACGATCTTGCTGGGCATCTACCGTGAAATAGGTAAACGTCTGGCCGGTAATCCCCGTGCTATTAATTTTCTTCTCTCCCAAATGCACATCCAAGACCGTTTCGTCGGTCATCAGGTGTAAAACCCCCACTTTCGATTGATCTTCCACAGGCACCACATCTTCGTCATCATTACATGCGACAAAACCCATGCTCATGATTAAGGCTACTGCTACTACTCCAAATTTCTTACTTACTAAAATTGAACGATTCATGTTTCTCTTCTTTTTAATTTATATCTTTTTTACAAGAAGGCCTTCGATCACCCAATACGCTTCCAGCGGACATTTCGCTACACCCTTACCCAATTTTTTTCTAAATACTTCTGCTTATTGTGTAGATTTGCCTGATATTCAAGTAAAAAAAAACATTGGAAAAAATTCAGTTATTGACCCCAGAACACTGGCAGGACTACGAATTAATCGACTGCGGAGATTTTGAAAAGCTGGAACGCTTCGGCGACACGGTTCTTATCCGACCTGAGCCCCAAGCGATTTGGCCCAAGGCATTGACGGAAACAGCATGGAACAAAAAACATCACATTCGTTTTAAGACCAAGTCGGCGACCTCGGGCGATTGGATTAAAAACCATCCAAAAGCACCGGACCGCTGGCATATCCAGTACAAAAACAAGGATATCGCTTTGAAATTTCGGCTAGCGCTCACATCGTTCAAACATGTCGGCATATTTCCTGAACAAGCGGTGAATTGGGATTACATCAGCAAAAACGTCCAGGACTTTAAGACTAAAAATCCCCGCGTACTCAATTTATTCGCATATACCGGAGGGGCATCTTTGGCGGCCCGTGCAGCCGGTGCCGAGGTGACCCATGTCGATTCCATCAAGCAGGTGATCACTTGGGCCCATGAAAATCAAGAAATTTCGGGATTAGCAGATATTCGCTGGATCGTAGAGGACGCGCTGAAATTTGTAAAAAGACAAGTGAAGCGCGGACAAACTTACCACGGTATCATTCTGGACCCTCCAGCCTACGGACACGGACCCAAAGGGAAAAAGTGGAAGCTGGAAGAGCAAATCGTAGAAATGATGAGTGATGTGGTCCAATTACTTGACCCGAATGAACATTTTCTAATCCTGAACACCTATTCATTGGGTCTATCCTCGATCGTGGTAGAAAATTTGATTAAAAACGCTTATCCACAAGTGGAAAATCTCGAAACCGGAGAATTATACCTGCAAGCATCTGCTGGGCCGAAATTGCCTCTGGGCGTATTTGGAAAATTTTATAAAAAAGCGCGATAGAATAGATGAAAAAACGCGAGGGAAGTATTTATACCTTGCCGTTTATTTTGCTCTGTCTCAGCTCCATGCTATTCTCAGCCAGCTTCAATATGCTGATACCGGAGCTGCCCGCCTACCTCAGTAGCTTGGGAGGAGCAGAATATAAAGGCTTAATTATAGCTTTGTTCACACTGACGGCCGGAATTGCCCGACCGTTTAGCGGAAAACTCACCGACACGGTGGGTCGTGTACCTGTTATGGCCATCGGCTCATTGGTTTGTGTGATCTGTGGCGTACTTTACCCCCTATTAAGCTCGGTTTCTGGCTTCCTGCTTTTGCGCTTGATTCATGGATTTTCTACGGGTTTTAAACCCACGGCCACGGCAGCATACATTGCAGACATTATTCCCAGAGCGCGTTGGGGCGAGGCGCTGGGACTCCATGGACTGGCATTCAGCCTCGGCATGGCTATTGGTCCTGCTTTAGGTGGCGCCATCACCCAAATCACCTCGATAAACGTGCTCTTTTACACCTCCTCAGCCTTCGCACTGATATCGGTAGTGATCCTCTTCAATTTGAAAGAAACGCTCACCCACGTCCAACCCTGGTCGGGTTCATTGCTACGCATTTCTAGGCATGACATCATCGAACTGAGGGTCCTGCCCGCAGCCCTCGTGACGGTACTCTATTACCTGACCTATGGAGTGATCCTGACCCTTATTCCGGACTGGAGCGGTCATATTGGGATTGCGAATAAAGGTTTGTTTTTCGTGGCGTACACCCTCTCTTCATTGGCGGTTCGTTTTGTCGCAGGGCGTCTTTCGGATACGCATGGACGACTGATCGTCGTAAAAGCCGGACTCATCTTGCTCTTAATCGCCATGATCATCCTTGGTTTTGGCCAAAACCTCGTCTGGTTGCTACTGGGTGCCACCCTTTACGGAATCGCCACAGGAATCGTTTCTCCGGCACTCAACGCGTGGACCATTGACCTCAGCAATCCCAATTATAGGGGAAAAGCACTGGCCACCATGTATATAGCCCTAGAAGCAGGCATAGGCTTGGGCGCACTATTCTCGGGCTGGATTTATTACGACACCATTGCACGGATACCTTACATTTTGCAAAGTACCGGCGTAGGCATCGTGATCGCCTTTATATACATTTTATATTGGGAAAAAAAACAGCGTAGAAAATCACTGCATATCGAATAAGTGCTTTTCTGCGTGATAAGAAGAACGCACCAGCGGCCCACTTTCTACGTATTTAAAGCCCATTTTCAATCCAATCTCTTGATAATGTTTAAATTGATCAGGAGTAACCCATTCGACTACCGGATGATGCGCCTTAGTTGGCTGCAAGTATTGACCCAAGGTAAGCACGTGAACGCCTACATCATATAAATCCTGCATGGCTTCCACCACATCCTCTTCGGTCTCACCAAAGCCCAGCATAATGCCCGATTTAGTCCTCAAGCCAGCCGCTGAAATCCTCCTCAAACACTCCAGGCTGCGGTCATACTTTGCTTGGATTCGCACTTCGCGGGTCAATCTCCGTACTGTTTCCAGGTTATGCGATACCACTTCTGGCCGGACGGCCAAAACGCGCTCCAAATTCTCCCATTGACCCTTAAAATCTGGAATCAATGTTTCCAAGGTGGTTCCCGGACTCTCTCGGCGAATCGCCTGAATCGTCTCTGCCCAAATGGTAGATCCTCCGTCTTTTAGATCGTCCCGGTCTACGGAAGTGATCACACAATGCTTCACCTCCATTAGCTTTACGGATTCAGCGACCCGATTAGGTTCATCCAAATCCACGGCCAGAGGTCGTCCGGTAGCCACGGCACAAAAAGAGCAGGAACGCGTACAAATATTACCCAGAATCATGAACGTGGCGGTGCCGGCACCCCAACATTCACCCATATTCGGACAATTTCCGCTTTCACATATGGTGTGCAGTTTATGCTCATCCACTAAGCTTCGAACATGCCTATATTCCTTGCCTACTGGCAGTTTCACCCGCAACCAATCGGGCTTTCTCTGCCTTTCGTTACTAGACACAACCGGTAATTCAATCATAGAAACAAAGATAGGAAAATATTCATAGAATATTTATCAGCCCAATGTCCTAATTGGCCAACGTATAGATGACCGCATATTCCTTAACGAGCAAGGTATCGGCCGCTGTGAGGTATTTCACTGCCACTGGGTCAAATTCATTGTATATAACGCCCTGATTTCGCACTGGTTCCCCTTCGCCTTGAGCGGCAGATTGGCTACTAAGTACATAGGCAAAGGCAGACACCTTCAGTACTTTAAAGTTTCCGTGTCCTACCCAAACGGCATGTGCAGGACGATCACCGGTAGAATTTGCATTCCCCAAGGGCTCTTTAAATTTCAGCATACCATGAAAGAAACCCAAGGAATTTGACGTCGGCGGAGCCGAGGGATTGATCCAATAGGGATTCCGAGCCTGAAATAGAAAACGCGTACCTTTTCGATCAATATCATAAACCTGCCCAGATGCTGATCCGATATGAAAACGCGCTACGGTTTCACTTTCAAAATGGAGTGCGGACTTTTCCTCTGATTGAGCGAAAGGAATTTCAAACAATTCGTCTACGGATTGGCGCGCTTCATAGGCCTGTATCACATTCGCGTCTTTAATTTCGGAATTATCGGAAAAGAGTCGGGTTTCCCCACGTAACTCCCAGCGTTCGGCATGAAGGACAACAGGAAATTGCTTTGGAATCTCTATCTTATCGTCTTTATTACAAGCAGAGAAGGTAATCAAAATGAGCCCCAATATGTAAGTTAGACGCGTAAAATATTTATCCATAGAAAATCCATTACCCAACACGAAAGTGTTGGCATTTCGTTAACTGCCACAAAAAATGCGCCATAAATCCGTCAAGCGCTGTACGTTGGCGTTTCATTTTCTACACTGTCCTTTCGATTTATTGAACAATTCGATCGGCGCAAGCCGAACTCGCAAAAGCTTCCGGCTTGGCTTTAAACACAAAACCCATGCTCAAAATATAACCCATCGCATCACTCAGGGCTTGATTTGACTTAAACATAGGGTTAGTATTGATATCGGCATGCACCTCTAAGTCTACATGATATTGGTCCAACACGTCACACAACGTATAGGCGATTTCAATGGATCGTTGCACTTCGGCTAACATGCGCTCCTTGATGGTCATCTTCACCGAACTTCGATCCTGGTGTATAAACATAAAAGCGCCCCTTTTTTCACGCACAAACACAATGACAGTAGCAAAATCGGTATGCAGCCCCTTGACTTGGGAATCGGTTCCTATACATACTTTTAACTTGTGGCCGGAAAAAGATTCCCGACGAATAACTGCGCTGACTTCGTGAAGGATGGGTTGACGTAGCGGTTCACCACTGAATTTTTTCCATTTTGTCATTTTGAGTTTTTGAGGTTGGTACTATTCGTGCTTTTCACCATAGGCCAAGTCGCCGGCATCACCCAATCCAGGCACAATATAGGCCTTACTGGTCAGTTCAGAATCTACATCCCCCACCCATAAACGGGCATGGGGCAGGTAGGCGCGCACATGAGCAATGCCTTCTTCAGAGGCAATCACTGCAGCGATATGTAGTGTTTTCACCTTCTGTTGATCCATTAAATCTTTACAGGCAAGTACCATGCTTCTGCCCGTACTCAACATGGGATCGACCACGATCAACACTTTTCCATCCAAGTTCGGCGCATTCAGGTATTCTCTGCGAATCTCGAAAGCTCCGCTCTTTTTTATTTTTCTATATGTACCGACAAATGCCGCATCCGCCCGGTCAAAAACATTTAAAAAACCTTGCTGCAGGGGAATTCCAGCCCGCAAAATCGTACCGATAACGGGCTGTGCCGCTAAACGCTGTGTTTGTGCGCCACCCAGCGGGGT
>Ga0079223_10000167_pt1 | contig 27159 bp, 26 predicted proteins | sample Stecom2011_FD_75072 | JGI IMG/M metagenome (GOLD analysis project Ga0079223, IMG submission 75072) | Agricultural soil microbial communities from Utah to study Nitrogen management - Steer compost 2011 | ecosystem: Environmental > Terrestrial > Soil > Agricultural land | place: USA: Utah...
ATAAAAGGGTAAGCCCGTATCATTTATACGGGCTTAGTTGTTTTTTTACAATAATATAAACCGGTAAGGAGTTTACCATGAATGATGTCATGAAATTATCAGTAGAAAGAGTTTTATGGCAAGACTACCGGGCATCCAATACTGGTATGGTCGTTTTTTATACCAGTGATCCTGTAGCGCAATTACCTATTCGTGAAATACCCGAAGAATTGCACTCAAATATTCTTCCTGAACCTAATTATGAAACCGGAACATATGGATTTTATGGATGCGGAAAAAGCAAGATCAGAAATGCTTTTGTTAAATCAAAAATCAGATATCTGCTTTTTATGACTAAATATGCAGGTACTGATTCTGAATTCAAGGACAAATTGCTAATCACAGGGTATTTCAGAATCAGCAGGACTGCGGACGTAAAAAAATTGCATATCAGGTATTGTTCAGATTATTCCTGCCTTGATGAGGACATATGTAATGCTCTGCGTGCAGATGAAAAACGATTTGTGTCGGTTGAAGATTCATTTGTTATTACAGATGAAATACTTAAATCATGGAACTATAAAGCACGTGTTACACGTCAGACAAGAGTGGTTCTGGATGAAGAGAAGACAATGCAAGTAGTTGAGTTTTTGAAAAGTAAAAATGACATTACTGATGATTACATTTCTGAAACAGAGCGTTTGCAGCCGCATGATTCAGATGAAGAAGATGAAGAGTAATTCCCAAGCATCAGTTCGGAAACAACATTGAATAACTGCTGTTTAGTGGTAAAAAGATAAAACCTGGTCAGAATAGGAAGTCGAGCACAGTGAAGATATACAAATGCCGCAAAAAAAAACCGACTAAAGGTAAACATCCTACCACTTGTAAGGTATTGGTTTTCTGATTTGAGGTATTATTGAAGGCCCTTTGAAAAGGGCCTTTCTTATTGAAATTGTTGTAAATGATTTGATCCGGATAGAATTATTCCTATTGTGAAACTTATGCTCTTATGTCAATTTCAATTATCATCTCGTGTAAACGATTCATGATCTATCATAATATATGGATTGTAATCAGAGAGTATATTAACGGTAAAAAAGGGAATGAAGTCTAATGAAATGTAAATATAGTTTTTTGATTCCCGGAAATATTGCTGTTGTCATCTTGCGAGAATGATTATTTAAGGCAGAATACACAACAGCTGATAACAATAGAAACAGCATTTATCCTTGTACGAACTGTTTTGACCATTATAAATTCGTCGGATCAGGATATTATTCTACTGATACCGGTATTATTAAACAAAATTTCATAACAGTCTATTCTTCAACTGTAAAAGAAATCTTAACGGTAGCCTGCCATTCTGTAACATGGTTTTGATCCAGTTTACCACGTATCTCATCAAGTTTAAACCATCGCAAATTTTTAAGGCTACGTGAAGTTCTGCTTACAGCATTTCTTACTGCATCTTCTATACTGGTGGATGATGTACCAGTAATTTCCACTGTTTTGTAAATATGTCCCGGCATATTCCTTCCCCTCTCTTCAAAATTCATTATTGTATATGTTTATCTGTTTTGATTACGAGTATAAATCATTGTAAAAAGTGTAAAAAGTGACAATGCGACAAAAAGATAAAAGAGAACCTGTGATATTATAGTTGATGATGTTACTGCTCCATAAAAACATGTGAAACCGCTGATCAGTGCTGCAATCATGAATACTATCAACCAGATAACCATTTTTAATCTGCTGCTCAAATAAAGAAATGGCTTTTGAAACCTTAATATTAACAAATCAAATTCTGTACCAGAAATTAGTGCAGATAAAATAAATAAATCGAGACTATCAGGGATCCGGACCTGAATTTGTGGGTTTAACCGGTGTGCGCACAATCCAAAAGAATCCCAAAATATTCTGATATCACGACTAATCAATAAACCTCTTGAAAAAAACGAATGCAGCTATTCTTCACGTATTGTACCACAATCAGTTACTAATAATTTTTATTCATCTATGCTTCTGCTGTAAAAGCCACCTTTGGTTAAACTGACAAGCTGCTTGTCAGTCTCATTTTCTTCGTCAACACTTTCCTGGAGAAGGTCTGCAATATATTTATACCCAAGTTCTCTTGCATATGTTCTTACAGAATTGTAACTATCAAGTTCATAATGCTCAATTTTTTGAATAACATTAATTAAAGCAGCATCTTTTATTGCAGGATTTCCTTCAAGTTTGACAATCCGGATGCATTCATTTATCAATCCTTCTATGCCTTCGCACCTTTGATGATTATAGTTAACTTCAAGTTTCCTGAAGACCTTTTTAAGGCGGGTTATTTGATTCTTTGTTGAGTTAAAATGCTGTTCAAATGTTTTTTTCAGGTCGTAGGTGTGAGACGCTTTAGCCAACTCGGGAAGAATATCATAAATCTGCTGTTCTGTACAATAAAGATCCTGAAGCTGATTTATTAAAAGATCGTGAAGAGTATCTAGTCGCATCAATTTTGCCCTCCTGAAAAAATACCGTTAAAAGGAATCGTATAAGGTAACCTTGTTTGGGAAGATATTGATGAAGAGGGGCAAAGATAATGCCAAAGATGATTAGTTTATCAATACTGATCAGTGTATGACTCCTGTTTCTCAATTTGAGAAAGATATGTCTCTTTGAAGATAAAGGAGTGAAGGCATTTGATACCAGGAAAAACTTTTCAATAACACTTCCGAATGTAACAAAATGTGCAAAATTTACTGAAAAGATGAATCTCAATTGAACAATCTTGTCAAGCTAAGTAGATGCTGGCATGATTGTTGCCAATTTTTCCACAAGCAGAGAACGTTTCTCCCTCGGTGTTTGAATTGTTCTAAAGAGGAAAAAAAATATGAGTAAACTTGTACTTATTACTGGTGGAGCAGGGTTTATAGGCTCTCATTTGGCAGATGAGCTACTGAGGCAAGGATATAGAGTTCGGGTTCTGGATAATCTTTGTGCACAGGTCCACGGCAAAAATATTGACAGACCACGATATCTTGACACTGAAATTGAATTCATAAAAGGTGATATCTGCAATGGTGATGATGTGAAAAAGGCGTTAAAAGGTGTTAGTGCTTTATACCATTTTGCAGCTGCGGTTGGCGTTGGCCAGAGTATGTATCAGATACAGAACTACACCAGAATCAATAATCTGGGTACTTCAATACTTCTGGAAAATCTTGCAGGAACTGGTATCGAAAAACTTATAGTCGCATCAAGTATGAGTGTGTATGGAGAAGGATTATACATTAATGAACGAAACGAATACTATCATAATGCAGCGCGTTCATTGAAGCAGTTGAAAAACAACCAGTGGGAACCATTAACAGAACAGGGAGAAATCCTTAAGTCGGTAGCAACACCTGAAACGAAAATGCCATCACTCGCATCTGTGTATGCATTATCAAAGTATGATCAGGAACAGATGTGCCTTATGGTCACACAAGCATACAAAATCCCATTTGTTTCTTTAAGATTTTTTAATGTTTATGGAGAACGCCAGGCATTATCAAATCCGTATACTGGTGTGCTCGCAATTTTTGCTTCAAGATATCTTAATGACCGAAAACCTGTAATTTTTGAAGACGGAAATCAACGCCGGGATTTTGTTAATGTGAAAGATGTATGCAGGGCATGTGTACTGGCTCTTGAGTCAGATAAAGCTGCCGGGAAAATCTTTAATATCGGAAGTGGAAAAGCTTACACAATATATGAAGTTGCCTTAAAAATGGCTGCTATTTTGGGAAAGGATAATTTAACTCCTGTTATCAGTTCAAAATATCGTTTTGGGGATATTAGGCACTGCTATTCTGATATTAGGTTGGCAAACAGAATTATTGGATATCAGCCGTCTGTAGATTTAGATAAAGGTTTAATGTGTCTGGCACAGTGGCTTGAGGGACAGAAAGCTGCTGATAATTTTGATGCAGCTACCGCTGAACTGGTTGAACGGGGGCTTGCTGTATGAAAAAAGATACTGTAGTTATTACCGGTGGAGCAGGATTTATCGGAACCAACCTTGCACATAGATTCATTAAAAACGGGAATGCTGTTATAATTGTCGACAATCTCTCCAGAGCAGGATCAAAAAAAAATTTACAATGGCTTAACCGGATATATCGTGGCAGATTTAAACTGGAAATAATGGATTTAAAAAACAGATGCAGGCTCGAAGAGGTACTACAGAGTGCTGCCTGCGTTTATCATCTGGCAGCTCAGGTGGCAGTAACCAAAAGTCTTGAAGATCCGGTTATGGATTTCGAAACCAATTTAACAGGTACTCTTAATATTCTTGAAATTCTTCGGAAACTGGATAATCCACCATTTCTTCTTTTTACATCCACGAATAAGGTTTATGGAAACCTGCAGGAAATCATACTGGAGAAGTCTGGTCAGCGTTATACACCAAGTGATAGAAATCTTGAAAAATATGGTGTGGATGAAAAATTCCCGTTAGATTTTTACAGTCCATACGGTTGTTCAAAAGGGGCGGCAGATCAGTATGTACTTGATTATTCACGCACATTTGGTATCCCGGCAGCAGTTTTCAGAATGAGTTGTATTTATGGACCACATCAATTTGGTACTGAAGATCAGGGGTGGGTAGCGCATTTTCTTATTAAAGTATTGATGAATGAACCAATAATAATCTTTGGGGATGGTTGTCAGGTCAGAGATATACTATACATAGATGACCTGGTTGATGCTATGGTACTTGCTTATAAATACTCTAAGGAAACCGCTGGCCTGGCATTTACTATTGGTGGCGGACCAAATCTTGGTTTAAGTTTAAACGAATTCGTAAATAAAATCCATAAATACTGCGATTCATTTCCGCAGGTCGTGTATGAACCATGGCGTCTTGCTGATCAGAAGTACTATGTATCGAATATTCAAAAGTTCAGGAATATTACAGGATGGTTTCCAAAAATTGAAACTGATGAAGGAATTGATCGTCTATTCAACTGGCTTCAGTTAAACCGCAATCATATATCCTCAGAATATGAAAAGGAAAAAATAGCATGAAAAACTGTACTTCAGTATCAGAAAAAATATATGAAACAAGTAAAACCGGGACAAGAATTATGAAGGCTGCTGTATGTGAATCACCCGGGAAATATTCGATCAAAGCTTTCCCGGTACCGACGCCTGGTGCGAATGAGATTCTGGTCCATTTAAAGGGATGCGGTATATGTAGTTCCAACCTTCCAGTCTGGGAGGGGAGACCCTGGTTTAAATACCCGCTTGAAAAGGGGGCACCAGGCCATGAAGGGTGGGGGAAGATCGAAGAAACTGGTTCAGATGTTAAATCATATTTTCCAGGTCAGTGGGTGGCATTATTGTCCCAAAATGCTTTTGCAGAATATAATGTTGTATCTGAAAATATGGTTGTACCTATACCATCACAGCTTGAAGGGATGTGTTTACCGGGTGAACCGCTTGGATGTGCTATAAACATATTTAACCGATGTAATATTAGAAAAGGGCAGAATGTCGCAGTTGTTGGTGCTGGTTTTATTGGTTTAATTTTGAGTTCACTCGCTCTGAGAGAGGGTGCAAATGTTGTGGTTATATCACGAAACAGAAGTGCTTTAAAATTTGCACAAAGAATAGGGGTTGAAAACACTGTTGAATATGATGGATCAGCAGAGGATTCGCTGAAAATTAAAAACAGGTTATGTCAGGATGGCTATGATTGTGTAATTGAAGCAACAGGATACCAGAAACCGCTCGATCTTGCTGGAGAGCTTGTAAAGATAAGGGGACGTTTGATCATTGCAGGATATCATCAGGACGGGTTTAGATCGGTAAACATGCAATCCTGGAACTGGCGCGGTATAGATGTCATAAATGCTCACGAACGGGAGCCACAGATTTGTATGAACGGGGTAAGAGCTGCTTTAAAAGCTGTAGAAAGAAAGCAGCTCGATCTTCAGCCTTTTTTTACACACATATATACATTAGATAAAATCAATGAAGCGTTTGATACAGCCTTAAACAGACCTGAAGGATTTGTGAAAGCTCTGGTGATGTTATGAATAAAGATTTGCAAATACAAACCGCTACACTCAGACTGGGATTTGTCGGTACGGGCTGGATTGGGTGCAGCAGAATGAGAGCCTTAAAAGAATGTGGAATAGTTGATACAGCCATTATTACAGATGTTTCTGATGAAAGAATCAGGGATGCTGCTTCGATATATCAGGATTATGTGGTATGCAGAACACTGGATGAAGTAATCAGTCTGGAGCCTGATGGAATTGCAATAGCAACTCCCAATGCATTTCATGTTCAGCAGGCATGTACAGCACTTGAAGCTGGCATCCCTGTATTTTGCCAAAAACCCCTGGGAAGGAATAGTAAAGAAACACGTGAAGTGATCAGTCTGGCATCTGAAAAAAACTGTCTGCTTGATATTGATATGTCTTACAGGTACCTTGAAGCTGCCAGGCATTTTCAGAATATTTTACAAAGAGGAGAAATTGGTGAGATTTATGCAGTGGATGCTGTATTTCACAATGCATACGGACCTGATAAAAAATGGTTTTATGATCCGGACCTTTCTGGTGGAGGATGTCTGATTGATTTGGGTGTTCATCTGATTGATCTGATATTATGGCTATTGGGTTTCCCGGATGTCTATGAAATTTGGGGTAAGTTATTTTGCGGTGGAGAAAAATATAAAAAAAGAAATGGTAAAGTAGAGGATTACGCTGTCGTGAGAATGGAACTTGAAACCGGATGTAATGTTAATATCGCCTGTTCATGGAATCTTAATGCAGGTACCGATGCCATTATCAGGCTTAATATGTATGGCAAGAGTGGAGGCTTGAGTATTTACAACCTGAATGGATCATTTTACAATTTCAGAGCTGAAAAATTTATGAATACTTCACGAAAGGTGCTCTGTTCACCACCAGATGACTGGGGGGGGAGAGCAATAACAAAATGGGCTCAAAAGTTATCTGCAAACTGTAAATTCGAAAAATCTGTAAGTCAAATAGAGAATACAGCATTGATAATTGATACAATTTACAATAATGCCGATTAATGTTTGATATAATATATGACTAACGATATTGAACTGACAATTGATCATTCGAGAATTCGCAAATGGATTGAATCAAGGAATGGACAACCGGTCAGAATAGAAAACAGAATGCCTCCGGTTGAGGGGAAAGGAGTGATACAGGTGATATTTTCTGACACTCTTCTGGAAGAACAATATGTGCCGGTATCCTGGGAAGAATTTTTTACAAGGTTTGATCAGGCTCATTTAGCTTTTGTATATGAACGATGCGGAGCAGAGGATGTAACCAACAGGTTTTATAAATTTGTTAATCGCAATGGAGAATGATGAGGAGTTAATAAATGCATAACAGACGATTCGTAAAACGGGTTCTTATGACAACTGATACTGTTGGAGGTGTCTGGACATATGTTGTAGATCTTGTAAAAGAGTATCATAAAAGGGGAATTGAAGTTGCGCTTGCAACAATGGGGCCTCTGCCTGCAAAATATCAGCTTCAGCAGATTGCAGGAATTACAAATGTAGAATTATTCGAGAGCAGTTATAAACTTGAATGGATGGATGACCCGTGGAAAGACATCGAGGAAGCTTCAGAATGGCTTCTTGAACTGGAGATAATTACTCATCCGGACATTATTCATCTCAATGGATATGTATATGGGGAACTACCATGGCATGCACCAGTACTTGTTACTGCCCATTCTTGTGTATGTTCATGGTTTGGTCAGGTGAAGAGAGTCGAAATACCTCAACAATATACAAAATATAAAAGAATGGTAAAAAACGGTTTGATGGGTGCAGATAGAATTGTCGTACCGAGCTCGTATATGATGCGATTATTGAACTGTTACTATGAGAAAAACTGGAATGTTTCAGTTATTTATAATGGTCGTGATCCGCTTCAATTTGTTCCGCAAAAAAAAGAACCATACATTTTTACTGCTGGAAGGTTGTGGGATGAAGCTAAAAACACAAAACTGCTCTGCGAAATAGCTCCAAAACTGAAATGGCCGGTTATTGCTGCCGGTGAAAATCAAAAAATCAAATTACATAATTTAAAACACCTTGGAGTTATTTCACAAAAAGAAATCGCAGGTTGGATGGGGCGTGCATCAGTTTTTGTTTCAACTTCATTATACGAACCGTTTGGATATTGTGTTCTTGAAGCTGCATTATGTGGTTGTCCGCTTGTTTTAAGTGAAATAGACAGTTTTAAGGAAATCTGGGGAGATGCTGCAATATATGTAAATCAAAATGACAAAGAAGTTTTAAGGGAAATACTGAACGATCTTATTGATTCAGAAAAGTTAAGAGAGGAATACAGCATTCGTGCACACGAGAGATCATTGCAATTCACATCATATGTAATGAGTTGTCAATACTTGAATCTTTATAATGAAATGATCGGGTCTGCAACTTCCTGTTCGGAAAATTCAAAATATCAGAATAGAAATAGAATTGAAAAAATATGCGAATAATTTTATTCGTACAATCTTTAATTTCCGACTGGAATCATGGTAATGCGCACTTCCTGCGTGGTGTCGTATCTGAACTTATAAGAAGAAATCATGATGTTAAAGTTTATGAACCATTTGACTCATGGAGTCTGAAAAACCTTGTCAGGTTTGAAGGATACAGAGTAATAGATGAATTTCATGATTATTATCCTGATCTGTACAGTATTCGATATCATTCGGAAGACATCAATATAGACATGATTTTGGATAATGCAGATCTGGTCATTGTACATGAATGGAATGATCCATCCATTGTAAAAAGAATCGGTTTTCATAGAAAAAACAATCCAGGATACATCCTTTTTTTTCATGATACACACCACAGGGTTGTAACCGATCCGTACACAATGGCTGGTTATGATTTAAGATACTATGATGGTGTTCTGGCTTTTGGTGAAAAAATTCGTTCTATCTATCTGGAAAATGGGTGGATACAGAGGGCGTGGACCTGGCATGAGGCTGCAGATACTAACATTTTCAAACCAATTAAAAATACAGATAAAAAAAAGGATCTGGTGTGGATAGGAAACTGGGGTGATGAGGAACGAAGCAATGAATTAAGAGAATTCCTTTTTGAGCCTGCCAGAAATCTTGCATTGAAATGTAGTGTTTATGGTGTAAGATTTCCAAAAAATGCTATAGATTTGCTTTATAGTTATGGTATTGAACATTGCGGCTGGCTTCCAAATTACAGTGTGCCACAGATCTTTTCTGAACACTTATTGACAATTCATGTACCGCGAAAACCTTATGTAAAATTATTAAGTGGAATCCCTACGATCAGGCCGTTTGAAGCAATGGCGTGTGGTATTCCGTTGGTATGTTCTCCCTGGGATGACTGTGAAGGTTTATTCAGAAAAGGAAGAGACTATCTTGTTGCAAATAATGGTATAGAGATGGAAAAAATAATCAAAGCATTGATAAATGACAGAGAGTTTGCAAATGAAATTGCATTTAACGGTTTTGAAACTGTAATGCAAAAACACACTTGTGTGCATCGGGTAAATGAGCTTTTCAAGATCATAAAGGAATTAAATGGCGTGAAAACAGGACCCAAAATAAATGAAAAACATAAAAATGGAGAAATAAATGAATGATGGAATGAATATCGCATTCTTCGGATCAAGTATTGTTTCTGCCTATTGGAATGGTGCTGCAACCTATTATAGAGGAATTATAAAAGAACTTGCAGTAAATGGTCATAAAGTGAGCTTTTTTGAACCGGAAGCATACAATCGACAGGAACACAAGGATTTTGTAAATATTGATTTTGTGGAAAGTGTGATTTACAAGGCAGACAATGATGGAGTGGAAAAAGTAATTAAACAGTCATCGGATGCAGATATTATCATAAAAGCAAGCGGTGTTGGCGTTTATGATTCGTTTCTTGAACAAAAGTTGCTTAATTACCAGACGAGAAATAAGGCGATACTGTTCTGGGATGTTGACGCACCTGCGACATTAGACAGAATAGAAAACGACCAACAGGACCAGTTCCGGGATTTAATCAAAATGTATGATGCAATATTAACTTATGGTGGTGGGCAAAATGTAATTGATACTTATATAAAATACGGAGCCAGAAAATGTTATCCGATTTATAATGCGCTTGATCCCGAAACACATTTTCCCGTTCCTTCAGATCCACGATTTGAGGGAACACTGGGTTTTCTTGGTAATCGACTTGCCGACAGGGAAGAACGTGTAAAGGAATATTTCTTCAAACCAGCTTCAAAATTACAGGATAAGTTATTTTTACTTGGAGGAAACGGATGGGAGACAAACACAGAAAAAATGGTGAATGTCAGAAAAACAGGTCATGTGTACACACATGAACATAACAGTTTTAACTGTTCAGTGCTTGCTGTTCTGAATGTAAATCGAAACTCAATGGCATCATGTGGTTTTTCACCTCCAACAAGAATTTTTGAAGCTGCTGGTGCCGGGGCGTGCATAATTACCGACAAGTGGAAAGGGATTGAGACGTTTCTTGAACCTGGCAGGGAATGTCTTGTTGCAGAAAATGGAAATGAAGTAGCTAAATACCTCAAAGAGCTTACTTTAACAGATGCCAAACAGATCGGAAAGGCAGCAAGAGAACGGGTGCTGTCTGAGCATACATACAGACACAGAGCACAACTGGTGGAGAAAGTTTTAGAAAACTGTAAAGAAACGAACAGGGAGGCAGTTCAGTGATTATTACGACATCGTTTGATATAGTTTTCCTTGGATTGACAATAACCTCTTCATGGGGAAACGGTCACGCTACTACATACAGGGGATTGATAAAAGCATTGGCATCACGGGGACATAAGATTCTTTTTCTGGAACACGATATGCCATGGTATGCCGAAAACCGGGACCTGGTAAATCCACCATATGTATCGGTATATTTATACAAGTCGTTTAATGAACTAAAAAGAAAATATGAAGATGTTGTGAAAAGAGCTGATCTGGTAGTTGTTGGTTCATATGTACCGGAAGGTGCTGTTGTTGGAGAGTGGGTAACAAATACTGCAAGGGGGCTGACTGCATTCTATGACATAGATACACCCGTGACGGTTTCAAAACTGTTAAAGAGAAATTATGAGTATCTGACACCTCAACTTGTACAAAGTTATGATCTGTATTTGTCGTTTGCAGGAGGACCGGTACTGGAAATAATTGAGAAGGTTTATGGTTCTCCTATGGCAAGACCGTTGTATTGTTCCGTTGATCCTTCACTGTATTATCCCGAAAAAATGAATACTCAATATGACTTTGGATATATGGGTACATACAGTGAAGACAGACAGGATCATCTTGAAAAACTGTTTATTGAATCTGCAAGGAAATGGTCTCAGGGTCGATTTGTTATTGCAGGTCCACAATACCCGGAGAAACTGTCATGGCCTGAAAATATTTGTTACTTTGAACATGTTCCGCCAGGAAAGCACCGTGAGTTCTATAATTCACAAAGATTTACACTTAATATTACAAGGGCAGATATGGTACAGGCAGGATATGCTCCAAGTGTCAGGTTATTTGAAGCTGCGGCGTGTGGTGTTCCTGTAATAAGTGATTACTGGGAGGGATTAAGTACTTTTTTTTCACTGGATGATGAAATACTGTTAAGTTCATCCCAAGAACATACTCTTCGTTATCTGAGTTCAATGAGTGAAAGTGAAAGAATAAAAACAGGTCTTCGTGCGCGTAAGAAAGTACTGTCAAAACATACTGCATCTCACAGGGCAGAAGAACTGGAAAATTATGTGCGTGAAGCTAGAAGAAAAAAACAACATAATCTGTTCTATAAATCTATTGTTTACAAGAAAATATAAACCTTGAGTTGATAATCATCAAATTTATCTTGCATTATTTAACTCAGGCTTTTGGAAAACTTGATAAGGTAAGGATATTATTGCCGACTGTAAAATGGAGTGGGTATGGTAGAAGCAATAAAAATATGGAATGAACCCAACAATCTTTCACATTGGGATTTTACGATTGATCCTGAATGGAAAGAATTTTCAGTAATGGCCAGACTTGCTGCAATAAGTATCCGGTCGGTTGCGCCAACAGTCAAGATAATACTGGGGGGGATATCACCTATAGATCCACAGTTTATTTCACTTTTGGACAGTTACGGATTAATGGAATATTATGATGCAGTTGCAATACATGGTTTTCCGCTGGACTGGAATCACTGGAAGATAGACGAATGGCCAAAAAAAGTAAAGGAGATAAAAAATATATGTAAGCTTCCGATATGGGTTACTGAAGTCGGTGCATCAAGTTTCGGAGCTGAGGAAGTACAGGTTTTTGGATTAAAGCGAACAAACGAACTCCTTATGAATCTGGTACCCAATATTTTCTGGTATAGCCTTCTGGATCTTCCACCAACCTGGGAAGCTACAACACGGCACAGGGAAAGTGAAGGGAGTGCATATTACCGTCATTTTTACATGGGACTGATAGATGCAAATGGAAAGCCAAAACAGGCGATAAAATATTTTGATCCAGGAATGGGTATATGCCAATGGTTTCATTATGAGGATCATAGATTGTTGTTCGCAATTGAATGGTTGAAAAAACTGGGAGTCAGAAAACTAAGAACCGGGATCAGCTGGGCAGACTGGCACAGAAAGAATGCAACAAAGTGGTTTGATTTTAAAATGGAAAAGTTGAAGGATTTTGATACGACCATAACACTATGTTTTACTCCACCATCAAGAGGAAAACGGGCAACTGTTACAAGTCCACCGGTTTATCCGGAAGAATTCGCTCAGTTTGCAGGTGATATCGTGAAAAGATATGTCGTTGACCCAAGATATAAAACCGATAAAAACATGAATCTGAACAGTAAAAAATAGTTTAACGTGTAAATACCTGATTTTTTTAAATTCCTGGCAGAATACATCAGGTAAAAGTTGTAATGTAAACAGATCGAGAGGGCTATTTGTGAACATCGGATTAAAAATATTGTGAAAACAGATCTTTTGCTTATACGGCATGGAAATATTGATATGGCTCAGAGAGTTCCTGGAAGACTTCCGGATGTACACTTAAGCCGAGAAGGAGTCGAACAGATAAAGAAACTTTCTGAATCCCTTGCTGATGTAAAAATTGATGCCATATACACAAGTCCTCTTGACAGAACAGTTGAAACCGCAAATATACTCGCCCAAAAAAGATCAATTGAAATTCAGAAATGTGATCCTCTTGTTGAAATTAATTTTGGAAACTGGACAGGAGAAAAATTTGCGGATCTGGAATCCGATCCAATGTGGAAACAATTCCATTCCTATAGAAACGGAACAATTATTCCTGATGGTGAATTGATGGTTGAAGTTGAAGCAAGGATGGTCAAATTGATAGAAGCTCTGTTTAAAAAACATCAGGGAAAGACTCTGGTTCTGGTAAGTCATAATGACCCAATAAAATCTGTTATTGCACATTATCTGGGTATTTCTCTGGATATGTTCCATCGTATAACAATCACGACAGCTTCAATCAGTATTTTGTCAATGTATCATGACCTGGTTGAAATAAGAGGAATAAATCTGAAAAAATTCAGTAAAACACGTCTTTTGACTGCAGGGAGACTGAAATGACATTTGTCATCTTTGGATTATCTGTAAGTTCTTCATGGGGAAATGGTCATGCTACAATCTGGCGAGGGTTAATCCGGGCATTGGCAGGTATGGGACACCGGATTACTTTTTTTGAAAAAGATGTTCGGTATTATGCTTCCAACAGGGATTTAACGGTGATTGAGGGAATGGAGTTAATACTGTATGAAAACTGGAGACAGGTGGAAACTACTGTAAGAATACGGTTGAAAAACGCAGATGTTGCAATTGTGACTTCATATTGCCCCGATGCAGCTTCTGCAACTGAAATGCTTGAGAACATTACGGGTTTATTAAAAATATTTTATGATCTGGATACTCCTGTTACATTGCAAAGTATAGAGAACAATTCATGGCCGCCTTATATTCCTGATAAAGGTTTAGCCATGTACGACTGCATTCTGAGTTTTACAGGAGGTATTGTGCTGGGGAAGTTAAAATCAGTGCTTGGGGCATGTTCAGTATTCCCATTATATGGATGTGCTGATTCAGAGACTCATTTTCCCTCTGATAAATTGCCGATTTATAACGGGGACCTTTCATATATGGGAACATTCGCGGCTGACCGCCAAAAAAAACTGGTTGAATTATTCATTGAACCCGCAAAAAAAGTACCTCGAAAAAGATTTATTCTGGGAGGGGTTATGTATCCGAATGATTTTCCGTGGAGCGAGAATATCTGTTATTATGAGCACATTGCTCCTCCCGAACATCCATCCTTCTACTGTTCAAGCAAATTTACTCTGAATATTACAAGAGAAGCTATGGCTAAAAACGGATTTTGTCCGTCTGGAAGACTTTTTGAAGCTGCAATTTGTGGCGTTGCCGTGATAAGTGACTGGTGGGACGGACTGGATGATTTTTTCATTCCGGGAGAGGAAATTTTGATAGCTGAAAAATCACAGCATGTTGTGGAAATAATTGAAATGAGTGATGAAAAACGGCTTAAAATCGCAACGCAAGCCAGAAAAAGATGCTTGTCGGAACATACTGCCAAACATAGAGCAGAAGAATTGGTTAAAATTGTATCACAATTTTAAAGGAACATAATTATGGGCTCATTATGGGGAATCATTCCGGCTGCAGGGAGTGGAACACGGATTCAACCGCTTGCATTTTCAAAGGAGCTCCTCCCGGTAGGAAGTTTCAGAAATGAAGAAACAGAACGACCACGGGCAATCAGTGAATACATTATTGAACGGATGATAATGGCCGGTGTAAATAAAATATGTGTTGTGATATCTCCAGGTAAACTGGATATAATCAGGTATTATGGACAGGGACAGGGAAATGCATACTTCTGTTATACTGTTCAGCAGAATCCTTCAGGGTTGTGTGATGCCTTGTTTTGTGCTTTACCTCTTATTGGCATTGATGATTATGTGATAATTGGTTTACCGGATACTGTATGGTTTCCGGAAAATTGTCTATGTGCTCTTGGAAACTGTCCTCTTTCATTTTTACTGTTTCCGGTTGTGCATCCGGAGCTTTATGATGCAGTTACAATGGATAATTCGGGTTTTATAAAAAAAATCCATGTTAAACAGAAAAACTGCCAGGAAAAATGGATTTGGGGTGCTGTTAAAATGAGTGGCAGTGTGTTACAGTATCTTTACGAATTATGGAAAAGAAGAAACTGTAAAGATGAATATCTGGGTACACTGATAAATGAATATATCGAAAGCGGCGGGATTGCGTACGGAACAAAAGCGGGCAAAGCTTATGTTGATGTAGGAACAATAAATGGATATCGTGAAGCATTGATCATGCTTTCAGAAAGCATGCCTGTTTATAATTCCTGAATCGAGATCCAAAATTGATTGTTCAGCGCCGGGTTCGTAATGTCTGATTTATTGTGAATGCAGAAATAAATATTTATGGAAGTCATAATATTTTTGATCAATTGGTAAAAATATAATTATGAGTTCAAAACATAAATTAAGACAATTGATAAAAAATGAAAATGTAAATTTTGACGACATTAGAACAATGCTTATAGCTGCTCACCCCGATGATGAAGTTGTAGGAATTGGATCGCTTCTAAGGTATTTGAAAAACATTCAGATCGTTCATGTTACAGATGGATCTCCCAGAGACATGGTTGATGCAATTAAATCAGGATGTACATCACGGCAGGCTTACGCGAAAAAACGCAGAGTAGAGATGATTTCTGCATTAGGTCTGGCAGGGCATAAATCTCCCGATTGTATTTCACTGAAATTTATTGATCAGGAAGCTTCATTGAATTTACCGGGGTTATCATTAAGAATAGTAGAGTTGATTGAAAGGTTAAAACCTCAACTTGTTCTGGCCCATGCTTATGAAGGGGGGCATCCGGATCATGATGCCGCTGCTTTTGGAGTATGGGCAGCATGCAGGATGCTTCAAAGGGAGAATAAACAAATTCCTGATGTTATTGAGTTCGCATCGTATCATGGTAATGGAAGTAATCAGATTATTACAAACAGGTTCATTCATGTTGAAAATATTGAAGCGGTTGAAATTAAGCTTAGTAATATGGAACAGAATTTGAAGAAACAGATGATAGAGTGTTTCAGAACACAAAGAGATGTATTATCAGAATTTACTGTTAAATATGAACAATTAAGAAATGCACCCTCATATAACTTTTCTCTTTTACCGCATGAAGGTACGCTTTATTATGATTTTTATCAATGGGGAATGAGTAGCAGCAGATGGCTTAGACTGGCAAATGAAGCTATGCGGGTTCTCAGGCTTGGAGAAAATTGAAAATGAAACTAAATACAATTCTCAGTGTAGCATTCCCTTTTGCAAGGATCAAAGAAGATACTGTCGGGGGTGCTGAGCAGATATTGTCATCTCTTGATAATGCTATTACAAATCGGGGATATAATTCAATTGTTATCGCTTCAGAAGGTTCAAATGTAAAAGGTGAGCTGTTTGCAGGGCCTCCGGTTCCAGATTCGATAGTTGATCAGCAGATCCGTGAAAGAACTTATAAAATATACAGAAAACTGATATCGAATGTTGCCAGGATCAGAAATGCTGATGTGATTCATTTCCATGGTGTAGATTTTGACAAATATTTACCATCTATCAAAATTCCGGTTTTAGTAACTCTTCATCTGCCGGTGCCATGGTATAACCATGAATTTATCTCAGAAAACAAAAAAAACATTTATTTTAACTGTGTTTCTGGATATCAGAATTCTACATGCGATAATATTCATGGATTGCTTGGAGCTATTGATAATGGCATACCGGTACCATTACAACCTCTAAGATGTAAAAGATGTAACTTTACTTTGTCTATGGGACGGGTTTGTCCGGAAAAAGGATATCATATTGCATTTGATGCAGCAAAAAAAGCAAAACTGGCACATCTGCACGCCGGGAAAGTTTTTCCTTATATAGAACATATAAAATACTATCGGGAACAGATCCTCCCAAGATGTGATAACTTCAGATACCGTTTCATTGGAAGTGCAGGAATTAGTGAGAAAAAAAGATTACTTTGTTCTGCAAGATGCCTTTTGATACCAAGCCTTGTTCAGGAAACCAGTTCTCTTGTTGCACTTGAAGCGATGGCTTATGGAACCCCGGTTATTGCATTTAGAGCAGGTGCGCTTAATGAAATAGTAAAAGATGGGTATAATGGATATCTGGTAAATGATGAAAAAGAAATGGCAGAAGCGATTAACATGACGCATCTGATAAATTCTTGTGACTGTTACAGGTATGTAAAGGAAAAATATTCTATCGATAAAATGGTTAATCAATATTTCCAGTTATATAGCAGGTTAACAGAATACAACGGATCTGATACTGATAACCGGATCGATAATAATAGCAAAACAAAAAAATGCGCTTGATAGATAATATGAAATCATATGAAATTAATGATGAAAAATCATTAAAACAATTAATTCCGCAATGGGAAAGATTGTACGATAACTGCCTGGTGGCTTCACCGTTTCAGTCTCCATACTGGCTTTATTGTTGGTGGCAGTATTTTGGCTGTGATAGAATGAGGGTTGTATCATTGTGGGATAATGACAAACTTGTAGGTATTGCTCCCTTTTATATATACAAAAAAGAAAAAAGGAGTATATTGTGTTTAATGGGAACCGGTATTTCTGATTATCTTGATGTTCTAATAGATCCGCAGTATTCTGTTAAGGGAATTGAACATGTTTGGAAATATGTAGCTGATATTCAAAAGGAATGGGATGAGTGTGATTTTCAGGAGTTAAAACAGGAAAGCATTCTGTTAAAAAGTAGAATACCTGAAAATCTGTCCAGTGAAATAATTATACAGAGTACATGTCCATATCTCGTACTTCCTGAATCGATGGATAAACTGTTTAAAATCATTTCAAAAAAATTCAGGAACAATATCAGAAGGTGCAAACGTAAAATAGACTTCAATGAGAATGTTAGTATCTCAACTGCTTCAGGAATTGATATTATAAAAAACCTTGATGAACTGGTGTGGCTGCATCGTGCCAGATGGGAAAGCAGAATGCTTCCGGGAGTAATGAAAGAAGAAACGCTTGTCCGGTTTTACAGGAAAGTCTCAAGTGAACTTAAAAACAGGGAAATGGTTGAGATATACATAATGAGAATCGGGCAAAATGCAGTTGCAGCCTACTATATATTTACAAAGAATGATACCGCTTACGCATATCTGGGTGGATTCGATCCTAAAATGGAAAAATACAGTCCCGGAACGGTAATGTTATATTACGTTATTGATGATGCCGTTAAAAAGAGATTGAAATATTTTGATTTCTTGCGAGGAAATGAGTCTTATAAATATAAATGGAAACCTTACAATAAATATAACTGTCAATTAAGAGTTTATAAAAAATGACCAGGTTTTTTCTTGTCAGGCATGGAATGTGTGATCCAGTTGGCAAATACATTGCCGGAAGAAAAAAAGGGATTTCATTAAACCGTACAGGAAAACAGCAGATAGAAATGCTGGCTGTTAAAATGAAGGATATTCCTGTTGATGCTCTTTATAACGGACCTCTGGAACGGACAGTTGAAACAGCAGATATTATTGCAAATCAAATAAATGTCAAACCTGCTGTATGTGAAGAACTTGATGAGGTGGACTACGGTAAATGGACTGGCATGACTTTTAAAGAGCTGTCTCGCGATCCATTGTGGAAAGAGTTTAATGAAACAAAGAGCAGGTTCAAAATACCTGCCGGTGAAATGATGATTGAAGTACAGGCAAGAATATGCAATTTTATCGAAAAAAAAAGAAAATTGTTTAATGGTAATATAATATTAGTTTCTCATTGTGATACGATTAAAACTGCGATTGCAAATTATGCCGGTTTTCCGATAGATATGATGAACAGGTTTTCAATAGATACTGCATCCATTACAATTCTGGAAACAAGTGATTATGGTCCGGTCTTGAATGGTATAAATTGCAACGTGGATGAGATTCAATATGATAGTATTTAAAAATCATCACAGTATTGGGATAACTGAAGATTACATAAATCGGGTTTATTCCGGGCTGGAAAATATTGAAAAAGAAAAAATTAACTATCAGGATGCTGTTGATCTGTTAATAGACTGTGGTGAACTGGAAACCGGAATAACAGATTGTTTAAGTGGCGAAAATGGTGAAATTAGTGCTTCGTTGATAAATTTATGCAGATTGGTTTCAATAAACACAGGAAAGATTGTATGTAAATTATGGCAGGAGAAAACACTTTCAAACGAAACTGTGTTTATCCGCAATTCAATAAATAAAATCAAGGTAATGGAAATACCAAAAAATATAAAAGTAAATGTTCCTGAAGGGTTTGTATATTATGGTTTATACCCGGAAACCTATATTGATGCTGCTAATAGATTTTATGAAAAGTACGAACCGGACAATGTGATTTGTATTGGAATAAGAAGTATAGGTACACAGTTATCTGCATTGGTATCAGCTCAGCTCCAGATTAATGATTGTAATGTTCAGTCATTTACGGTTCGCTTGAAGGGACATCCATTCTCACGTTATCTTGTACTTTCAGAAGAGTTGGAGGACTTTGTCAGGGATTGTAAACAGTGTTGGTTTATTATAGTTGATGAGGGACCTGGATTGAGTGGATCAACAATAGGAGGAACTGTTAACAAACTGTTAATCCTGGGCGTTGATTCAAAAAAGATTGTAATTTTTCCAAGTTGGGAATCTGACGGGAGAAATTTTGTTTCCAGGACTGCACGAGAAATATGGCCGGAATTCGAAAAATTTGTTGGTGAATTTCAACATTTATGGATTAAAAGTGGAAAACTGGAAAACGGATTCAATTGTGATATCCTGCATGAGTTCTCTGCTGGTTTGTGGAGAAAACATTTACTTCAATCCGAAAAAGAGTATCCGGCCGTTCACCCTCATCATGAAAAAAGAAAATATCTTTTAAGAAGTAGAGGGAAAGAAAATAACAGAATCCTTTTGGCAAAATTTGTTGGTTTGGGAAATTATGGAAAAGAGATAGTAAAAAGAGGGAAGATACTTGGAAAATCCGGTTTCAGTCCCGAAATAATTGGCTATGGCAATGGTTTTGTAATTATGCCATTTATTGAGGGAGTTCCAATGAAATCACATGATGTCGACGAAGTATTTATGGAGTTTGTTGCTGAATATTTCGCTTTAATCAACAATGAATTTCCCGCGGAGTTAACCGCGACATGGGAAAACATGACTGCAATGATTTTACAAAACACAACTGAAGGATTGGGGAATGACTGGGTAGAAAAAGCTCAAAGGGTTATAAAACAGTTTCCTTCATCATCATATCAACACAATGTAGTCTCTATTGATGGTCATGTGATGTCACATGAATGGATAAAGACAGAAAACGGGTTTAAAAAAGTGGATTCACTTGAACACTGGAGCGATCAGTTTTTTATTGGTTGTCAGAATATCGCCTGGGACATTGCCGGCTTCATAATTGAATTTGAATTAGAAGAAAAGATGAAAAGAAAACTTGTTGATCATTATATCAGATTAACAAACGATGTTGATATTGAATCACGTCTTCCTTTTTATTTGACAGCATATTGTGCATTTCGCATCGGGTATATTACACTTGCAAATTTATCGGTACCGGATACGAAAGAAAAAGAGAGATTCGCGGTTTTAAAGAGAAAGTTTCGAGAGTTTCTTAAAATTCAGCTCCTGAAAAATGATGACTGGAAATAGAAATGCTACAAAATAAAATAATTCGACAGATTAAGGAAATGAGACCCTGGTTTCATAATTTACACTTGGCAAACGGTATACAGACTGCACCCGATCATGTATTAGGTGATTTTCCATCATTTAAATGGGTCGAAATAGCTCCTTTTATTCCTGAGGATCTAAGTGGATGGACTGTTATGGATATCGGCTGCAATGCAGGCTTTTACAGCCTTGAACTTGCAAAAAGGGGAGCGTCTGTTACTGGAATAGATATCGATCCGCATTATCTCAAACAGGCAGACTGGGCTGCAAATATAATGAATCTCAAGGATAAGGTAAGATTTGAAGAGAAACAAATATATGAACTGTCAAAAGTTAAAACAAAATTTGATATTATATGGTATATGGGTGTTTTTTATCATTTGCGTTATCCACTACTCTCACTTGATATAATTTCAAGAATAACAGGAAAAATGATGGTTTTTCAAACAATGACCATGCCGGATAAAGAGAATTACGAAGCCAGATCAGATATCGACCTTTATGAAAGAAAAATTCTGTGTGAACCTGGATGGCCCAAACTATCATTTGTAGAAAATTGTATTGCAGGTGATCCAACCAACTGGTGGGTGCCAAATCATAGTGCTGTTATGTCGATTTTAAATACATGTGGATTCAAAGTTATTAATAGACCGTCTCATGAAGTATATATTTGTGAACCTGATGGAAATACCATGACAAGCGGCAGTATTAATGATCATCAATACAGAGCCGCAACTGGTACTCTCTAAGCTATACTATTTCCTGATGAGTTCATAAAAAAATACCGGTCTGAAATTTTAACGTGGACTAACAACAACAGGCACTGGGTAAATACTATTCGAATAATTCGACAGTACCTGGTGTTCTGATAAATTTATCATTTAATGATAAAAATCATTTCGGAATACAGGCTGTAAAAATCACTTGAGTACTTCTTATCTAAAATTTGCAACTTTCATGCATCTGGAATAGATAGATGGTTTTTTTACAGTTTTGCCAAAAATTTTTAACATTTTATCCATGTTTTTATTCCAAAAAGATTTCTTTATAGAAAATAGACATTTTTTCCTTTTAGGCATATGTTTTACAAACAAACTGACAAGAGCTGCTGTAATGACAGAGATAAATGTTAATGTTTTTCCTTTGTTCATAATTCCCCCTGTTGGTATTGGTCATACTTTTGGTGGTTTTAAAGCTAAACCCGTAATGAGAAGAACAACAAAAACAGATAATGAAATGTAAAAGATTATTTCTGCGATCCAGGCTGACGCAATTAATCCTCCAAAACCAAGAATCGCTGAAATAACAGAGATGATCAGAAAAAACAACGAAAGCTTTAACATATATACTCCTGATTTTTAGAATATTTGCTGCAATAGTTATACCAAATACAATATAATTTGATTATTCATTATAATTATTAATACCCGGATTAACAGTATCAAAAATAATCGCTGCAAGATATTAAAATAATGAATAAATCACATTTTTGTGCCGAAAATTAAACTGTTTTGTAGTATTTCATCATGAATTCTGGATATATGGTTCTGAAAATAAACTGATAACCAAAAAATCCGGCCTATGTCAATAGTTTTGGATAAATACAGCAACCGTTATTATTCATGTAATAATATTGATAGTAGTTGTTATTAATGTTAAAAGTAATTATAATCACTTATTAAAACAGTTCGCTTTTGGTATTTTAATGTTCCGAAGTCATTAAATCTCATAAATCCTCATTCTCATAATTATTATAGGGAGTTTAATATGAAATTATCATTTGCACTATTTTTTGTTTGTTTTTTGTCATTTAATATTAATTCTCAGGACACCGGAAAAATCAAATTATCTGAGCAGCCTGAAATTGAATCAACAATTGAGTTTCTTGAGGATTCGCAGAGGGTGCAGGAAACGGTCCGCTCATTACGTAAACTTCTTGAAGTTCAAAATATGACCGCGAAACCAGATCCGGAAGCAGTTGCTCTCAATTCAGAAATGGGCATTGCTTTAAATAATGAAAATACATCCAAAAGAGGTTTATACAGAATAATTGACAAATTAAAAGGTGTGCCTTTTTTAAGAAATGGTGTCTATCTATTGATAATTTTTATAGTTACTATTATACTGTTACAGATTACCAACATGCTTGTTAAAAGGTTTAAAAAGATTGCAATTGACAGGATGCTTGAGTCGGGCAGATCCAGTCAGGTTGAAGTAGAAAAAAGAGCAGCTACATTAAGTGAAATTATTAAGAAAATTTCAACAATCTCAATTATTATCATGGCAGTTTTAGTGGCACTGGATCAAATCGGATTTGATATCAAGGCCATGCTTGCCGGGGTTGGTATCATTGGTGTAGCTGTCGGGTTTGGCGCACAGAATCTTGTTAAAGATATCATAAGTGGATTATTTGTGATATTTGAAAACAGAATCAGGGTTGGTGATGTAGCTATAATAAACGGTACAGGTGGATATGTGGAGCAGGTCAATTTGCGAACTACAGTTTTAAGGAGTTTGGATGGTACAGTTCACGTTTTTCCCAATGGTTCAATCACATCCCTTTCAAATATGACACATGAATTTTCTTTTTATGTTTTTGATATCAGGGTTAACTATAAAGAAGATACCGACAAAATTGTATCTATACTTAAAGACGTCTCCGATGAAATGATAAAAGATCCTGCATATAAAAAATCAATCCTGGAACCTCTTGAAGTACTGGGTGTCGATTCTTTTAACGATTCTGCTGTAATCGTAAAGGCGAGAATAAAAACGGTTCCAATCATGCAATGGGTTGTCGGTCGTGAAATGAATCGCCGAATCAAAAAAAGGTTTGATATACTTGGTATTGAAATACCTTTTCCACACAGAAGTTTATTTTTTGGTGAAAACAGTAAGCCGATATCATTAAAAGTGGATGGGTTATCTGACCGTGAACAGATTAAAGCATTGATCAGGGAAACTTTGACAGAGAATAACGATTTGATGAATCAGGAAAAATGAGTTTCCCTTTGTTAAAGAGTTTCTGATGGTGTTGATTTTGCTCTACCTTGTTTGGGAATGTTAACTCTTTTTCAAAGAAAAACTTCATGATTGTAAAACCTGTTAAAGTCTGGCCAGGGAGATCTTACCCATTAGGTGCAACATGGGATGGTGCTGGAGTAAACTTCGCCCTGTTCTCAGATACTGCTACAAAAGTGCAGCTTTGTTTGTTTGATGAAAAAGGAGTCGAATTCTCCAAAATAGAAATGAGCCATCATACCGATCAAGTCTGGCATGTTTACCTTCCTGAAGCAAGGCCGGGTCTTAAATACGGCTTCAGGGTTAATGGACCATATTTACCTCAGGAAGGACACCGGTTCAATCCTGCTAAACTCCTTCTTGATCCTTATGCAAGAGCTATTGATGGAGATATTAAATGGAACGATTCCCTGTTTGGATATGTTGTGGGGAGTTCGGAAGAAGATCTGAAAAAAGATGACAAAGATAATGCTCCCTATATGCCTAAGTGTGTAGTTGTTGATCCTGCATTCAGTTGGGGTAATGATACAAGGCCACAAATCCCGTGGCATAAAACATTGATTTATGAACTGCACGTTAAAGGTTTTACTGCTTTACATCCACAAATCCCTCCGGAGATGAGAGCAACTTATGCAGGTTTAAGCAGTACGGTTATAATAGATTATTTTCATACACTCGGAATAACAGCCATTGAACTCATGCCGGTACATCAGTTTATACCGGAACGGTTCCTGTCGGAGAAAAATCTGACTAATTACTGGGGATATAATTCTATTGGCTACTTTGCTCCTCATGCAAAGTATTCAAGTTCCGGAGTTGCAGGGCAGCAGGTGGATGAGTTTAAAACTATGGTGAAAACATTACACAGGGAGGGTATAGAAGTTATTCTCGACGTGGTATATAATCATACTGCAGAAGGGAATCATCTGGGGCCGACTCTTTGTTTCAGAGGGATAGATAATTCAAGTTATTATAATCTTTCTCCGCAGAATAAACGCTATTATCTTGATTATACCGGATGTGGTAACTCTCCAAATATGCTTAATCAGCATGTACTTCAATTAATTATGGACAGCCTGAGATACTGGGTAACAGAAATGCATGTAGATGGATTCAGATTCGATCTGGCCTCTACACTGGCCCGGGAACTTCATGATGTAAATAGATTGGGTGTTTTTTTTGATGTGATTCATCAGGACCCTGTAATATCCCAGGTAAAACTGATAGCTGAACCATGGGATCTGGGACCTGGAGGATATCAGGTAGGGAACTTTCCTGTTTTATGGGCTGAGTGGAATGGTAAATATCGCGACACAATACGCCGGTTCTGGAGAGGTGACCCGCAGCAGGTTGGTGATCTGGCTTATCGCCTCTCGGGCAGCAGTGATCTCTATGAAACCAGTGGCCGCAGACCTTATGCAAGCATTAATTTTGTGACATCACATGACGGGTTCACCCTGAATGATCTTGTAAGTTATGATAAAAAACATAATGAAAGTAACAGGGAGGATAATAAAGATGGCTTTGATGATAACCTGAGCTGGAATTGCGGCATCGAAGGGCCAACAAATGATCCACTAATTGTTAATTTGCGGGAGCGCCTGAAACGAAATTTTTTGTCTTCCTTAATTTTGGCACAAGGGGTTCCGATGCTTCTGGCCGGTGATGAATTTGGTCGAACCCAAAATGGAAACAATAATGCATATTGCCAGGATAATGAGACATCATGGATTAACTGGGATATTGATACTAAAGGACAAGAACTTCTTGAGTTTACCCGTTTTATTATCAAGGTGTTCCACAAACATCCGATCCTGCAGAGAAGACGTTTTTTCAGTGGACATAATTCAAACCATTTGGCTATCAAAGATCTTACATGGTTGCATCCTGATGGGCGTGAAATGGCAAAATCAGACTGGAATAATTCTCAGATTCGTTATCTTGGGTTACGCCTTGCTGGTGATGCAATCGATGAAGTAGATGAACATGGGGATAACATAGTTGATGATACACTCCTCATATTGCTTAATGCCCATTATGAACCGGTTACTTTTAAACTGCCACAATGTCCTTCAGACGAACGTTGGGAACTGGTTCTGGATACAAAAAATCCAACTCCATTTTCGGAACTTCTACTTTTTGAATGTGGCTCCAGATATGAGATGGAAACACGGTCTCTGGCTTTATTTAAACTGCCAAGAATTCGTCATACACATATTAAAAAGCTGCCACCAAAAGCGACTTCGGAAAATGAACTGCTATTTGGGAAATCTACACAAATGTGGTTCCCTTCTCCAAAAACCGCAAGAAACAGTGATTCGCAAAACAATCAGAATAAGTGACTTGGACGCTCATTATAGACAGATTATATTATATAAATTTTAAAATCCTCTGATGGGTTAATTCATAACTTATATGTTGGTCTATGGCACACAATTTTTGCCTTGTTAAATCGGATTAAAATTCAGATATATAAATGAATTGAGGAAAAATATTTATGGTTTATGATGAATTCTACAGCGAATTGTCTTTATGGTATAAGAATTACACTTCTGGATTTATGGGAAAAAATACCGAATTGGATAATGCAGTAACGATGAAAGTAGAACATACTCAAAGGGTCTGTTCAGAAATAAGCTTGTTATGTGAAAGTTTGAAGTTGAATGAAACAGATTGCATACTGTCTCGAATTATCGCTTTACTTCATGATATCGGGAGATATGAACAGTATAAAAATTACAGGACTTTTTCTGATCACAAATCGGTTAACCATGCTGAACTGGCGTTATCTGTACTGGATTACCACAAAATAATGAAAGAGTTTCCAGGAGAGGATGCTGATATGATCAGAACAGCCATTCTTTTCCATAATGCCAGACAGATACCATGTTCACTGAATAAACGGGAACAGTTATTTTGCAGATTGATCCGTGATGCTGACAAACTTGATATCTTCCGGATTGCTGTTAATTATTATTTGAATCCGGATTTATTTCCTAAGAATATTACAAAAGAAGCAGATCCTGAGAGTGCAGATATTACTCCTGAAGTCTGTCAGGGGGTTTATGAAGGTGTTTTTGTTGAATACGAAAAGATAAGAACAGTAAACGATTTCAAGCTTATCCAGATAGGATGGGTTTACGATCTGAATTTTTCTGCAAGTTTCAGACTCCTGAAAGAAAGAGATTATTTCTTGCAGATCAAAAACCAATTGCCATTGCTGCCCGGTTCGCATGCTTTTCG
>Ga0079223_10000168_pt1 | contig 27156 bp, 25 predicted proteins | sample Stecom2011_FD_75072 | JGI IMG/M metagenome (GOLD analysis project Ga0079223, IMG submission 75072) | Agricultural soil microbial communities from Utah to study Nitrogen management - Steer compost 2011 | ecosystem: Environmental > Terrestrial > Soil > Agricultural land | place: USA: Utah...
CCTTTTAATTTTTCCAATACTGCCTCAACGTCTTCGGGTGTATCTATATTAGGAGTTTCAATATCTGTTTCTACTACTCTAATTTTATATCCATAATACATCCACCTTAATTGCTCTAAGCTTTCCGTTTTCTCGAGTAAGGTAGGGGGAAGTTGAACAAGTTTTTTTAAGGTTTCAGACCTAAAGCCATACAAACCAATGTGCTTTAAAAATGGATACCCTTCTTGGCTACGTTCAAATGGTATTGGACTGCGTGAGAAATACAAAGCATCTGAATATTGATTCAACACAATTTTTATACGGTTCGGGTCATGAATGTCTGTGGCTGATATTTTTGGAGAGCCTAAAGTTGCAATTTCCACTGTTGAGTCTTCAAAAGCAGCTAGAAGTACCCGCAGTTGTTCAGCATCTACCAAAGGTTCGTCTCCTTGAATATTCACAACAATATCAAATTCAATAAAGCTTTCAATAACTTCTCCACAACGATCAGTTCCACTTTCATGTGTTGGTTTTGTAAGGATCACCTTCCTACCAATAGCTTTAACGTGATTGGCGATTTTCTCATCATCAGTAGCAACTACAACTTCATCAAATTGTTTTGAATTCGTCACTCCTTCAACAACACGTTGAATCATTGTTTTTCCGTTCAAATCAATTAATGGTTTTCCAGGAAACCTTGAAGAAGCATATCGAGCGGGAATAATCGCAAGTTTTTTCATTTTCAATTTTTGAATTTAAATACTACTGTCGAGACAACCTATAGCATCTTTCTTATTTGAGGTTAAAGATATTATTTACTTTAAAATAAGTAAGCGGATGAAGCCTTTCTTTGTCTTTAATATCGAAAAACGCAGAGTATTTAAGGGTTTAAAAGATTTTAAATAAAAACACAAATCTGTTTCATTTTTAGAATATAATCGTATATCTTAGAGTAACCTAAATGAAAATTAAATATTTTGAAAGACAACCACCTTAATCACAAAGTGGCACTAACCCGAATGGACGGGATTGGTGTCAAGAATGCAAAAGTCCTCTTGGCCTACTTGGGGAGTGTAGAAAAAATCTTCGACACTTCCGTTAATTTACGAACAGATATACCTGGCTTCGCAAAAGAACGTTATCGTGCCTTAGACAGGGATAAAGCATTGTCAGAAGCAATCTCAATAGTTGAGTTTGTGCAGAAAAATAAAATTGACACAACATTCTTTACTGATAAGAATTATCCGCGGCGCTTAAAAGAATGCAATGATAGCCCTGTTTTGATGTATCACCGAGGAAGTTTTGATTTTAATCCGAGAAAGTCAATAGCTATCGTCGGTACGAGAAATATGACCAGTTATGGAAAGCAATTAATTAATGAGTTGATCGCTACAATCGCGCCTTATAATGTACAAGTAGTTTCTGGTTTAGCATTGGGAGTAGATGGATATACCCATAAAAAATGTTTAGAGTATGGAGTGCTAACAATTGGTGTTTTGGGCCATGGTTTAGACAGAATTTACCCGCATTTACATCTAAAGTTAGCCAAACAAATGGTCGAGACAGAAGGCTGTGGATTGATCACTGAGTTTCCGCACAACACAAAGCCAGATAGAGAAAATTTTCCTCAGCGCAATAGGATTGTTGCCGGAATGACAGATGCTACAATTGTAATAGAAAGTGGAGCGAGAGGAGGTTCTCTGATTACTGCACTTTTAGCGAATGATTACAATAGAGATGTGTATGCATTTCCAGGTAATATTGATCGTCCGTTTTCTAAAGGGTGCAATCAATTAATTGCCAATAGTAAAGCGCATTTAATAACATCTGGAAAAGATTTAGTGCGCTTAATGGGGTGGGAATTGGAAGATAAAGAATCGGCAGTGCAGGCCAATTTGTTTGAAGGGCTCGAGGGCGATGAAAAAACAATTGTAACGACGATTAAAGAATTTGAAAAGATTTCTTTGGATGTTCTTTCTGTACGTATGAAAAAGCCAGTAAATATCTTAAGTGGTTTACTCCTGGGATTAGAATTGAAAGGAATTGTAATGACCTTGCCTGGAAAGAAATATGCTTTGAGTAGGATATAGGGACAGGATTTGTGTGTTTATTATTTGAAAGTTAATGACGGTGTTTAAGGGACGGTAAAGGCTTTTTGAGATTGTGTATATTATAATCGTTTAACGGATGGACTCACTTTCATCCCTATTACATGTCATCCCGCTGGGGTTATATGCTTATAAATGATATGAATCGTAACTTGAATGCCTAATCCCCAACAATTAGTCTTGATCCGCTTTTTGTTAATTAAGCCTTTTGTAAAATAAACATGAAATGAAAAAAGCAATAAGATTAACTTATTGCTTTTATTCGTTTGATTGCCTTTTAGTTAGTTTAGATAGTTCAAACTATCTAAAACCTAATGTTAAGCAAATTCTTTATACGCTTCTTGTAGATTTTCAGAGATCATCTGAGCAGTAACACCTTCAATGTGGTGACGCTCTAAGAAGTGAACCAGTTTTCCATCTTTAAATACGGCAATCGATGGAGAAGAAGGAGGGTAAGGCAAAAAGTAATTTCTTGCTTGTTTCGTTGCTTCACCGTCTACACCTGCAAAAACTGTTGCCATTGCATCAGGTTTTACAGCTCCTTTAAGAGAGTCTTTTACACCTGGACGCATATTACCAGCTGCACAACCGCATACGCTGTTGACAACCATTAATAGTGTTCCTTTTGTATTTTTTACGATATTATCTACTTGTTCTGGTGTTGTTAAATCTTCAAAGCCCACTGAAGTTAAATCTTCTTTCATTGGAGCTACTAATTCTGCTGGATACATAACTTTATATTTTATGATTCATAATTCTATACAAAGGTAACAAGCAAAGTTTGAAAAAGTTAGAATTTAGATTTAAATTTCTTCTTTCTGAGCAATGTCATTTTTTATAATGCTTGTTGTAGAATCGTTGAATATTTACTTCCTTATCCAATTCACCTTCTCCTAAAAGGAAATTGATGAATTCAATGGCAAAGTAAGGCGCAATCATATATCCTTTTGCTCCAAGACCATTAAAGATGTAGATCCCTTTATGTTCTGGATGTTCTCCAAGCATTGGGCGCCGATCTGCTGCTGCTGGTCGGATTCCAGCTTCGTGTGCTATTATTTCACAATCTCCTGAACTCAGTTCTTGGTAGTTCATAATTAATTCTTCCTTTGCGATTTCTGTCGTGCAAGGATCTTTTGTTCCCCATGTATATGTTGAACCTAATTTGAAATCTCCGTATTCAGTGGGCAATATAAAGCACTTTCGATTTAGAATTTCATCTTTTTTCAAATCCTTCGAATCGATGGTTAAAACCTCTCCCTTTGCATTTTTGAAGGGAAGATAATTAAAGAATGAATTGTCTTCGCCACGATATCCTTCTGCAAAAACAAGATGTGTGAATAGTTTCCCTTGATACGTTTTGTTTTCGTGGTCTAATTCAACGCTATTAAAAGCAGCATACTCTAATTTCTTTCTTTGTAGAAAATAGGCATGATTGTGTTGCATAAACTTTTTTGAATCCACATATCCAGGAGTGTTGATAAATGCATTTCCAAATAAATCCTTTATGTAATTAGGAGTGTTTTCTTCGGTTTCAGGAGTGTTCACATAATCGGAATACTCAGGATCTAATAGCCTTTCCATCCACAAATCCCTTTCGTGTGCTGAGTTAAAAGCCCGACGTAATTTTATCGGATAGAAAAACCGTTCTCCAATTTTCTTTTCGATTGCTGGATAAAATGATTTTAATGTTGGAATAAGTTCGTCACCTTTCCATGTTTTAATCATTCTTCGAAATGTCATTGGGTTAATCATTCCTGCAGCTACTTTCGAGCTATAGTTAATGTTTTCGTCAATGATTCGATAAGAGACGTTGTGTCTTTCTAATTCATGCGCTAAACATATTCCAGACAATCCTCCTCCTACAATTATTACATCCACTTCTTGTGTTTTATTTTAAACCTCTGGGCCTAAATTGCTGATTTGCGTAAGTTTTGAAATTTCAGACTCTAAGCTTTCTTTCAATGGCGCAATGTGTTCCAGATAGATGGGTTTAATCTCCTCCTTCATTGGTTCTGATTTCGGGAATTTTTCAGAACGGTGATTAATTTGCTGTCCATTCTTCCAAAAGCGATAACAAACATGCGGGCCTGTTGCAGCACCTGTTTGACCAACATATCCAATAACATCTCCTTGTCTAACTCGCTTATCTTCTTTAATTCCCTCACCAATTTTACTCATGTGTAAATATTGAGTGTCGTAAGTAGAGTTGTGTCTAATTTTAACATAGATTCCATTTCCACGTGTACGTGATGCTTTTGAAACTGTACCATCTGCTGTTGCTAAAATTGGGGTTCCAGTTGGTGCAGCATAATCTGTACCCAGATGAGGTCTATTTGTTTTGTAAATAGGGTGGAGTCTGTTCATATTAAAAGAAGAGCTAATTCTCGAAAACTTCAGAGGTGACATTAAGAAAGGACGCTTCATTTCATTTCCTAAATGATCATAATATCCAGAAACTTCTCCAGTTGAATCAACATAGTTAAAAGCGTAAAGTCCTTGGTTGGCATGTTCAAACCAAACGTATTTAATTTTATCTACCGAGTACGGCCTACCATCTACACTCTTTTCATCGTAAACTACCACGAATTTATCCCCAACTTGTAACTTGAAAAAATCGACACTCCATGCATAAACGCCTTCTATAGCGTCTGAAAGCGAGGCGGTCATCATATAGTTATCGAAATTTTTACCCATTTCTACAGAAAGATTTGAGTTTTGTTCAATGATTCCACTAACTTTTCTTTCATTAATTTCTATCGGTCGAAATTCTTTTCTAATTCCTACTGAATCATTTTTGAAATCAAAAGAAATGTATGAAAAAGCATCTGGTTCATAAACGAGATGTGCAGGAACCTTGTTGGTATCACTTTTTGCTTTAAAAGTCATAAATGGTTTTCCAGCCAGAATGTATTTCAATCCAATAAGACTGTCTTTTAACCTTTCAGCAGTTGTGTTTATGGTGTATTGATTTACTTCAAAAGCAGCAAAGAGATCATTCCATGTCCAACCTTTCTGAACAGTGTCGTAATAAACTTCATATTCAGCTAAATCGAAGCCAAAAAGAAGATCTTTTTTTACTTCAACAGTATCTTTGACCTCAACTGTTTCAACTTTAACCTTTTTAGATTGACTACAGGATGTAGCCGCAAGAAATCCAAACAAAATAAAAATAAACGCACATATACTTCTCATAGCAAGGGTTTTCTTGTTTTCAAATAGTACGGGAATTATGTTTTAGCTTATGTTCTTCCAGCACAATTTAGATTGAAAACATTGTATTTCGATACAAATTTAGTGACTTTATACTGTTTCACACATTATAATTGTGAAAAGTTCCAAACTTATTCTATTCTATACCCCCGAAATATTAACTTTGCACTTCAAAATAGAAATCAATGAAAATATTACTTTTAGGTTCAGGGGGAAGAGAGCACGCATTGGCATGGAAATTATCAAAAAGCAGCTCTTTAGAATCTCTTTTTATTGCACCGGGTAATGCGGGAACGCGAGAATATGGTGAAAACATTTCAATTGATCCTTGTGATTTTGAAGCAGTCAAAAAAGCTGTGTTGGACAAGAAAATCGACATGGTAGTGGTTGGACCGGAAGCTCCTTTGGTGGAAGGTATTGCAGATTTCTTTAAAGCTGATGAAGCGCTTGCTAAAATTGCAGTTATTGGTCCGAATAAACAAGCCTCTCAATTAGAGGGCAGTAAAGACTTTGCTAAAGACTTTATGAATCGCCACAACATCCCGACTGCTAAACATAAAACATTTACAAAAGCTACATTAAAGGAAGGATTCGCATTTTTGGATAGTTTAAAGCCACCATATGTATTAAAAGCAGATGGATTAGCTGCAGGAAAAGGAGTATTGATCCTAGAAGATATTCATGAAGCTAAAAGGGAATTCTCTTCTATGCTGTTGGATAATAAATTTGGAGGAGCAGGTGCTAAAGTAGTAATTGAAGAGTTCCTTAAAGGAGTTGAAATGTCTTCATTTGTTTTGACAGACGGAGATGGGTTCAAAGTGTTTCCGGAAGCTAAAGACTATAAACGAATTGGTAATGGTGACACCGGATTAAATACCGGAGGAATGGGAGCAGTCTCGCCAGTTCCATTTGCAGAAGGAAAGTTCTCAGACAAGGTGTACAACCAGGTTATTGTTCCTACAATAAAAGGACTTAAAGCAGATGGGATAGAATACAATGGATTTATTTTTATTGGTATTATTAATGTTAGTGGTGAGCCTTTTGTGATTGAATATAACTGTCGATTAGGTGATCCAGAGACAGAAGTTATATTGCCGAGATTAAAATCGGATTTAGTTGATTTGTTTGAAGGGGTGGCAACAAAAACCCTTTCTGAACGTGATATTGAGTTTGATCCACGCTCTGCAGTTACTGTTATGATGGTCTCTGGAGGGTATCCTGGAGATTACCAAAAAGGAAAAATGATTTACGGACTAAACGCAGCTACAGAAAGCTTGGTTTTTCATGCAGGAACAGCATCTGATGGTCCAGCTGTAGCAACCGCCGGTGGACGTGTTTTAGCGATCACTTCATTTGGAAAAGATATTGAATCAGCAATTAAGACTTCTTACGAGAGCATAGAGAAAATAGAATTTGAAGGAGCGTACTATCGAAAAGATATTGGGCAAGATTTATTATAAGCACAATATTTTTTTTAAATTTAGTACATAAAATAAAAAATGGATCCCTCGAGTATCATCATTATTATAATCGCTTTAACTGCTTCTGCCTTTTTTTCAGGGATGGAAATAGCCTTTATCACTGCCAATCGGTTGAAAATCGAATTGGATAGACAAAAAGGTTCTTTCTCAGGAAAAGTGCTTTCTAACTTTGTGAAGCATGACAGTCGTTTTATTGCGACAATGCTTTTAGGAAATAACATTGCATTGGTTGTTTACGGTATTTGGATGGCGCAACTTATGGAGCCATGGATTGCTCCTATGGTTGGGGGAAGTGAAGCATTGACCTTATTAATTCAAACAATTTTATCAACCGTTCTAATTTTAGTAACGGCTGAATTTCTTCCTAAAGCTACTTTTCAAATCAATCCCAACAGGGTTTTGCAATTCTTGTCCTTTCCTTTGGTACTGCTTTACACTCTTTTATATCCACTGACGGTTTTCACGATGTTTATAAGCAATGGTTTTCTGCGTTTATTTGGAATGGACACCAAAAATGGAGAAGTCGTTTTTTCAAAGGTTGATTTAGATCATTATGTAAGAGATTTGAATGAGCGAATGGAAGAAGAGGGAGAATTAGACAATGAAATGCAAATTCTTCAAAATGCGATTGGTTTCTCAGAAATAAAAGCCAGGGATTGTATGATTCCAAGAACAGATATTGTGGCGATGGATATTGAGAATTCAATTGAAGACTTGAAAAATAAATTTATTGAAACTGGCCTGTCCAAAATTTTGATTTACAGAGATACTATAGATAATATAATTGGCTATGTGCACAGTTTCGAGTTGTTTAAAAAACCCAAACGAATAAAGGAAATTTTAATTCCTATTGCTTTCGTTCCTGAAGCTGTTTTGGCCAAAGATTTATTGGAACTATTTGCTAAGCAGCATGGAAATATTGCAATTGTTGTAGATGAATATGGAGGGACATCAGGATTAATTACAATAGAAGACGTTGTTGAAGAGATATTTGGAGACATAGAGGATGAACATGATGTTGATGAATTGTTGGAGCAGCAAATTGATGAAACTACATTTTTGTTTTCTGCACGTCAAGACATTGATCACTTGAATGAAGTTTATGATTTGGACCTCGATGAGTCTACTGAGTATGAGACTTTGGGAGGGTTGGTCTTGCATTACTTAGAGTCGATTCCAGAAGAAGGAACAATCTTGGAACTGGAGAAATACAGCATGCGAATTGAGGCTGTTACCGACCGTAGAATCGAAATTATTCGCTTAAAGATTCTATCAAATCAATAAGAATGAATTTTTAAGCTACTTTATCCTTTCATATCTTGATACATAATATTATATTCGCAACCTTAAATTAAACAGAACAAATGGCTTTAATTGGAAAAATACGCGAGAAATCGTGGCTTTTGATTGCAGTAGTAGGTATTGCAATGCTTGCATTTATTATAGGTGACTTAGGTTCCGTTGGCGGTGGTCCACAGGAAGATGTCTATGGAATTGGAACTGTAAACGGCAAAAAAGTTGACGAACAACAGTACGATCTATTCCTTAATAATGCGCGTAATAACATTATGCAAAACAAGCAACAGCAAAATCCTTCAGAACAACCACGTTATACTGAGGAGGATGAAAAGAGTGCTATACAACAAGCATGGCAAACCTCTATCATCGAAGGACTGATGCAAGAAGAATACGAGAAAATCGGATTGATTGTTGACGAATATGAAGTTGAAAACATACTTTATGGACAAAATGGATATACTCCATCGTCTATTTCTATGCAATTTACTGATTCAGTAACAGGTGAGTTTGCTCCAGATCAATTGCGTCAAGCTTTAGATCAATTGTTAGAGTCTAATGACCGTGCAAATGTACAGCAGTACAATGACATCATGGATTATGTTCGTCAAGTTCGTCTTGAAGAGAAGTATAATTCTTTGCTTGCTGCAGGAGTACACACTACAACTTTAGAAGGAAAGCATGAATACAATGCTAAAAAAACAGTAAAGAATGTAACGTATGTTTACCAAAGCTTTACCAATGTTCCTAACGAAGCTGTTGCAGAACCAACAGATGAAGAAATTGAAAAATATTTTGCTGAACACAAAAAAGATAAAAAGTACAATCAAAAAGCAAGTCGTAAAATATCTTACTTCACATTGCCTATTAGTCCAAGTAAAGAAGATTCAATAAAATCTTTTGAGTTGTTGGATAAGTTGAAACCAAAGTTTGCAGCGGCTAAAGATGATTCAATGTTTGTATTGCGTTTTAGCGATGTTAAAAGGTATGTAAATAACAACACAGCAATGGCGCGTCCAGAAGGATCAGGACAACAGGGGCCAACTTACCCACGTTCTATCGCAGAAGAAGTAGAATCTGCAAATGAAGGTGATGTTGTAGGTCCATACATTGGACAAGACGGTGCTAAGATTTCTAAAGTTTTAGGCTTTGGAGAAGAAAAAACAGCAACAGTTCGCCATATCTTATTGAATGCGGCTTCACCAGAAGAGTTTGAAGCAGCACAAAAGAAAGGTGACAGTATTGTTAAAGTAATATTGGCTAAGAATAACTTCGAAGCGATGGTGGCTGAGTTTAGTGAAGATCCAGGTTCTATGAACAATGGAGGTAGATATGAGAAGTTTACTGAAGGTACAATGGTTCCTGAATTTAACGATTTCTCCTTCTTGAAGCCATTGGGAACTTTAGGTACAGTTAAAACTGATTACGGAATTCATATCGTTGAAGTTTTAGAGCGTGAATCAACAAAACGTCCAATTCTTGCAGACATCGTTAAAAGAATTGAAGCAACGAAAACAACAGCTGATCAAGTGAACAGTATGGCTTCTAATTTTATATACGATTTAGACGCTAAGTTTAGTGGAAAATCAATTAATGAAAAGTCAACTATCTTTGATTCTTATGCTGTTGAAAATGGATACACTGTTCGTTTTGCAACTATTGAGGATGAGAATCCAAATATTTCTGGATTTAATGAAATTGCTGAAGGAAGAATATTACGTCTTGCTTATGATAATGGTGCAAAAGCTGGAGACATTAGTTCTTCACCAATTCGTGACCAAAATCGTATAGTTGTAGCGTTTGTTTCAGATATTATTGAAGAAGGTACTCCTCGCTTGGATCTTGTAAAAGACCAAATGCGTGCTGAACTAAGAAAAGAAAAACAAGCGAACTATTTAATAGACCAAATGCTTGGTGAAAATGATCTTCAAGCTTTAGCAAGTGAGTTAGGAGCAAAGGTAGAAACAGAAGGTTTAACTTTCTCTGCAAGTAATGTTGCTGTAGGTCGTGAACCACAAATTATCGGAACAGCATTCTCTGGATTAGCAGATGGTGAAATGTCAGTTCCTGTTAAAGGATCGAATGGTGTATTTGTCTTAAGAGTTGATCAAACAACTGCAGCAGACGAAACAACAGACTATTCTGCAGAAATTGAGCAATTGAAATCTCAAAGCAGAACTTCAATACAAAGTCAATTTAGAGGAGCGATGATTCAATCAGTTGATGTAGTTGACAACAGAAAGTTAAGAAGATACGGAGTGAGATAATCACTTAAACTTATAGAAATAAAAAAACCGTCCTGACGTAAAGTCCTGACGGTTTTTTTGTGTAAAATATTTTGATGTTTTGAACAGTAGAAATGTGTTTTAAAACTTATCCTGTGCTACTTTTCTATTTAAGATAACTCTCCAACCACTGAGGTTTGCATTAAGCGATTGATTTCAGATGTATCTTCATAATTCCCCAACAAGTACATTATCTTTGTAATTGCTGCCTCTGTAGTCAAATCACCACCACTTATTACCCCCATCTCTTTCAACATTGTACTGTTTGCGTACTTTCCTTGAGAAACACTCCCCGAAGAACACTGTGTTATGTTAATTACGATTCCTCCTGAGGCAATATATGTTCTAATCATTTCAAAGAATGTTGAATTATTGGGAACATTTCCAGCCCCAAAAGATTCTATTACAACAGCTTTTACTTGTTGTATATCAAACATGCTTTTATATACTTTGGTAGAGAATCCAGGGAATATTTTCATAAGTGCTACACGGTCATCCATTTTGTATTTATATTCCAAAGCAGACAATGATGTTTTATAAAATGCAGATGAGTTGTATTTTATATCTACTCCTGCGATAGCCAATTCCAAATAGTTTGGTGAAATAAAAGCTTCAAATGCATGTGCGGAAACTTTAGATGTTCTATTTCCTCGGTAAAGTGAGTATTCAAAATAAATAGCTACTTCTTGAATTACACTTTCGTCATTTTCATCTTTTGTAGCTGCAATTTCTATAGAAGTCAGTAAGTTTTCCTTTCCATCGGTACGTATAGTTCCAATTGGAAGTTGGGAACCTGTAAGTATGACTGGCTTTTTTAATCCCTGTAGAATGAAACTTAGAGCACTTGCAGTAAATGCCATTGTATCTGAACCATGCAAAACCACAAAACCATCAAATGAGTCATAGTTGTCTACAACCTGTTGTGCTATGTCTTGCCAAATCATAGGATTCATATCCGATGAGTCGATTGGCATTCCTAAGGATACAACTTTTAACTCCGCATTGATACGAGAAAGCTCTGGGATTTGGTCGCTTAAATGATCAAAATCAAATGCCGTTAAAGCCCCTGTTTCTGGGTCTTCAATCATTCCAATGGTTCCTCCAGTGTAGATCAATAAAACTTTTGACTGCTTCATTATTATACGTTTATTTTAAAAATTTCTAATGCATTTTGAGTGGTAATTCTTCCCACCTCTTCTTCACTTACTCCGTGAATATCTGATAACTTTTTTGCAATGTATGGAATATAAGAACTTTCATTTCTTTTCCCACGAAATGGAGTAGGAGCTAAATAAGGAGCGTCAGTTTCTAATACTATGTGATTTAAATCAATGTTCTGAATTGCTTTATCAACTCCACTGTTTTTAAAGGTTACAACACCTCCAATTCCGAGTTTGAATCCTCCGTAATTTAGTACACGTTGCGCTTGCTCTTCGGTTCCTGTAAAGCAATGAAATACGCCAAAAAGTTGATCGTCATTTTCTTGGTCCAGTACTTCAAATATTTCATCAAAGGCATCTCTACAATGAATTACAATGGGCAATCCTTCTTCTTTCGCCCAATTTATTTGAGCACGAAAGGAAGCCGTCTGTTCTTCTATTAGAGTTTTATCCCAATACAAATCGATTCCAATTTCACCGATTCCTATATGATGTCCTTTTTTATAATGTGTTTTAACCTCCTCCAATTGCTTTTCCCATTCCTTTAGAACGCTACAAGGATGTATTCCCATCATTGAATAACATGTGTTTGGATAGTCTTTCACCAATTGTTCCATTTTTGTAATGGATGCAATATCAATATTTGGAAGGAACATTTTACTTACGCCGTTATCAATAGCTTGTTGGATCATGGCAGCGCGATCTTCATCGAATTGTTCTAAATAAAGGTGAGCGTGGGTATCAATATAAGTCATGAATTTTGTTTTCTGGAACGTTTGTAAATTTTAATTGCGATCATTAATGCTACTGCTGTTGCGAAGAAACCAACTGTTCCGTAAATCCAATTGAGACTGTTTTTCATAATCACCAAAAACACTATGGCTACTAATGCTAATGTTGCTACTTCATTCCATAGGCGCAGTTGATTGGAAGTCCAGGTGAACTGACCATTGTCTAATTTTCGCATTATTTTTTGACAAATAAAATGATAGACCAAAAGCAACACAATGAATGTCAATTTGAGGTGCATCCAACCCATTTTTAATAAAACAGGATTTTCAAACAGCATTAACGTTCCGAAAAGCACAGTCAATACCATTGCTGGTGTCGTGATGATCCACCACAGCTTTCGCTCCATGATTTTGAATTGTGTACCAAGAATTTCTTTTTCTTGCTGACTTTTGGCTTGTGCTTCAGTATGATATACAAACAAGCGCACGATATAGAACAGACCGGCAAACCAGCTGACCATAAAGATAATGTGTAATGCTTTTAGTACGGTATAACTCATGATGAGCAAAGTTAAGGGATTCTTTAATATTTTATGGAAACATGGAGGTATTAACTAACGATTCGTCTAATTATTAATCAGATTTTTCATTATATCACTAAGAAGTAGCTAAATGTCTTAAGCTTGTATTAATTTTGTAAAAAAAAACAGATGAAAGCAAAAACTCCTTCAGAATCGACAACGGTAACAACGAAAATTGTATTGCCTAACGATACAAACCCTCATGGTAATTTATTTGGAGGTCAGCTTTTGGGATGGATGGATGTGACCGCAGCCATTACAGCACAACGCCACAGTAGGAGAGTTGTGGTAACTGCTTCTGTTAATAACGTTTCTTTTGGTTCACCGATTAAAGAATCCGATGTAGTGACTTTAGAGGCTAATATTTCTCGCGCTTTCAATAGTTCTATGGAGATAATTATCGATGTTTTTGTAGAAAATCAAGTTTCTGGTGAACGCATAAAACATAACGAAGCCATCTATACCTTCGTTGCTGTAGACCAAAATGGTGGCTCTATAAGTGTTCCAGAATTAATCCCTGAGACGGAAGAAGAAAAAGAACGCTATGAAGGAGCGTTAAGAAGAAAACAATTGAGTTTAATTCTGGCTGGTAAAATGAATCCAGAAGACGCTACGGAATTAAAACGTTTATTTATTCCTGACGAAGAATAAGTTGTTTTACTTACCAAAAAGAAGAAATGTTCAATTTTTTGGGAACGTTCAGGTCTTTCAAAATCAAATGTAATTGTATAACATCGTTTGATATTTTTCTAACAGTAAGCTGTCCTTTGACCCTTTCGTTTTCTGAATTAATAAAAATAATGTATTTACTTTTTTCTTGTTCAAAGGGGATGTCTGTCGCAGCTGCTTTTAAAGCCTTCTCTTCCTGCTTTATGGTTAGTGGTGGAAATAATGCCAGTTGAAGCTTTTCTTTCTGCATTTTCACATTTGGAATCCTTATTAACGCATCGAAAGATGCTATAGGGTGTTTTGTTCCCCAATAAAATCCTAAATCTGGAATGCTGTCTGTTTTCACAGTTTTGCTTTCTATTGGATTGAAATCATCATCAAAAGCAGTGATGTACTGGATTGTTTCCTTTGTTGTTTTGCCCCCTAATTGAAGTGATGCTTGGCCGTCCCATAAAACCAAGAGTTCTTGAGCTGCTAAAGGTAGTTTTGAAATAAAATCACGGCCTCTTTCCATTAAATAAGGATTTATGTTCTGTTCTATATTTTTAATATCAAGGTTAGAAAAGGCTTGAACATTATTTTTTATAGATGAATATATTGGAATTGTTTTCTGAAGGGTTTTTAGAGGATGACCGTTCTTTACATTCCAATTTACTGTAAAGGAGAAGTTGTTCTTATATTCATAGCCAAATGAAGCATAATCATTTGGATCCAAGTGTGCAGTTCCAGTAGTATTAATAACACCTGTACCCGAAGATTTAAGTAAGGATTTAAAAAGTGAACTTGGCTGCTTTATTTCTTTTGGCTCTTCTAATGCTGCACCTTTCCCCCAATTCACTTTAATGTATTCTGGATGTTTCTCTATGCTTAAATTGGCATTTGAAGCGCTGTAAAAAAACGGATACGCTTCCGAAGGTGTTAATTCAAAATACTTTGATAAATTAATAAAAGCTACTTCAAAAAGAGAAGTGTCATGAATTTCAGCATAAAAAGAACTCATTTGATTGCTCAACAGTCCGTATGTCAAATATGTTTCTTCTAATTTTAACCCTGACTTGAGCAGCTGTTGTTTTACTTGACCGCTGACAACCCTTTCAGTTAGTGTAGCTTTCGCCTCTTTACTATATTTATCGTATTCAAGGAAAAAGGTATTCAGATCGATATGTGCTGTAAGCCCATTTTCTTCGACACGATCAATGAGTTTAAAGTGCTGTCCTTTATGTTTTGATGGTAAAAACTCAATTAAAGCAACGACTCCAAAAAAGAGCGCGAAAAACACGATTGTGACTTTAATATAAATTCTCATATTTTAGGATCTGCTATTTATTCATTAAGTAAACGTCATTGATTAATTCAAATAAGAAATGAGCTCCATTTTTATATTTTTCATTCGTTTTCATTTGAACTTTAAAGTTGATTTGATCTTTACTAATTGATGTCATTTCAAAGTCAATTTCAGCCGTTTTATCTTCAAATCGAACAAGCATATCTTCAGTTCTTCCATAAATATTAGCCATATCTGTATTGATCTTTGTTAAGTCTAAATGAGCATAAAATAATTTTGCTTTCTTCGCTTTTTTATAGATTGATTTATCAAATGCTTTATTACTGAAACCATTCAGATTGTAGTTGACAATATCTTCATCGTTTGTGATTAAAATAACATCATCAATAATAGCAATGTAGTAGGGGATTCCAATCCTTAAAGGATCTTCGAGCACAGTGTAATAACTTCCTGTTTTTAATATCAAACCTTCTTCAAGTTTCATTATCGCATTAAAGTACTTTTCTAAAAGATAAGCACGTTCGTTAAGAAGTACAATATTTACCATTGGGATTTTTTCCAAATAGCTAGTGTCAACCTCTGAGTATTGGAAAGATTCTTCGTCATATTCATAAGTAACTTTCGGTAACTCGATTTCTTTAAGTCCTCCATAGCTGAAAAGTAATTGGGGTGGATATATTGAGCTAATGGCTTCCATATTAATAAACTCATCGATTGTAGACCAAATTGCACCTGCCAACACTTCTTTTCCATCTTCGGATGCATCAAGAATTGGCAAATATGTTTCTTTTAATTGCTCATACGCTCCAAAAGTATTGACATTATAAATTGCAAATCCTTGCGCATAGTCAGGAATATATTTCAGTAACTGCTTATTTAGTTTTCCAGAAGCTGCTTTATTCATCGCTTTACCGAAGTTTTCAGAAGTTTTCACTTTCCAATCGACCTGTATTCCTTCAGGAGAGAAATTCAAATATGCAAATTGTCTAAACTCATCTAATTCTTGATGAATAAAACTTCCAAATGGATTGTAGTAAAGATCTCTATATATCTCTGGATTTGCAGAAGGGTTAAAGTATAATTTTGCGTCAGCAACTTGTGAACTTGCATTTTTAAAAACCCGATCGTTAGATAAAAGATTGTTTTTTGGGTTTTCTAAAAAATTTAAATATTCTTCAATAAATAGCTTCTTTTCCACGTTTTTTATGGAGTCCATTACCTCACGAAGTCTCGCCTCTAATTCTTCTTGGTTGTCTTCACTTAAGTAATCCTCATATTCTTCAGAGAAATCTTCGGCTGCGTCATAGTCTTCATATTCAACACCCTCTGCGTCTTCTGCTTTTTCATATATTTCCTCATCGAAATAAACTTCTTCTTCATAGTAAATGTCCTCAAAATCAATATAGTCGTAACCATACATATAATAAAAATTGTTGGGTAGGGTCCATCCTTTATCATTATACAAATCTTCGATTATGTTGGAGAAATATGAGTTTTTCCATTCTAAATCAGTAATCGTACACGTGTTTTTATTTATAGAAATTATTAAATCGTTTTTAATAATTAGATTGTTCTTTTTTAATGCGAATTGGTCTGAATCATCAAAAAGTTGAATGAAGCTATTCCGGTCCTTAATTGGAATTATTACTGTTGTATTAGAACAGCTTTCTTTTTCAGCAGTGTAGGCCAGTAACTTTGAATTAAAGTCAATCCCAAGGTCTGAGAAATTGAGTTGTTCATTTGAACTGTTAATTCCGTCCAATACGTTTTTAGTAAACTCTAATTTATTGATTTCTTCAAGAGAGATAGATTTTACAATCTTACCTAAATCTACTTCCATTACAAAGTAGACTGAATCAGGTACAAATTGCAGCTGAGCATTCGCATTCGCTAAACTAAAAATAAAAAGTAGTGATGTTATAATTTTGTTCATTTGTCGGTTGTATTTGAATACTAAATTAGGTATAAAAAAGTTTTGATTTTTATCAGTTCTCTCATTTAAGGTGCAATTTCTATTGTGTAGTCTAATTTTTTTGGATTATTAACAATTTCAATGGGTGTCAACTGGAGCATCACTGCTTTTTTATTCTTTGAAATGCGTGCTTCTTTAGAACTAACTTTAGCAACCTCTTGATCAAAACGTTGAATAAAAACACATTTCCCTTCATTTAAACGACCAAAATCTTTGTCTGATTGTACTTTTTCTTGCCATGCTTTAGGAATAAAGCTTCCGAACTCTCTTAAGTAGGTATGGTTTTCATAACTGAGTTGTATGTTGTTTACATTTTCAGAAGGTTTATCTTTACTGATGTCTTGAACGAGAGCTGTTATTCCTTTTTTGAAATCACTCAATGATTCAAAATTTAATTCTATTTTAATGATCCAGCTTTCTGTATTTAAAGTTCCTTTAACATCTGAAATCCCTTTTTTTGAATCTAATTGGGTTAAATACTCTTGCATTTTCAATTGTAATTCATTCTGAGTAGGTACTTTTTTACCAGCTAACGTATCCATCGCCATTATGGAGTTTATTCTCGTTGTACTTGAACTAAAGTTCAATGTTAGCTTATAGCTTCCTGATCCGTCAGAATTCAATGTGGTGTCTTCAATGAGTTCGATACAAGATGAGAGACTCACTAAAAGAAATGAAAACAGTAAAAGTTTAAATATTTTATCCATTGTTTTATAAAATTACAAAATCTCAGTGGTTAAAGTTGATTATTTATATGCTTTCAAACATGATTATTTTGATTGTTAAAACGATGTTATTTCATTTTAATATCCTCATTCACTTAGAAGTTAAGTAAATGTATCGACATAAAACGGGTCATTATTGGAAAGCTAAATCACACATTTTTATTATTTTGTCTAAGGATTTTCGGAATATATCTACCAGGGTATAGATTGAAATCCTTTTGTTTTCGACTAAGCGCGGATATATTACGATGAACGATTCCGTCTTTAGTTTTAAATTCGCACCATTGTTAGTCTCTGTTTTTAACATGAATTTTTTTTTCTCTTAGAAAGTCTTTTTAATCCAAGATAAATCTGTAAATTTGTGGCAGTAGTAGTAGGTTAGGTTGATTAGTGTAATAAGAGCCCAGAACGCCAGTTCTGGGCTCTTATTCTTTTTAAGAACAATTTGAATGCGTATTTTTGTAAAAGATCTTAAACATTACCGCAGTGCCTCACAAGAATCAAATTATAGAATCCATATTTAATATTAAAACAGACGCAGACTTTAACCGTACTGCTTTAGCCGTTTTTCAATACCAATATGAACAGGTCAGTATTTATCGGAATTTTTGTGATGCTTTAGGACGTCCTGAACCAAAACATTTTTCAGAAATTCCTTTTCTCCCTATTTCATTTTTTAAAACCCATGAAATAGTCGCTAAGGAAGTAGGGGCAAACAAAAAAACAATTTTTAAAAGTTCTGGAACTACCATTGGAACAAGAAGTCAGCATTTTGTTGCTTCAACTGATTTATATGAACGCTCTTTCTTAAAAACATTTACCGAGCAGATTTCGGATCCAAAAGACACAATAATTATGGCTTTGCTTCCTAATTATATTGAGCAAGGTGAATCGTCTTTAGTGTATATGGTGGATTATTTAATTAAAGTATCGCAACACAATCTGTCGGGTTTTTACTTATCAGATCCTGATGCACTCATTCAAAGTATTGCGCTGGCAAAAACGGAAGATAAAAACATCATTCTGTTTGGTGTATCTTATGCTTTACTGGATTTCGCGGAAAGGAGAGTAGATCTATCCGGTGTGAAAATCATTGAGACAGGCGGCATGAAGGGAAGACGAAAGGAAATGATTAAAGAAGAGTTGCACCAGATATTAACGAATGGTTTGAATGTTCGCAATGTTTTTTCAGAATATGGAATGACCGAATTGCTTTCACAAGCCTATACAGATGGAGGAGAATATTTCAAAACACCTCAATGGATGAAAATCCTTGTTCGGGATATCAATGATCCTTTACATTTATTAAAAGATGGAAGAACAGGAGGAGTTAATATAATTGATTTGGCGAATTTTTATAGTTGTTCTTTCATTGCCACAGATGATCTTGGAGTCAATGAAGCAAATAAATTTAAGATATTGGGACGGTTTGATCAAAGCGATATGCGTGGATGCAATTTATTGGTGAATTAATTGCTTTGGAACATAATTTGTTCTTATTTTCGTACTCTTATAAATAGAAAAAATTAAAAAACACTTATAATGAAAGTATTAGTTGCATTATTTGCTATTGTTATTCTTGGAAGTTGTGCTACAAAAGTACCTTATACGACCAAAATTAAAGCAGACTTCGAATTATCTGATGACAAGATGAAAAAGGTTCAGTTCTATACTTCTGAAACAATTATTTTGGAGCGCAGTGATAAACAATCAAAAGTTGCTACAACGAGTAGTTCGGGAGAACTGGTAACTTCTGAACGTTCAACTTCTGAGCGTATCGTTATTCCAGCAAATAGACCTTGTGTTTTTGAAGAAATGGAAAAAGACGGAACTGTTCAAATTAGATTTGAGTTAGGTGGAGGTCGTGTTTTGAGATTCGCTGAACGTCAAAATATTTCTAACGGAAGATTTTACCTTGTTGCTCAATGGGCAAATGGAAAAGGTGAACTTGATTATGGTGGATCTGTTTACTATGCTGTACGTGGAAGTTCTTCTGCATACCTGATGGTTAAACTTAAAAACTGGAAGAAAAACCAACGTAAGGATAGAGTTGTTAAAGGAATGAAAATATAACAAGATGATCTTGTGAAACTGAAAACGGGTGAACATTAATGTTCACCTGTTTTTTTATTGTTTATTAATTAAGCTGTTCTTAATTTAATATTTCTTTTAATTGATTGAGTTTTAACATTAGGTTGTCAAACTCTTTATAAGACAATGTTTGTTGCCCATCTGTGGCTGCTTTCTCTGGAGTTCTATGAATCTCTATTAATAATCCATCAGCTCCAACAGCCGCACTTGCCAAGGCCATTTGTGCAACGTGCTTTCTAATTCCTATACCATGCGAAGGGTCTACAACAACAGGTAAATGCGACTTTTCTTTTAAAATAGGTACCGCATTCAGGTCTAAAGTATTTCTATATGAATTTTCGAAAGTTCTAATTCCTCTTTCACAAAGGATTAATTTTTCATTCCCACTTTTAAATACATATTCTGCAGAATACAATAATTCATCAATGGTTCCACTAATTCCTCTTTTAATCAGTACGGGTCTGTCTATTTCTCCTAATGCTTCTAAAAGGTTGAAGTTTTGAGCGTTTCTTGCTCCAACCTGAAAGATGTCAACATAAGACATCATGTCTTCAATTTGTGCAGACTCCATAACTTCTGTTATAATTTTTATTCCGTTTTTATTGCACGCTTCATAAAACATTTTCAACCCGTCCATTCCTAAACCACGAAAGCTATAAGGACTTGTTCGAGGCTTGTAAACACCACCTCTCATAATGCGAATTCCATTTGCTTTTAGGGCTTCTACGGTGTCATAAATTTGTTCTTCGCTCTCTATACTGCACGGTCCAGCCATAACAGCTAAACCTCCATCTCCAATGAGAACTCCATCACCACAGTCGATTACTGTTCGGTCTACTTTCCATTTATGACTTACCATCTTATGGTTTCCAGTCACACGGTGTACATCTTTAATTCCTTTTAAGAATCCAATTTTGCGAATGTCGAATTCTTTTTTCGGGGTACAAATAAAGTAAGTCCCCATTTGTGTAATCACTGGATAAAACTCGATGTTTAATTCATTTAAAGCCTGTTCTAAACCGAGCTGTTCATTTTGATGAATATCTTTTTTTAATTGTATGATCATAATCTTAATTTTTTGGTCGAATTGAATGAATAAATGACTTCATGTCTTCTTCTAAATTTTTACTGTCTTTAATACTTCTAATAAAAGCACTTCCAATGATACTTCCTGCAGTAAACTGCGCCGCAAAATCAAAATCTTCCTTAGTTCCAATATTAAAACCAACCATAATTGGATTCTTTAATTGCATTGATTGCAAGCGTTTTAAGTAATCTTCAGAAGATTTTATGCCTGTTCCCTTTCCTGTTGTACTGGAACTACTTACTGCATAGATAAATGCAGAACTACAATCGTCGATGTATCGAATGCGTTCTTCACTCGTTTCTGGAGTGACTAAAAATATAGGTAAAATTCCATATCTGTCAAATGTCGCTTTATACTTTTCTTGATAAACAGGAATTGGTAAATCTGGTAAGATTACCCCTTGTATGTTGTTCTCTTGACATTTCTGACAAAATTTTTCAACACCATATTGATAAACAGCGTTAAAATATCCCATCATGACTTTGGGCATTTTAGATTTTGAGCTTGATAATTGCTCGAAAATTCTATCCGTTGTTATCCCATTGCGAAGTGCAATTGAACTACTTTCTTGTATGGTTGGTCCGTCACTTAAAGGGTCAGAATAAGGCATTCCGATTTCAACCATATCAACACCTGCTTCTTCGAGTGTTTCTAATATTTTCGGCATACTGTCAAGGGTCGGGTAGCCTGCAGTGAAGTATATATTGAGCAACGGCTCTTTTTTATTTTTAAATGTTTCTTGTAACATGTTAAGGGATTGTTTTAATTAGGGTTTCTAAATCTTTATCTCCTCTACCGCTTAGATTGATGACAATCTTATCATTGGGTTGAATGTCCATTTTATTTAAGTAAGCCAGGGCATGGGACGATTCTAATGCAGGAATTATTCCTTCCGTACGCGACAGAAAATGTGCAGCAGTAGTTGCTTCATCATCCGTTACACTGGCGTAAAGAACCCTTTTGGTTTGGTGTAAATGTGCATGCTGAGGTCCAACTCCTGGGTAATCTAATCCTGCAGAAATACTATAAGGCTCTACTATTTGACCGTCTTTTGTTTGCAATAAAGTGGTCATGCAAGCATGAATAATTCCTTGGGTTCCCAATGCAAGCGTCGCTGCAGTTTGATCGGTATCAATTCCTTTTCCTGCTGCTTCAACGCCAATGAGCTGAACATCTTCTTCATCGAGGTAATGATAGAACGCCCCAATGGCATTACTTCCTCCTCCAATACATGCAATAACATGCGTTGGATTACCCTCAATTTGTTGTTTTATTTCTTTGCTTATTACCGCTTGAAAACGTGCTACCATGTCTGGGTAAGGATGTGGTCCAACAACAGATCCTATAATGTAATGCGTATCAACAGGATTGTTGATCCAATCCCTAATGGCTTCATTGGTTGCATCTTTTAAGGTTTTACTACCACTGTGAACAGGAATTATCTCTGCGCCTAACATTCTCATCCGTGCAACGTTTGGAGCTTGTCTTTCTATATCTTTTGCACCCATGTAAACATGACATTCAATTCCCATTAATGCACAAGCTGTAGCAGTTGCAACACCATGCTGTCCAGCTCCAGTTTCTGCAATTATTCTTGTTTTATTAAGTCTTTTAGCCAATAAAATCTGGCCCAAAGCATTGTTTATTTTATGTGCTCCTGTATGACATAAATCCTCGCGTTTTAGGTAGATATTTGCTCCGTAGTGTGCACTTAGTCTTTTTGCTAAATACAATGGAGTTGGTCTTCCAACATAGTCTTGAAGTAGTTGGTTTAATTCTTTTTGAAAGTCAGGAGATTGAAGTATCTCTAAATAAGATTCTTTCAATTCAAGAACATTTGGATAGAGCATTTCAGGAATAAAAGCCCCTCCAAACTCACCATAAAATCCTTCTTTATTTACATTATATTTTTGATCCATTTCTAACTTGATTAATCATTTTTTTTATCATTTCTTCGTCTTTCCTTCCAGGTTCGGTTTCAAATTTACTATTGACATCTATACCATATAGTAAAGGCATCTTAAGATTTTTAATCTCTTGTATATCGTCTCCTGTAATTCCTCCACTTAAGAAAAACGGATTTTTTTCATTGTACTTTTTTAAGTGCTCCCAATTGAATTTTTTCCCACTGCCACCATACTTCTCTGTAGGTGTATCAAATAAGAAATAGCTTACCGACATTGCATAGTGTTGAAGTGTTTTCCAATCAAAATCCTCTTTAATTTGAAAAGCCTTAATTATTTTCAAACCTGTGTCGTAAAGTTTTTTTACATATTCACTTGTCTCATTTCCGTGAAGCTGGATGAAGTCAAATGAGAATTTTTCAGCAATTTCAATGACATCTGAAATTGAAGTGTTCACAAAAACCCCTACGGTAGAGATATCTTTAATTGATAAATTTGTTTTTTGAAGGATTTCTTGATCAACACACCGCAATGATTTCTCATAAAAAATAAACCCCATTAAATCAGGTTGCAACTTTTGAATTGCTTTAATATTTTCAGGGTGCTTCATCCCACAAATTTTTATCTTCATTTCAAGAGTGCTTTGTAATTTTTAATTAAATTTTTACATGCTTCTCCAGGATCGTCATAGTGCATAAAGTACCCACCAATAAGGAACCCATCGAATCCAGCATTTTTCAACTCCAGCATTTGTTCGGCAGTTTTTATACCACTTTCACTGATTTTCACAAGTTCTTTAGGAAGGAACTCCAATAACTCAATACTGTTGGAAATATTGGTGGTAAAATCTTTAAGATTTCTATTGTTTACTCCAATAATATCGATGTAAGGATTGACATAACTATCTATCTCTTCTTTTGCTTGAACTTCTAATAAAACCTCAAGGTTTAAACTTTTTGCAAAAGCTGCTAAAGTTTTACATTCCTGAGGCGTTAAACACGCTGCGATAAGTAAGATACAGTCGGCTCCTATACTTTTAGCCTCTATGATTTGGTATTCATCAATGATGAACTCTTTACGTAGAATTGGACAAAAGTTGTTTTTTCGAGCAATTTCTAAATCAATGTTACTGCCTCCAAAGTACTTTGTATCTGTTAATACCGATAGTGCTGAAGCTCCTGCTTGCATGTAGTTGATGCTTAGTTTTTCAACATCTATTTGGTTGTTGATTACACCAGTGCTTGGCGAGCTTCTTTTGATTTCAGCGATAACACCTACTTTGTCTTCTCTTGTTAAATACGTTTTTAAAGATACCGGAGTGGTTTCAAAAAAGATACTCTGTTCTAAACGTTTTACAGGATTTAATTCTCTTGTTTCTTGTACTACCTTTCTCTTGTAGTCAACTATTTGTTCTAATATATTCATAATGATAATAATGTTTTAAATGATTGATGTGCTGCTTTACTTTCTAATGAGGCTTTTGCAATTTCTAAAGCCGTTGAGAAATTCTGGTCTTTATGGTAACATTGTATTGCCATAGCTGCATTTGCCGTTACAACAGCGTTCTGCGCTGCTGTTCCTTTGCCTTCAAGGATTTGCATAAATAGGCGAGCGGAAGACTGAACATCTTCACCTCCCTTTATTTCTTCAGGATTTATTTTGTGTTCATAAACAGACTTTGGGTACAGCATGATTTCTCTTTCAGGCGTAACTATTTTTGCAGGACCTGTTAAACTGATCTCGTCATATCCATCTAAAGAATGTACAATTCGATATTCAACATTTTCTTGTTCATAAATGTATTTGTAATAGCGCTGTAACTGAAGTGAGAACACGCCAACCAGTTGCTTTTTTGGAAACGATGGATTAACCATAGGTCCAAGCATATTGAAAAAGGTAGGAACGCCGATATTCTTACGTATCGGTGCAACTTCTTTCATTGCCGGGTGAAAAAGAGGAGCATGTAAAAAGCAAATTCCACTTTTATCGATTTGGCGCTTGAGTTGATCTTGGTCGTTTGTAAATTGATACCCTAAATATTCCATAACATTGGATGAACCACAAGTAGAGCTCACGCCATAGTTTCCATGTTTCGCTACATTATATCCGGCTCCTGCAACTATGAATGACGCCAAAGTACTAACGTTAAATGTATCTTTTCCATCACCACCAGTACCACATAAATCAACCGCATCGAATTCGTCTAGATCAATCGGAATACATCGTTCTTGTAAACAATTCCTAAAGCCTTTTAATTCGTCTACGGTTATATTTCGCATTTTAAAAACGGTCAAAAAAGCACTAATTTCATAGGGATTATACTTTCCTTCTGAAATATCCCCCAGAATTCCTTTTGCTTCGTTTTCAGTTAAATATTGCTGTCTAAACAGCTTATTTAAGATTTGTTTCATGATTGAATGTTTTTACAGATTTGCAAAAAATTACGAACGATAAGATCTCCTTCCGGAGTTAAAATACTTTCTGGATGAAACTGAATCCCATACAGATTTTGTTCTGTATTTTGAATGGCCATAATGTGGTGCTCATCAGTTTCTGCAGTAATTTCAAATGTTCCGAGAGCATTCGGATCAACTTCCCAAGAATGATAACGTCCAGCTTGAATTGTTTTTGAAAGGCCTTCAAACAAAGGGTTTGTCGATGATTTAATATTCACCGAATCCTGCACTCCATGGTAAACCTTGTCCAGCATTCGTAGCTTTCCTCCTAAATGCTCTGCAATGGCTTGGTGTCCTAAACAAACTCCTAATATTGGAACTTTACCAGCGCAGATGTTCAGAATATCCATTAAATTACCCGCTTCTTTAGGAACGCCCGGACCTGGAGACAAAAGAATCGCATCATAAGCTAAACAGTCTTGTGCGTTAATTTTATCATTCCGATAAATAGCTACATTGTCGGATTCTTGTCGCAGAATATAAACCAAGTTGTAGGTAAAACTATCGTAGTTATCAATGACTAATATTTTCATAATTCGTTTGCTTTTTCAATCGCCTTTCTAATGGCTTTAATTTTATTATTTACTTCTTGAAGCTCTCCTTCTGGAGTACTGTCAGAAACAATTCCCGCTCCTGCTTGATAAGTAAGAATATTGTTTTTACTTAATACGGAACGGATGATAATCGCATGGTTAATGCTTCCATCAAATCCTAAGAATCCAATCGCTCCACCGTAAAAGTTACGTGTTGTTTTTTCATACTTGTCAATAAGCTCTAATGCTTTATATTTTGGCGCACCAGATAAGGTACCCGCAGGAAATGTGTCACCGTATACCTGCAAACCATTTTTACCTGGCAATAACTTCCCTTTAACTTTACTCACCATGTGAATAACATGAGAGAAGAATTGTATTTCAGCATAACTTTCTATGGTTACCTTTTCCGAGTTTTTACTTAAGTCATTCCTGGCTAAATCTACCAGCATAACATGTTCAGACATTTCTTTTGGATTTTCTTTCAATTCTTCAGCACGCTTTCTATCATCTTCTTGTGAGTCTCCACGTAAAACAGTTCCTGCGATTGGGTTGATAAAAGCTTCCCCATTGTTAACCTGAAGCTGCGATTCAGGAGAAGCTCCAAAAATTTTGAAGTCTCCATAGTCAAAATAGAATAAATATGGTGATGGATTTATACTTCTTAAACAGCGGTACAAATTGAAATCATCTCCTTTGTATTTTTGTTGAAACGCTCTTGAAAGAACAAGTTGGAATGTATCTCCTACCTTACAGTGATGGATTCCTTTCTTAACCATTTCCATATACTCATCATTGGTGAGGTTTGAAGTTTCTTCACCTACGGTAGAAAAGGAAAAATGAGGTAAATTATTGATGTTAATTAATTGTTCTATTGTTTCGATTTTATCATCAAATTCAGCACCTGTATTTACTTCGTTTTGACTGATGTAAATTTCGTTTTTGAAGTGATCAAAGACCAATACATACCTGAAGAGTTGATACTTTAAATCAGGATTGTCTTTAAGTTCACTTTTCTTTGTCGCCAACTCGATTTCCTCCATGTATTGAACAGCTTCGAAGGCTGAATATCCCCATAAACCTTGAACGTTAAATGGAAGGTCCGTTGTAGTTTGTTCAAAACGAGCAATGAATATTTGCAGTGCCTCAAAAACCTCCTTCGATTTCTCTGCTTTTATGATCACCTCTTCTTGATTTGGTAAATTGTATTGATATTCATTTCCACTCGCTTCAAATCCAGCAATGGGCTCTAAACAAATAAAGCTTTTACTGTCAGTTCGGTTATGATAGTCTGCTCCTTCTAAGAGGAGTGCATTTGGAAAGTGATCTCTAAGCTTATTGTATAAATTGACAGGAGTATAAAGGTCTGCCAATTTCTTCTGGTACTTAGTGTATATTTTATATTTCATTTTCATTCAATTTTGAGCATAAAAAAAGCCTGCGAGAAGCAGGCTTTTATAAATATGGATACATCCAATAGCGGCTTCTCAGTTTTTACAAACTTGTTACGTTCCACCACCAAATTGTATTTGTTTTAATGTTTTTCATTTTGTTTATTAGTTCAAAAAAAAAAGACCTGCTCGAAGCAGATCTTTTAAATATA
>Ga0079223_10000170_pt1 | contig 27121 bp, 29 predicted proteins | sample Stecom2011_FD_75072 | JGI IMG/M metagenome (GOLD analysis project Ga0079223, IMG submission 75072) | Agricultural soil microbial communities from Utah to study Nitrogen management - Steer compost 2011 | ecosystem: Environmental > Terrestrial > Soil > Agricultural land | place: USA: Utah...
CTCCATGACCGGCGCACCCAAAGTCAGGGCCATGGAAATTATAGAACAATATGAGAATAGCCGTAGGGGCGTGTATTCTGGTGCACTGGGTTACTTCAGCCCCCTGGGCAATTTTGATTTCAGTGTGGTGATCCGCACCCTTCTGTACAATGCAGAAAATGGCTATCTCTCCTTCCACACCGGAGGAGCGATCACCCTGCAATCCGATGCCGAAATGGAGTACCACGAATGCCTGCTCAAAGGCAAAGCCTTGTTTGAAGTACTCAAGTAAAGTGAGTTCGGGATAAGAAATATGGAAAGGATATTAAACCCGAACTCACCTTCAAGTAGAATATTCAGAAGTACTCAAGCAGAACATTCTATTTTACGGGTTATTAGGCCGAATGAAATTAGGCCTGCGCGGTTGGCCCCCCAAAATTCATGGGTAAGGGTGGTACATCCTTGCTGTCAATCTCCCCGTGCGTAGCTTCGTACTTATCCAGATTGTCTTCCAGAGCGTGCAAAAAACGCTTGGCATGCTCAGGGGTCAGAATAATCCGTGATTTGACCGTTGCTTTGGGCAAACCAGGCATAACACGGATAAAATCAAGCACAAATTCCGTATTCGAATGCGTAATGATGGCCAGATTGGAATATATTCCCTGAGCAACCTCTTCGGTCAGCTCAATATTCAATTGATTTTCTTGTTTTTGTTCCATAATGTAAAACTAATAAAAATATATTATTTCTTTCCTGAAGCTTTCCGCTGTATGCGGGTCCTCCTTGCAGCCACTCTCCTTCTATTCCGCAGAAAAAAATGATGCCGGATCAGCAAAACCCGTACCCGGAAAGCATCAAAAAAGATCACAAACATTACGATTCCAGCCGGGATAAAAAACGCATAATACCTAAATTCCGCAAAGGAAAAAGCGCCCAGCACCCCTCCCATCAAAAACGGAATAATAATATTGATATGCAATATCAGCCGCTGACGCAACAACTTTCCGAGTTTCAAACGGGATCGAACCGCATCGGCAAGCGCAATCCCAAAGTCTGTCATGATTCCGGTAAGATGGGTAGTGCGTACCACCGAATGTGATACAACCGAAACCAATGCGTTCTGAATGCCCATAGCAAACAAAAGGCTACCCGCAAAGTGACCCCTTTTCTCCATACTCCCATCATAGGTATAACCATACAAGGCCACATAAGCCAAAATGGATAGCACAATCAAAAGCGGCACTGTATAAACAAAACGCTTGTGCCGACCCATGGACCGGGTGTAAATACCAGAAAAGAAAGCACCGGTGAGGAACAGCAACAGACCCATCCCGGCCATTTTGACTGCCCGCATATCATTCAGGGTCAAATCTGCGGCAAAGGTCGCAGCATGGCCTGTGATATTGGTGGTCAACACTGCAAAGGCCATTAAACCAGCAGCATTGACAAAGCCCGCAGCCAAACTTAGAAAAGTTGCCAACTGCAGGTTGTGCCTGAATGTTCGTTTGGTACCGGTATGCCTCAGCATCGCAGCTTATTTGGCAAATGTTCTGAAATCCTGTCCCACCTCCAGGGCCAGTAAGGTCTCATAGATCAATCGGATAACATGATCGACATCGTGCTTGTGGATCATCTCTACTGTGGTATGCATATAGCGAAGGGGCAGGGAAATCAAGGCCGATGGCACTCCTGAATTGGAGTAGGCAAAGGCATCAGTGTCGGTTCCCGTGGTTCGCGAAGAGGCCTGTCGTTGGAACGGAATCCCTTGCTTTTCAGCAGTTCCTACCAACAGGCGGTTGAGGTTGATCTGCACAGAGGGTGCATAGGACAGCACCGGCCCTTTTCCGCAAGCCAGATCTCCCTGAGTGATCTTATTGATCATAGGAGTCTGGGTGTCGTGGGTCACATCGGTCACGATTGCTACATCCGGTTGGATACGATGGGCAATCATTTCCGCTCCGCGCAATCCTATTTCCTCCTGCACCGCATTGACGATATACAGAGAGTAAGGCAATTTTACCTTATTTTCACTAAGCAGCCTCGCTACCTCCGCAATCATAAAGCCCCCTGCACGATTGTCCAGCGCACGGCCTACATAATAGCGGTCATTCAGGACCATAAATTCATCTTCGTAGGTAACGACCGTGCCCACATGTATGTTCAGAGCCTCCACTTCTTCAATGGAGGTACAGCCGCAATCCAGGAAAATATTCTTCATGGAAGGCCCCTCTTCTTTTTCACCCCCACGGGTGTGAATCGCCGGCCAGCCAAAGACTGCTTTGACAATCCCTTTGTCGGTATGGATATTGACCCGCTTTGAGGGTGCAATCTGATGATCCGAGCCACCATTTCGTATCACATATATCAGTCCGTCCTTGGTAATATAGTTGACAAACCAGGATATTTCGTCGGCATGCGCCTCAATCACCACCTTAAAGTCTTTTCCCGGATTGATCACACCTACTGCTGTACCATAATGATCAGTGAAGGTATCGTCCACAAAAGGCTTTAGGTAATCCAACCACATCCTTTGTCCGGACCATTCGAATCCGGTAGGTGATGGATTGTTGATATATTGTTCAAAAAATGCCAGCGATCTCTCCGTCACTACCGGCACATGTGCTTCTGTTACAGCTTCTTTCTTCTTTCTTGCCATATTTTATTGGTGAATGGATAAGGATTCAATATAAGCAAAATTAACGAAAAAAGAGAAAAGTTTTGGCGATTCTATCCACTTTAGTTACGTTTGTATTCATAACCGATTAGCTACAGCTATTTATGAAAAGTAAAAAATGATGAAAAAGAAGCATATACGGTTACTGACCTGGTCATCCGTATTTGTCGCTATGGTATTGTTAACGAATCTAACCTTTATTGGCCATTTTTTGAAACGAAATTATACCTACAGTAATTATAATGGGACTTTCAGATATGGAGAAGCAAGATTAAAGGGAAAAGGCTATACAAATAGAGATGAAGGATATCAGTATTTTTTGAACAACAATACTCAGGTCAAAGACAAACAACTCTACCGGACGTTCACATTGGATCCCTGGCGTTTTTGGGAATGGCATGAGTGGTATTATCATTATGATCGCTTTACATTACCCTATATTTCAGAGAGAACGATACAGAAAAACCGAAAACTGGAGGAGCTGGACAATAAACAAAATAAATAGTATCTTTAGAAATGAAACATTTCAAAACCCTTTTTCTGATACTGGTATCCGTCCAAATGACAGCTCATGCCCAAACACTGGAGGAGGCGGAGAAGCACTACTATGATTTTTCCAATAACCGTCTGTATGGCGACAATCAGAGCGTGATCCAGGCTGGGGAAAAGTTGCTCCCCGTACTGGACAAGCTGCATCCGCAGCGTCAGATTTTTTTTAGCTTTTACCTGGGCAATGCGTATGAGCAGGAAGGACAGGCGGAAAAAGCATTGCCGCTATATCTCAAGGTGATCGAGGCGCAACCAGACTATCATGTGGTGCACCGCGCTGTGGGTTATATTTACCTGATGGAAAGCAACGAAATGGCTGTAAAAGTCAATGCCAGTGAGGATCCTGCTGAACGCAAAAAACTGATCGAAGCATATCAGGATATTCTGGCAAAGGCACTCCCCCATCTTGAGAAAGATTATGCCTGTGATCCATATGAAGGAACCCTGGAAAGCATAAACAGGATCATGGCTTCATTGGGCGAAAGGGCCAAACCCGGGGAATTCAAACAGCGTATTGAAAAACTGGCTGAAAACTGTGTCACCATACTGGAAGATAAATTTTAGTGGGTCAGGATCGGGTCAAGTGTACAAAAAGTTCTTCGATGCCCGCGGTCTGGTATTCGGGATGCAGGTTATTCAGGGGGCCTTGGGCAACGATCCTACCCTGATGGATGATGACCACATCATCACAGACCGCTTCGACTTCCTGCATGATATGGGTGGAAAGCAGCACGGTCTTGGTCTGACCCAGTATTTTGATGAGCTGCCTGATTTCGATCAATTGATGGGGGTCCAGCCCCGAAGTTGGCTCATCCAGAATTAGAATAGGCGGATCGTGCAGGATGGCCTGCGCCAGCCCTACCCTTTGTCGATATCCTTTGGAAAGCTTACCTATAAGCTTATGCTGTTCTGTTTGAAGGCCGGTCAACTCCACCACCTCGGCGATCCGTTGCCGCAGCCTGGCCGTTTTGTACAATTTACCAGTAAACTCCAGAAATTCCAGCACATACATATCCGGATAAAGCGGATTGTTTTCCGCCAGATATCCCACCTGCTGGCGCTGACCCTGATCCAATGGATCCAACAAGCGGTCACCGATCCATACCCGACCTGCATCAGGTGCCAGCACTCCCATCAAAATCCGCATAGTTGTTGATTTGCCAGCTCCGTTTAGACCCAAAAAACCCAATACCCGGCCTGGTTGCGCTTCGAATGACAATCCTTTAAGCACCGTTTCCCTGCCATAAGATTTATAAACTTCCTGAACCTTTATGTACATAGTGTTGGATTGCGGTTTCTGAGATCATTGTACGAAAGATGAGGACAATTTGTTGTCCAATCGGTATTGATGCAAGACTTCTCCCGCTTCACGGGGGCGATCAGTAGAAAGTATATCTGCCCCGCGCTCTATCAGTTCCCGGTAAATTTCCGGACCACGGCGAGCGGCCTGGTTGTCCAGATTGCCCATGGTTCCCAAAATACACATGATGCCATGGCCATGCAGCAGTCCATAGGTGCCTTCATTTACTTCGCTTGTCCCAACGAATGCCACCAGTCGATTGTCCGGAATATTGAGGTCATTCAACCGGAGCAGATCAGCAGGAGAACGAATGGAAGCAGAAATCATTAGATCAGGATCCAAACGGTACACCTCATGAGATTGATCCGCACTATAAGTAATAACCACCGAATAGGCCTGGGCCTGATTTCGCTGAATGGCCTCTACTACCTTTCGGTAAGGCACTCCTCTTTTTACATCAAGCGTAAAAACCACTCGTCCCCTGCCCCATTTCAAGGTTTCTTCCAGGGAAGGAATCCGAAAATTGGTGATATTACCTTCATTATCTTTCAAAAATAAAGCCTTCAACTCCGCTGCAGTATGATCGGCTACTTTTCCTTTTCCATTACTGGTTCTATCGAGGGTTTCGTCGTGCATCAGGATCAGCACTGAATCCTTGGTCATCCTGATATCACATTCAATGATCAGTGGCTGGTGTTTACGTTGGAATTCAAAGGTTTCGATGGCATTCTCCGGATATCCTTCTTCAGGACCGCCTCTATGGGCACTAATCAGCGGGAAGCGTCCTTCCTCGTAAGTCAGGAAACGATGCAGATCATCGACAGCATTCAAAACAATCTTTGGTTCCGAATTCCCCCAAAACCCACTTCCCGAACTTGCGGGTCCGCACGATAAACAAAAAGAGGTTGCCAACCCCAGAAACAAAATAACAATAGCCCTCATATGCATGTAAAAATAAAGAAAATTAGGCTAAACCGCTCACAATTCTGCATATAAAATTAATTTCAAAATATTTTTGCAAACTATGGCCTAACCCACTATATTTGCAAACCATTTGCGCCATGTAGCATTGCCCGATAGTATAATGGTAGTACGACAGATTTTGGTTCTGTTTGTCTAGGTTCGAATCCTGGTCGGGCAACACAAATGAAATTACGGATTGTCAGCCGGCAATCCGTAATTTTTTGATTAGCTTTGTATTGTACAAACCCACTCATAATAGATACTTCTAATTAATATAAACAACAATGCCCCTTCAATTTAACCCTGTCAAATTATTTTCCGGTTCCGGATCCCTTGAACTTTCAGAAAAAATCGCGAAATATTATGGGAAACCGCTTGGTTCCATGACCCTTTCCCGATTCAGCGATGGAGAAATCCAGCCATTTTACAATGAATCCGTACGGGGTAGTGATGTATTTCTGATCCAATCGACCAACCAACCAACGGACAATTTATTTGAATTGCTGTTGATGATTGACGCAGCGAAAAGAGCTTCGGCCCATTATATTACAGCAGTAGTTCCCTATTTTGGGTTTGCACGTCAGGACAGGAAAGACAAGCCCAGGGTGGCCATTGCGGCAAAAATGATTGCCAATCTGATTACGGCTGCGGGAGCGCATCGGATCATGACTATGGATCTGCATGCGGCCCAGATACAGGGGTTCTTTGATATTCCGGTGGATCACCTGGATGCTTCCATCATTTTTGTGCCCCATATCAAATCACTGAATCTGCCCAACCTCACGATTGCTTCGCCAGATATGGGAGGCTCACACCGTGCAAGGACTTTTGCCAAATACTTCAATGCAGAGGTGGTGATCTGTGACAAGCAGCGTAAACGTGCCAATGAAATCGAATCCATGTCCATTATTGGGGATGTGACCGGCCAGGATATTGTGCTGATCGATGATATCTGTGATACTGCAGGAACCCTTTCAAAAGCGGCTTCCCTGATCATGGAAAAAGGTGCCAATAGTGTCCGGGCAGTCTGTACACATCCGGTTCTTTCCGGCAACGCTTACGAAACCATTGAAAAATCTGCATTGACCGAATTGATTGTTACTGATACCATTCCGCTTAAGTATCAAAGTGAGAAAATTAAGGTACTATCCACTGCCAAACTATTTGCCAATGCCATTAAAAATGTCAATGAGCACGGATCAATCAGTGACCTGTTTGAGATCAAATAATTTACTTTGTTTTCTAAGCAAACTATTAGTATCTTTGCGCCCTAATTTAAAATTAAAAACAATTCAATAATGAAATCAATTGCTATTAGCGGTTCTTCACGTAAGAACGTAGGGAAAAGAGATGCGAAGGAGCTGCGTTACCAGGGTTTGGTGCCCGCAGTGCTTTATGGTGGTGAAAAACAAGTCCACTTCTCCGTATCCGCAGCTGATTTGAGGCCTGCAATTTATACTGCAGACGCTCATTTCATTGATTTGGATATCGATGGCAAAAAATACAAAGCCATTATCCAAGACAGTCAATTCCACCCATTGACCGATCAGATCCGTCATATAGACTTTCTGGAACTGGATGACAACAAAGAAGTAGCTATGTTGGTACCCATCAAACTGACAGGTACATCTCCAGGGGTGAAAATGGGGGGTAAGTTGGTGCAAAAACTCCGCAAACTGAAGGTAAGGGCCTTGCCTACCAATTTACCTCAGTATATAGATGTTAGCATCGAGCCGCTTGAAGTAGGAAAATCAGTACGGGTAGAGGAAATCAATATTCCAGATGCTCGCATCCTCAATAATGGCGATGACACCATCGTTTCAGTGGTGATGTCCCGCGCTCTCCGTCAAGCAGAACAAGAAGCTGCAAAAGCTGAGAAGGAAAAGTAATTTAACTTTCTTACTATATAAAAGCACCCTCAACCTGGGTGCTTTTTTTGTTTAAGTCCACTATCTTATTGGTTGAGTTCACTATCTTAGCAATTTAATAGAAGAAAGATTGGTTTTGAAAGATTGGTTTTGAAATGAAGTATTTGATTGTAGGTCTGGGAAATATTGGTCGGGAATATGCAGACACCCGGCATAATATTGGTTTTATGGTGGCGGATGCGCTGGTGGAAAAAGTCGGCGGATCCTTCTCCACGCTCCGGCATGCCTATTATTCTGAATTCAAACTCAGAGGCAAACAGGTCTATGTGATCAAACCCACGACCTACATGAACCTGAGTGGCAAAGCGGTCAATTACTGGATGCACGAACTCCGCATTCCACTCGAAAATATCCTGGTGATTGTGGATGACCTGGCCTTACCCCTCGGCAAAATCAGATTGAAGCCCAAAGGCAGCAGTGCCGGTCATAATGGGCTGAAAAGCATCGAGGCACTTTGTGGCGGCCAAGGCTACCCACGCCTCCGCTTCGGGATTGGAGACAATTTTCCAAAAGGGCGGCAAGCGGATTATGTACTCAGCAGTTTTGATGAGGATGAAGAAGCTGCACTCCCCGCGCTGATCGACACCTCTTTGCAGATGATCGAGAGTTTTGTCAATATCGGCATCGAGCTGACAATGACGAATTTCAATAAATAATCGGGAATCTGACTATATTTTTAACACTTTCAATCCAGCTTACTTATAAATATCTTTCCGGTGTGCGGTTTCCAGAGCCAATACTATACAGGCTTCATCCTGGATGTCGCAGATAATGCGGAAATCACCTACTCTATATCGCCAAAATCCTTTCCTACTGCCCACCAATCCTTTACCGAACGCACGGGGGTTCGTTGCTCCATCAACATTTTTGAGTAGAAATGCCACAATTTGCCTCTGATTGGTCTTGCCCGCTTTTTTTAGTTGCTTGTCAAACTTTGATGTAGTTTCCAAACGGTACGTCATAGATCGAGTTCTTTGACGAGTTCAGAAAAAGGACGTGATTTTTTCCCACTACTTTCATACTCCCTATATGCTATTTCGGCTATTCTGGCATCTTCCAGATCTTCAGGTTCAATACCGATTTTAAAGGGTATGCTGCCCGTTTCTGCTACTTTTGCAAAAAATATACGGATAGCAGTAGCCGTGTCCATACCGAACGCCTGAAAATAACTTTCAGCTTTTTCTTTGATGGCTGGTTCTATCCTTGCCTGTACTAATGATGTTGAAGCCATACCTATATATTTATTTATATGTAATTATATGCAAATATATATAATATTGCCAATAATAAAAAATAAATCACAGCAGCAAACCATAACACATTAGCAGCTGAGTTCTCAACCGAGTGGTTCGTTATGATTTATTGGGCAGGCACAACCCATATGCAGTTTAAAGATTTATTTATAGTTCTTCTTTGAAAGAACACCAAACTTTGGTAAGTTTGTAGGGAGAATAAGTCTCAAAATGACACCAGATCCTGTAGCGAATATCAACGAGCAAGAACAAATTCTATTGGAAAAAGCCGAATCGGATATTGCTGATGGTCAGGTAAAAAAATTCAGGTCCCACCGTGAAATATTATCCCAGGGTATTCCGGGATCAGGTCAATAGCACCCCTTTTTATGATTCGATCGATTGAATATACTCAAACGTATAGGGAAACGTTATTGGCCACTAATTTAGAACCCGATCAACTCATCGAGCTGTTCATCTGTAAACCGGACGGTATCTGCTTTGAACAAACGACCTGCTTCATCAAATTCCTGTACAATGTTTGGGATATGGATCCGCAGGGGCAACACGTGCAGGCGTATGTAATGGCAGACCCCGGTAAAATGCTCCACCCCCCGGATATTGCCGTATTTGCCGGTTGAATGACCCACCAAGGCTGCCTTTTTATTGAAAAAACTGTCAGGGTATTTACAGGCGTCCACAAAGGTTTTCAGGATTCCGGGAAAACTGCCGTTGTATTCGGGTATGATAAATATAAATTTCTCGGTTTCGGTGACAATTTGCTGGATCGGCGTAAAAGCCGGGCTTCTTTTGCCGAACATATCGGCTTTTATAAAATTGTCCGGAAGATCTGTCAGGCGCAAAATCCTCGAAGCTGCCCCCTTTTCCCTCAGGCGGTTGGCATAATATTCCGCCAGTCTTTCACTATTGCTTTGGGGTCGGTTTGTACCTGAAATTATTGTGATCATGAAACTTTTAATACTAAATTCGTATCTTAGCACTCGGAGAACAGCGTCCCTTACGCATCCAAAAATACAAATAAACAATTAGATATCATTGAAATGGGCAAAATCATTGCTATAGCCAACCAAAAAGGCGGAGTCGGAAAAACAACTTCCTCCATCAATCTGGCGGCCAGCCTGGCTGTATTGGAATACCGCACGTTATTGGTGGATGCAGACCCACAGGCCAACTCCACATCGGGACTGGGCTTTGATCCCCGCACCATCAAGTCAAGCGTTTATGAATGTATAGTAAACGGTTTACCTGCCAGTGAAGCTATTCAGGCCACCGAAACCCCTCATCTTGATTTACTGCCTGCCCACATAGATTTGGTCGGTGCAGAAATCGAAATGATCAATTTGCATGAACGGGAATTCAAAATGAGGCAAATGCTTGATCAGGTCAAGGATCAATATGATTTTATCATTATCGACTGTTCACCATCACTGGGCCTGATCACCATCAATGCCCTCACAGCGGCCAATTCGGTCATTATTCCCGTACAATGTGAATATTTTGCATTGGAGGGCTTGGGAAAATTATTGAACACCATTAAAATCGTTCAGAACCGGCTCAATACAGATCTGGAAATTGAAGGAATATTATTGACGATGTATGATGCCAGGCTACGTTTGGCCAATCAGGTTGTGGAAGAGGTACGATCACATTTCAACGATTTGGTTTTCGATACGATCATCCAGCGCAACACCCGCTTGAGTGAAGCACCCAGCTTTGGGGTATCGGTGATCATGCACGATGCCAATAGTAAGGGTGCAATCAATTACCTGAATCTGGCAAGAGAACTATTGCAGAAAAATGGGCTGATCACGGTGGAAAAAGAAGAGGCAAGTATTTAATATGGCTGCACAACAAAGAAAAATTGGACTTGGAAAGGGACTCAGCGCCCTATTGAATGATTCGGAAGAGGTTTTGGCAAGACCGAACACTGGCAGCCAAAAATCCCCAGCCCTTTCTGGTAATATGCCAAAAGATTCGGATTATCCGGGACCGGGTGGAATTTATGAGATCGAAATCAATAGGATCGCAGTCAACCCTTTCCAACCCAGGACCGATTTTGACCAGGAAGCCCTGGAAGAATTGGCCGACTCCATCCGTATGCAGGGTTTGATCCAACCGATTACGGTGAGGCAGGATGCATCTGGAAATTACCAACTCATCAGTGGTGAACGCAGGCTCAGGGCCTCTAAACTGGCTGGTCTTAATACCATTCCGGCCTATATCAGGACAGCCAATGACCAGCAAATGCTGGAAATGGCCTTGATCGAAAATATTCAACGGGAAAATCTGAATGCCATTGAAGTGGCGCTGAGTTTTCAACGAATGATAGAAGAGCTCAATCTCAAACAAGAAGAACTGGGCGAACGGGTCAGCAAAAACAGATCAACGGTCACCAATTATCTTCGACTATTGAGATTGCCCCCGGTCATTCAGGCAGCCATACGGGATGGAAACTTGAGTATGGGTCACGCCCGTGCCCTGGTCAATCTGCCCGAAGTGGACCAGCAGCTTTACGTATTCCGCGAGGTGCTAAAAAATAGCCTCTCCGTCCGAAAAACCGAAGAGATCGTCCGGGAAATCCAGCAAGGGAAAAATATCAAAAATTCCAGCGGAAAAACGCCCGCTGGCCTGTCTTTTCAATATCAGAAAATCGAAGACGATCTGGCTTCCCGATTTGCGACCCGGGTGAAATTGAAGTTGCAGGAAAAAAAAGGAAAAGGAGCTATTGAAATCCCGTTTAATTCAGAAGATGACCTAAACCGGATTTTGGAATTATTGGATTGGTAATGCGGCAAGGCGCACTCATCTCAATTACCCTTTTTGCATTGATGCTGGTTTGGGCCACTTCCGATGCAAAGGAAGAGGTTTTGTCGGCACCTATGCCACCGGAATTGGCATCGTTGCAACCGATGCCGATGCAGCAAGACACGACCGTAGTCTATAAGGACTCAGCCCGGCTGGCACTGGAGGCCAAGACCCGGATGGCCTGGAAGAGATCCCTCATTGTACCAGGATGGGGTCAGGTGACCAATGGAGGTCTTTGGTGGATCAAAGTTCCTGTCATTTACGGAGGATTTACTACCACTGGCCTGATCTTCGAATTCAACAACCGATACTATAAAAGCATCTTGAAAGATGTGCAATACCGTCTGGCGAACAACCATGCAGTCCCACCTGACTCCCCATACGATTATATTGCAGCCGACCAGCAAGGCACCAGTTACCTGATCACTGCCAAAGATTATTATCGGCGAAACCGGGATTATATGGTGCTGATCACCCTGGGGTGGTATGCCCTGAATGCGGTGGAGGCCTACGTGGATTCTATGCTCAAAAACAGGTGGGAAATCGGAGATGTGCTGGGCGTTCAGGTAAACCCTACTATTATTGCACCGCCCATAGCCTATTCCTATACCAACCCCTTATCGGTTTCAGCGGCACCAGTATTCGGAATCAACCTCAAAATCACAATAAAATGAAAATTGCACTATTTGGTTACGGAAAAATGGGCGAACTCATCGAAAGGCTTGCAATACAACGCGGCCATGAAATCGCTTTGATCGTGGACAAAAACAATAGGGCTCAACTCACGATGGAAGATTTGCAGGATGTGGAAATGGCCATCGATTTCAGTCAGCCTGAAGGGGTCTTGGATAATATTCAGCTCTGCTTCGAGGCGGGCACGCCCATTGTAGTGGGCACAACTGGCTGGCACGAATCGCTGGATGAAGTGCGGGAAGCTTGTTTGGCAGGTAACAATTCACTGCTTTATGGGTCTAATTTTAGTATAGGAGTCAATGTGCTTTTCCATGTCAATAAAATATTGGCGAAGGCTATGGATCCCTATAAAAGCTATGAGGTGCAGGTGGAGGAAATCCATCACACCCAAAAACTGGATTCACCGAGCGGTACAGCCATCACATTGGCAGAAGGAATCCTGGAAAACAATAGCAACAAAAGCTCCTGGGTCAACAATTTGATCGGGGAAGGGGAAGAAAAAATACCGAAGGCGGGAGAATTACTGATTGAAAGCCACCGTATTGATGAGGTGCCGGGCACACATACAGTGATCTACAGTTCGGAGATCGATCAGATAGAGTTGAAGCATACTGCCCACAACCGCAAAGGTTTTGCGGTGGGGGCTATTTTGGCTGCTGAATGGTTGGAGGGAAAGGTAGGATTTTTTGAAATTGGAGAAATGTTTGATTTCCGGCAGCACTGAAACCGGAGATAATTATTATAATACTATTGACAAAACATAGCAATTTGCCATGGGATATTTGATTTTTGCGATACTATTAGTACTGATCCATATTGGATTGTGGAAACTTTTTGTCAAAGCTGGGCGGGCCGGCTGGGAATCCCTGATTCCATTGTACAGGGAACATATCATTTCCCATAAGGTTACAGGAAGGCCGATCTGGTGGCTTGCATTATTGCTTATCCCTATTGTCAATATTTTTATTTTCTTTGGCCTATATCTGGATCTGGTCAAATCTTTTGGAAAAAGACGCTTTTGGGAATATTCGGCTACGATCCTTCTGCCTTTTGTCGTTTTGCCTCTTTGGGGCAATGACAAACAGGTGCAGTACCTGGGTCAATCGGTTACTCCGGCATTCAAGGAAAAACATCCTTATAAAAAATCATTTGCCCGCGAGTGGGCGGACGCAATTGTATTTGCAGTAGTTGCCGCAACCCTGATCCGTGGCTTTCTCATAGAGGCTTATATGATCCCTACAGGCTCTATGGAAAAAAGCCTGTTGGTCGGCGACTTTCTGTTCGTCTCTAAACTAAATTACGGTCCCAGGGTACCCATGACACCCGTAGCCTTCCCCTTTGCCCATCACACTATGCCATTGACCGGAGGAAAGGCGTACTGGGAAGGGATTAAAATTGGATATAAACGTCTCCCGGGCTTTCAGGAAATCAAACGAAATGATGTGGTGGTATTCAACTTCCCCATGGAAGCAGATGCCCCATTCAACCGCCCGATAGACAAACGCGAGAATTATATCAAAAGGGCTATCGGTATTCCTGGCGATACAATCAGCCTTCTGATGGCTCAGGTTTTTGTCAATGGAGAAAAAGGCTTTAATCCGCCTCAGGGCCAAATGGAATATTTGGTCTATACTGACGGGTCTGGTCTCAATGCCCAGCGATTACTCGACCTTCGGATTGAGAGCAATCTCCAATTCCGTGAACCCTACCTTCTTTTTCTAACCGAAAAAACCTACGAAGAAGTGGCCGGATGGGCCAATGTCTCCAAAATAGTCCCGGCGATCCGCCCCGAAAACACCCCCGAATTGGGTGTTTTCCCGAGCACCCGTGATAAAATCAGTGAGCTCCACCCCTGGAATATGGACAATTTCGGTCCGGTCATTGTACCCCAAAAGGGTTGGACCGTCAATCTGGACAGCATGAGTTATCCCATCTATGAGCGTGCCATCCGGGTCTATGAGGGCAATGAGCTGGAGCAGCGGGAGGCAGACGGACTGTACTATCTCAACGGCTCACCGGCGACCGAATACACCTTCCAAATGGACTATTACTGGATGATGGGTGACAACCGCCACAATTCAGAAGATGCGAGGGTTTGGGGCTTTGTCCCGGAAGATCATATTGTAGGCAAGGCCATGTTTGTCTGGCTAAGCCTTGACCAACATGGCACCTTCCTGGACAAAATCCGCTGGAACCGGATCTTTATGGGAATTAAATAGTTGAGCTATTGAAACTCAGGTTAAAACAGACTCAGGTTAAAACAGACTCAGGTCAAAACAAATTCCACTCAGGTGGATCTATACCAATAAGGTGCTTGACAAAGAAGTCCCTTCGCCTGTGTTCACCATATTCACCGCCCATTGAGTGCCCCATCCCCGGAATAAACAAAAGATCCACGTACTTATTGGCTTTGATAATGGCATTGACCAGTTGAAGGGTAGAGGCCGGATCAACATTGTCATCCATTTCACCCAAGATCAATAACAATTTACCTTCCAATTTGTGGGCATGCGTGATGTTGGAGGATTCAGCATAATGTTCACCGATTGGAAAGCCCATAAACTGTTCATTCCACCATATTTTGTCCATTCGGTTGTCGTGGCATCCCGAAGAGGAAACCGCTACTTTGTAAAAGTCGGGATGGTGCAGTAAGGCTCCGGCTGAGCTTTGGCCTCCGGCTGAACTGCCAAAGATTCCCACCCTATCCAAATCCATATAAGGGTATTTTTGTGCCGCCGCTTTCATCCATAGGATTCGATCTGGGAATCCGCTGTCTTTCAGGTTTTGATATATAACATCATGAAAGGCTTTGGAACGATTGGAGGTTCCCATGCCATCTATTTGTACCACAATAAATCCAAGCTCAACCAATTCGAACAATCCAATTCGTGATTCGGCCATAAAATTTTTGGGAACAAAAGAATCATGTGGGCCGGCATAGATATATTCGATCACCGGATAACTCTTGTTGGGGTCGAAATTGGATGGACGGAGGATCATACCCCAGATATCTGTTGTGCCATCCCTACCTTTGGCAGCAAAAACCTCTGGCATCTGCCAACCAGTAGCGAGCAGATTGCTAATATCAGCTTCTTCCAATTCCATAAGGATACGACCATCAGAGGTGTTTCTAAGTACCGTCCTGGAAGGTTGGTCAAGGCGTGACCATTGGTCAATGAAATAAGAGTAATCAGGTGAAAAAGTAGCACGGTGGTTACCGTTCTCAGTGGTTAGCTCCCGGAGATCACGTCCGTCAAAGCCTATGGAATAATAATGGATAAAATAAGGATCCTGATCAGCATGACGGCCGCTTCCTTCAAAAAGGATCCTTCGGGAAACCGTATCAACATGGATTACTCGCCGCACAACCCATTCGCCACTGGTGATTTGATTTTTTACCCGTCCTGTCTCTCCATCATATAAATACAAATGATTCCATCCATCCCGTTCAGATGCCCAAATAATCTCTTTTCCATCCGACACATCATACCTATAGTTCTTGGCACTATAATGTATAAAGGTTTGGCTGGTTTCGCGAATTACTTCTCTGGTTTTACCGGTTTCATCCAATGCGAATACACTGTACTGCTGATGTCCCCGCTGATTGTACTCCACCGTGAATTCACGGCCATCGGCACGCCAAACCGGATTGGTCAAATTATACTGATTGCTGATCAGTGTGGCATCGATCTTGCCGACCAAACCCTTGTCCACATGAAATAAATGGGGTTGCTTCTGCTGAAGGGCATCGCCTGGCTTCAGATAATCCCGGGTATGCAATTTGGGCTGAAGCTGATCAAGAGGCGAAGATTCGAGCAGATAAAGAGTACGTTGCCCTCCAGGTCGAATCCGATTGACCGCAAGATGTTCCGAATCCGAAGACCAAAAAATACGTGCCGAATAATATTCACCGGGAGAACCGTCATAACTCAACTGTTTTTCCTGTTCTCCATTAGCAAGGCTTACATAGACATTGCTATTTTTGATATATACTTTCCATTTCCCATCTGGTGAGGGAATGGGATCACCTTCCCGTTCATCAAACCGTCTGCCCCAATATCCTTGTTGTCCCGTCCGGCTTGTTACTGCCTCTCCTTCAGTCAACACCTTACCTTCAGGATCATACTGCCACTGCTTTCCAAAAGACACAAAGTCCATTATCATGGATTGAGGATCAACTTTCAAGTTTGTGATAGGCAAGGAGTTGGCATCCACCTGCTGACCTGACTGGGCCGCAAGGGCCGTGACAAAAGGTGCCGGATCAAAAAGTAACCTTTTATTATGATTTTTGGCATCCACTAAATAAAACTGTTCACCTTGTGGCGTTAGGGTTTTGTAAAAAAAATGTTCTTCCGCACCCCACACTATTCCGGCAGGCTCATGGTAAAGCTTGTGCCGCAGTTTCTCTTTCATTTCCGCAGCACGTTGATAGTCGGTCAAAGTTCCCTGCGCAAGTAACAGAAAAGGAGAAATAACAACAAAAAGAATAGAAATAAACTGTTTCATAATTTAGGAGGTTTTACTGTACTTATTTTCTTTTGATCAGGTAATACACCGGAATACCCAATGAAGCAATCACAATCCCCGGCCAAGTATAATCCGGTTTATAAATAACCATCAACACACAAAAGGCGGTTCCCATCAGTATATAAATAAACGGCAATACCGGATAGCCAAATGCTTTATAGGGCCGGGGCAGATCTGGTCTTGTCTTACGTAGTTTAAAGATTCCAATAATAGCCAATACGTAGAAAATGACGACCACCATAGAAATCATATCCAGTAGATCCCCGTATTTCCCACTTAGGCTCCAGATCGAAGCAATAAGGCATTGCAACCAAAGAGCTACTGCTGGTACGGAGAATTTATTGAGCGTCCCTACCTTCTTGAAAAACAGACCGTCCTCAGCCATGGAATAATAAACCCTTGCACCAGCCATGATCAAACCATTGTTACAACCGAAGGTCGAAACCATTATCATAACAGCTATCACAGTTATCCCAACAGGACCGAATATTTGCTGGGCAACAGTAATGGCGACCCGGTCTTTGTCCGCTGCTGCCATTTCTTCCATGGACACTACACCAGTGTACATAAGGTTAGTCAACAAATAGACTACAGTCACTATTATCGTTCCCAATGCCAGGCTCAGGCCCACATTGCGGCTTGGATTTTTGATTTCTGCAGCCACCGAGGAAGAGCTGTGCCAGGAATCACTACTGAAAATCGCACCCACCATCCCGGCAGCAACCGCTCCCAGTGCGGCAAACAGCGTATAATCGCTAAGTGTACCATCAACAGAAAGGTGTCGGAGATTCCATGCATTGCCTCCACTCCAGTTGTTTTGCCAAACTTCAGGATTAAAAGCAAAGAACCCAAACAGCACCAAACCAAGCAAACTGGCGATTTTGACAAAGGTGAAAAAAGTTTGTACTGTCTTGCCAGAATTGACCCCACGGGTATTGACAATGGTCAAAAGAAGGATAACCGCTATAGATACCAGTTGTGCTGAGGAAATTTGCAGAAAACCAAGGTCAGCTACGATTATATCCTCATCAAGTTGAGGTATCAGATAGGCAGTAAACTTAGCAAACGCCACTCCTACCGCGGCAATAGTAGCCGTTTGGATAATGGTAAAGAAGGTCCAGCCAAACACAAAGCTGACCAAAGGGTTATATGCTTCTTTCAAATAAACATATTGCCCTCCTGCCCTGGGAAACATAGAGCTCAGCTCTCCGTAACTCAATGCTGCAGTTAAGGTCATGAATCCGGTAATTGCCCAGACGAGCATCAACCACCCGGCACTTCCTGTATTGCGCGCAATATCCGCGCTCACAATAAAAATACCGGAGCCGATCATGCTCCCGGCCACCAACATCGTTGCGTCTGTCAGTGTCAGCGAGGCTTTAAACCCACTAGTTTTTGAAGTCATAAAACTTCCAGCTGCTCTTGAAGTCCCGACTGATATTCTGATTGGTCAGTGTGGCACGCAACATCTCAATCGGCATGTAGTTTTCCTTCATAAAGCGATCGTGGAATTCCTTGATCGGCATGCGTCCACTGTCCACCAATTCATGTTTGAGGCTCCAAACCTGCAATCCGCCCACCAGATAAGCCAACTGATAAAGCGGGCCATAATTTCCTTCAAAGGAACGCTTCACTTCACCATGTGCAGTGGACGGTTCGTGGCCGACCCGATCTACCAGATAGTCAATACATTGCTGAGGAGTCCATTCTCCGAGGTGGTATTTGATAGAAAACGTGATCCGTGCACAACGATGCATGCGCCAGAACAACATACCGATACGCTCTTCCGGAGTTTTGGGGAAGCCCAAATCGTACAACAACAATTCCCAGTACAAGGTCCATCCTTCTGTCCAAAAAGGGGTTCTGAAATTTTCTCCCCTATAAGCTTTGTAACGGCTATTCATAAAATATTGTAAGTGATGGCCCGGTACCAATTCGTGCTGCACTATTCCTCTGGAGAAAAAGGGGTTATTACCACGCATACTCATCAGCTTGCGCTCATGGCTCATCTCATTGGTGGGGTAAGCGATCATAATATTACGCCCTCCCAAAAAGAAGGGACTTACTTCCTGCTGTTGTGGGGTCATCATCACCATACCCCAGGTTTCATGTGACAGATCAGGCATGGTGAGCAAATCCCGCTCATTGATAAAGTCGATAGCGGCCTGATTAAGTTCTATTATGGTTTCGGGTTGTTTTCCGGGAGCAACGTAAGAGTTCTTGACTTGCTCTTGTGCAGCTTTCCAGTCATCTCCAAAACCCATTTCCCGAGAAGCTTTTAGCAACTCAGCCTCACACCAGGCAAATTCCTGTTCGGCCAAACGCAGCAGATCATCGGGTGAGTATGGAATCATTTCATCCAACAATTGCCGGGTCATTTCCTCCCTGCCAATTGGTTTCCCTCCTATGTTCGAACCATCGTCAAACACTTTTGCATCACTTTTGGAACGCACCAGGGTTACATAATTTTCTAATTCCTTGTCCAGTGCCTTAAAGGGCTCCGGTACCCACCACGTAAACAGGGGCTCATAACCATTATAAAAATTGAAAGCGCTTTGAAGCCTATTTCTCAAATCCCGCACAGTCGCATCCAGATAATCGGCAAGTTCAGAATCAATCTCTTTTTCAGCTTTCAGTTTTCCACTGATCTGTTGCAATTCGAGCGTAGCCTGATGCAACTCACCAGCAATCTGTTCCCCATCCACAGAGGTCCCTCTCCTACGATTCTTTTCAAAATCATAGATAGTTTGTGCAAATGGTAAATAGCCTGCAATCTTGGAATAAGTCTCCTTTTGACGCTTTAAACTTTCCTGTTGACGTTCGATCCTCGATTTCAACAACACATAATCCACTTTTCCATGGATACTGTAACTATTGAAATCTAACTTTTTCAACTCATCCAGATACGATTGATTTAGCTTCATCAAGCGCTCCAGTTGTTCGGGCGAATTTACTCCTCCCCCACCACGGCCACCAAAGCCAGCAGTCATGGGGCCATAAAAATATTGGATTGCGCCTGCGTCATTGGCATATTTTACGACCAAACCGGAAACTTCACTGGCTTGTTCATAAAGCTTGTCAATATTGGCAGAGGGCTGTGCATTGGTGGTTACCGCAAAGAATCCACAGCTTAAAAAAATTGAAATAATTTTTTTCATCATATTGATTGGTATATAAATGGTTTTTTAATATTCATTTCGAATAGTCCGTGCGAACCCTTCGATAAAAGCAAATATAAGTTATAATCAACATAGAACCTTAGCAGAGCCGTGCTTCCGTATCCCAAATAACCCATTTTACAGTAAAAATATCGTTGCAGTCTGTATTTCTTATCCCACTACGGTTTGATAGACCAAAAGTGCCGCTGCCAAATCTTCAACCGCGAGACCCGCAGACTTAAATAATGTAATTTCCTCTTTATTTCTCCTGCCCGGGTGCTGCCCGCTCACCAATTGAGTAATATCGGCCAGCACATCTTCTTCTTTCAGCAATCCTGAAGCGATCGGGATGGCCAATTCACCTGTCTCATGCAGCGCTCCCATCCGAGAGTCAACAAATACCGCTGCCCTGCTTATGGCTTCATCATCTACCTCTCTGGTATCTGGTTTATGTGAACCGATCAGGTCGAGATGGGTTCCCTTTTTGATCCAGCTTCCCTTTATGATAGGATCGGCTGAAAGGGTCGCACAGGAGATTACATCCGCTTGTTTGACCGCAACCTCCAAATCTTCAGCTGCCTCAACCGAATATCCTTGATCCTGCAATTCCTTTACAAAAACTTGCTTCTTATCAGGATTTCGCATCCATACTTTGATATTCGTATAGTTTCTCACAACATTGTGTGCTTGAACCAAATGCTTTGCCACACTTCCTCCACCTACTACCAACAGATCACTGGCGTCTAACGGTGCTAAATAAGAAGCAGCAAGTGCAGAAGTGCAGGCAGTACGTCTTGCGGTAAGCTCAGTAGCATTCATTAGGGCCAAAACCCTTCCAGTTTGTGTGTCCAACAATGTATATTGAGCAGAAATTGAAGGCAATCCTATCTTGTGGTTGTCCGGAGCAACAATCACTTGCTTGATGCCCATAAACTCTTTATTCCAAACGGGCATCAGAATCAAAGCATTCTCAGAACCAGATTCACTTTGATAAAAATGATGGTGACGCAGTTTCATAGTGTATTCAGAAAGAAATATTTTTCTGAGCGCCTCTATCAATTGGGGGTAATCCAACGCTTCTCTGATCCTATCATCATCAATAAACAACATATCAAACAATTAAAGTATTCCGTAAAACAATCAATTAAACCGTTCGGGATCGAAAATTTGTATATCAGCCTGTAGTGTTTTGCCATTGATCAGATCTGCGACACTCTGTCCTATGGCAGGTCCAAGGCTCAATCCCATCATTCCCAAACCTCCAGCCAGCACTAAATTGGATACCTTTCTGGAATACCCGAGATAAGGCAATCCATCCGGTGAGCAGGGCCGGAAACCAAACCATATGTCTTTCTTTTCGGGCATATTCAAGTTGTACTCAGGATAATAAGAGCCAACCGCCTTTACAATCCCTTCCACTCTATTCAAATTGATCTGATGATCGATGGGAGCGAGCTCCATAGTGCCTCCGATACGAACCTTGCCTCCCATGGGCGTCAATGCCACCCTTGCCTCCATTAGCAATGCAGGATGCTGTACTTTTCCTTCAAAAACATCGGTCAAAAAGGAATATCCCTTCCCCGGCATGATGGGTATCGATAAATTGACCTTTCGAGCTAAATTGCCCATCCAGGCTCCACCGGTCAGCACAATTTGATTTGCTTGAATTTGCCCTCCATCAGACAGATAGGTTTTCTCAATACGACCTGCTTTCAAGTCAAAACCTTCTACCTGTACTCCCGTCTGCAACTCCACTCCCATTTTCTTCAATTCTGAGATGAGCGTTTGTATCAGTGCAGGTGGGTACAAGTGTCCGTCACACTTATAATGAACTGCACCCAGCACATCCAGCTTGACACCGGGTTCGAGCGCCTGAACCTCGTCTTTGTTCAGCACGGCAACATCCAGCCCCATATCTCTGGCACGATTGGCCAAATGAATCTCCTCCTCTTCAGTACTGCCTGTTTTGTACAGCATCAAAATCCCCTTGTGTTGCAGGTCGAAATCCGTACTTAATTCAGTCGCCAATTGATCATAAAGCTGGCTACTATAAAGATGCAGGTCCTTTAATGCCGGAGACGCTCGGAGCACATGCTTTTCATTGGCGTGTTGCAGGAATCGCATTCCCCAAGTCAATAGTGACCAATTGAGGGAAGGCTTGACATAAAATGGGCTTTTTCGATCAAACATCCATTTGATACCCTGCGAGACAATTCCCGGAGCTGCCATGGGGGTAAAATGGCTGGGGACAATCATGCCCGCATTGCCAAAGGAACAACCATCCGTCAAGTCTCCTCTCTCTATTAGGGTCACTTGCCGCCCGCTTTTTGCAAGGTAATAAGCAGAGGCCAAACCAGCAATGCCGCCTCCGATCACCAATACCTTATCACAATACTTGGAATCCATGTGCATACGGATCGTCATCATCAATAAAAATAGTATTATAACCTGTGATCATTGCCCAACCTTCAATACTGGGTATAATGGCCGGGCGTCCATCGCCAAAAGCGTTTTCAACTACCTGTTCCACCTTACCTGTGAATTTTGACCCAATGATACTCTCATGGACAAAAGCCTCCCCTTGCTTGAGCTTTCCTTTCGCGTGCCACTGGGCCATACGAGCCGAAGTACCTGTTCCACAAGGAGAACGATCGATTGCTTTATCTCCGTAAAACACCGCATTCCGTGCTGTTGAAGAAGGGTCCAAAGGCTTACCAGTCCATTGTATATGGCTCAGTCCATTGATGTTTTTATCTTCCGGATGGAAAAAACTATACTTTTCATTGAGGCGTTGGCGGCATACTCTGCTCCATGCGATCAATTGATCTGCATGATAGTGTTCCATCCCCTTGAAATTTTCCTGAGGATCAATGATGGCATAAAAATTACCACCATAAGCCACGTCCACTGTCAAGGTTCCCAGATCCGGGCATTCTACTGTCAGCCCTTCTGCTTCCAGAAAAGATTTTATATTGGTCAATTTTACTGATTTGACTTTTTTGCCCTCCTGCATGTAATCTACCAAAACCAATCCCGCAGGAGTTTCCAGCCGGAGCTTACCCGGAATTTTAGGGATCACCAAACCCTCTTCGATTGCGATCGTTACCGTGCCAATTGTGCCATGGCCACACATGGGTAAACACCCGCTGGTTTCAATGTAGAGCACCCCAACGTCATTCTCCGGATCAATAGGGGGGTATAAAATACTACCGCTCATCATATCATGGCCACGTGGTTCAAACATCAATCCCTTGCGTATCCAATCGTATTCTGCCAGAAAATGTAAACGTCGTTCCATCATGGAATTTCCAACCAAATTGGGACCTCCACCAGAAACCAGTCTGACCGGATTGCCACAGGTATGAGCGTCAATACAGGAAAATGTCCTCTTCATTGCTTAGAGTTTATTTTGTTTTCAAATTGGCTCTTTTGTGTATTCGGTATTGATCGTCCGCCAAATGTCCAGGGGATTACTGTTTTTCAATTCATCCGGTAGCCACTCATCGGACCAATTCTGATAACTAATCGGTCGGGCAAAACGCTGTATAGCATCAGGCCCTACTGCAGAAAATCGGCTATCAGTGGATGCAGGAAAAGGCCCGCCATGTTGCATGGCGTAAGCAACTTCGACCCCGGTAGGGAATCCATTGTGCAATATCCGTCCACACTTTGTGGTCAGTATATCCACAAGTTCACCATACTGTCCCAATTCTTCATCATTTACCAATAAAGACGCAGTCAATTGCCCATTAAACTTCCTGGCAACAGCCAACAATTCCTGCTGATCACTATAAGTCACCAGAATTCCGAATGGGCCAAACACTTCTTCTGCCAAAACATCATTGGAAAGAAAATTTTGCGCCTTGACCTTCACCAACGCAGGGTTTCCCTGTATTTTTTCACCGGGCGCAACCGAAGCAATCAACTCCACCCCTACCTGACCGATTATCCTTTGCTTGTTTTTCTGATAATTGTTGGCTATACCCTGATGCAGCATTGGGACCGGAGCGATCTTTTGTAACGCTTCCCGGAGTGCCCCTATAAAATCAGGAAGATATTCATTTTCCGGCACCATCAATACGCCAGGATTGGTGCAAAACTGCCCCACCCCAAGTGTCAATGAGGCAATATATTGTCCTGCCAGCTCTTCACCTGATGACTTAAGTTTCCCGGGAAGCAAAAATACCGGATTGACACTACCCATCTCAGCAAAAACCGGAATGGGTTCCTGACGTCTTGCAGCTAAGTCAAACAAGGCTTTTCCGCCAGTCAATGAACCTGTAAATCCAACAGCCTTGACCAAGGGATGGGAAACTAAAAAATTCCCGGCTTCGAAACCATCACTAAAAACCTGTCCGAACACGCCTGAAGGTAGTCCGGCCTTCCGGATACCCCTTGCAATAGCTTGCCCCATAATCGCGGATGTCCGGGGATGGGCAGGATGGGCTTTGACAATCACCGGGCAGCCGGCCGCAATAGCTGATGCCGTATCACCTCCAGCTGTTGAATAGGCGTAAGGAAAATTACTTGCCCCAAATACCACAACAATACCTAATGGCACATAAGATTTACGGAGATCGGGTTTGGGGGGATTGCGATCAGGGGCAGCTGTGTCAATCCGGACAGGAAGAGCGGTTCCAGCAGCCAGGCCATCCGCATAACTCCGCCACTGAAAGACAGTTCTGGCCTGTTCACCCTGCAATCGGGCCAGTGGCAGATTCGTTTCTTCACTGGTCGTTTTGGTCAGCTCCTCACCCAATGCCTCTATTTCATCGGCAATCAAGTGCATTAGCGCAGCTCGTTCTTTAATGTTTTTATTCTTTAGTACCGGGAATGCGCTCTGGGCTTCCTGCACTAATTTCTCTATACTTTGAATAGTTGTATTTATTTCCATTGGGATTCATTTATTCAATATCAGGTAGCACGGGCCTGGATGCAATTGCGTCATCAATAATTTTTTGGATCCGGACTTTTTCCTCATTTTCCAGAGGGAGTCTCGGCGCACGTACATGTTCATTACTCAGGCCTTCTGCGGCAGCAGCCAATTTGATATACTGGACTAAGCGGGGATGAATATCCAATTCCAGCAATGGCATAAACCAGCGGTAAATGGCTAAAGCCTCATCAAGGCGTCCTACCTCAGCTAACCTGTAGATTGCCACGGTCTCACGGGGAAAAGCATTGACCAGCCCGGCAACAGATCCGGATGCTCCGACAAGTTGGGTTTCGAGCGCAATTGTATCCACTCCTCCAAGGATTTTGAAGCGATCACCAAATCGGTTGATCATCCTGGTGATATTGGTCAAATCCCGGGTTGACTCTTTGGCTGCTTGAATATTTGAATAGGATTCAAGTTCCTCAAACATTTCAACCGTCACATGAATCGCATAATCTACCGGATTGTTATAAATCATAATCGGAAGGGAAGTCGATTTGGCTACTGCTGCGAAATACGCTACAACTTCACGATCAGAGGCGCGGTAGCGCATAGGGGGCAATAGCATCAACCCATCAGCACCCAGTTCCTCGGCTTTTCTGGCAAAAGCAGCCGCTTCTACCGTGGCCTGCTCGGCAATATTGAGTAAAACCGGGAAATTTTCAGGAACAAAGGATTTGGCAGACACAAGCAAATCAAATTTTTCCTTTGAAGTCAATGTGCTCGCCTCTCCCAAAGTGCCGGCAATAATCACACCGGCAACTCCTGCATCTATCTGTGCCTCAATGTTCTTTTTGAACATATCAAAATCAATGCTTCCATCTGCCTCAAACGGGGTCAACAAAGCCGGATACACTCCATGCCAAGAAATACTTTTACTCATTTTTTCAGATTTAAAAATCAACTATTAAAACTTATACATTACAAAATCAAATGTAGGAGAAAGGTATTGCATAGGTCAAACCATATTTGATCAATTGTTTGCAGATTTTAACTTTTTTGTTCCGGAAGGTTACTATAGAGTCGGGTCAAGTAAGTTTTGGGAGTAGTTCCAGTGACATGTTTAAAAACCCGGTTGAAGTTCGGGATACTGTTAAACCCGCAATTATAAGCTACAGAGGCAATACTTTCATAATCACCCCGCGTCAATTCCTTACATACCTCATGGACACGGATACTATTCAAAAAAGAAACAAAGGTAATACCCGAATGCTTTTTGAAATACCGGCAAAATGCCTGGGGGGTCAAATGAGCCACCCCGGCCACATCATCCAATGAAAGATCCCGATTAAAATGCTGCATAATATAATTGTAAATCATGCTCATACGCAAACCTTCCCCCTCCTCTATTATTTTATTCCGCACGGTACTCAAAGGAGTATGCCCTGAATTATTTTCCGACAAAATGCGGATTAAATAAAGAAAACTTAGCAACTGATCATAACTTTCTGCTGACCGCAATTTCAAAATTCGCTCTGAAACTGATTCAAAATGACTATTATCTAATTTAAAACCCCCGGAAAATTCTCTTAGAAATCTTTTCATCTGCCCCAATTCAGGCAAATCAAAAAGGGGAGCCAATTGCCCAGCCGGATCGAAAAACACCGAAATGGAATGAATGTTATCTTCCTCATCCCCATACTCAGTATCTTTAAATACGTGAGATTGATTGGGAGCAAGGTAGAAAATATCATCAGGCTGAAAAAGATGAATACTGTTCTCTACTATCAGGGTACCTGAGCCTCTTACCACCCAAATCAATTGGGCTTCTTTGTGACGATGCAGGTAAGGATAAAAATTTGGCGCAATATCTTCCTGTACTATTACTGACTTACCTGGGCAAACCGGGATCGTAAATTGTAATGCTTTCATGAAAATTACTAATGTGTAATTATACATAAATTTATTGAAAATCATTACATTGCCCACCAAAGGCCATGGAGTGCAAGATTCTATCAATAGATGGGGGTGGAACAAAGGGGGTGCTACCAGCCAAAATCCTCGACTGCCTGGAACAGGATTTAGGTAAACCGGCTCTCGAATGGTTCAACCTGTTGGCAGGAACATCTACCGGAGGTGTCATTTGCCTGGGGCTCGCCTGTGGCCTCAAAGCCGCTCAGTTGGTTGATTTATATCTCAAAGAGTCTTCTCAAATATTTCATGAACCGTTGCTCGATAGGCTAAGTGGACTGGACGAACATCTAAATGCAAATTATCAGCATAAAAATTTCCGAAAAATTCTTACCAGATATTTTGGCGAACTTACGCTGGGTGACCTTCATAGGCAGAAAGGTTTGGGCAAAAAGAAAAAAGAAGTCATGATTTGCAGTTTTGATCTCAATCCAGAAGTGGAAGC